>Ga0310695_10002988_pt1 | contig 34169 bp, 39 predicted proteins | sample RumenRJG_04DNA_FD_203882 | JGI IMG/M metagenome (GOLD analysis project Ga0310695, IMG submission 203882) | Bovine rumen microbial communities from Lethbridge, Alberta, Canada - RJG_04 (v2) (version 2) | ecosystem: Host-associated > Mammals > Digestive system > Stomach > Rumen | place: Canada... | reverse complement strand
CCTTGTCGCCAGTGAGCATCTTCTTCTCAACGAGGTCGTCAAATTTCGGTATGTCCATCTACGCACCCCGCACAACGCGGCTCGACCCGCGCCCACCGATAGCCGCGTCGACACCCGCCCGCCCGCCATCCGCAGCGCGACAGCGAGAACCGCAGAGCGTCCCGTCGCCCCAACGGCCACCCGCAAGAAGCGCACGAGGCTGCCAGTATTCCTGCCCGAAGGCTCCCTGTCCGTCAGTTACAGTCCATTCATTCTCATCAGGCTTTCCGTTGACCTCATCAAGCCACTGCCACAGATAGCCGCACATCTCCTCACAGCCGATTGCGGAAATCATGCGCCTGTTGTTAGAGTCGGAGTGACCGCCGACAGTGCCCGCATCAACAGAGCCTGCAATATTCGTGCATTCATTTGAGCCAAGAGCGGCTGATGAGAACTCGTAATCTCTGAGAAGTTTCTTTCCGACAGCCAGCATATCGCCCTGATGGTTCCATTGCTGCCTGCTGACAGTATGCGCTGCTTCATAAACTGACTTCGTGTTGAGTCCCGTGCCAGACTGCAAGTAGACATCGACCGCAATCCCTGTGTCCTTGTCATATACCATTGCGTCCTCATGAAGCGTGTCGGGCTTCCAGTTAAGGCACCATACCGACTCTGGGAGAATGTCACCCGCCGAGAATCCAGCGAGCGGATGCTCGCAGGTCACGACATCGTAATAAGTGCCGGATTCAACAGAAGAAATCGTTTTATTGTAGAAAGCGTAGAAATCCGGGTCAGAATCCTGCCTGTATGACTTCACAAGGATATTGCCGCCAGCAGAACGCCCGCCCCCAGGAGAATCGGGAAGAATCATCGTCGTGCCGGCAGGAACGGAAGCGCAGAGCGTATGGAAACGGCCGATGCACCTTGATGTGCTTGTATCAGCCGATTTTGTCTGTGAACAGGTAACAGTCCATGAGCCGTTACTTAGATTGAGGTAAACGAAGTAATCCTTACCAGCTTCAAGTGTTCCCATTGAATAGGTCTGGTCGGTTGCAGCCTCATAAATGTAATTTCCTACAAGAATCACTGTTCCTGCTTTAATCACTAAGGATTTTCTGTCAGACTGCGAGAACCTAAGCCAGCGAGGAGTCCGATATAAAATACCACCTAATACAGAAGTAACGCTTATTTCACTATCAAGAAGGTCTCCACCTTCGGCGAAGCAAATAAGATGCCCTGCTGTAAAATTAGTACCTCTATTAATCTTTGACGCTAGGGCATTATAAATTCCGCCACTGCGAACGAGTTTCTGCGAATTTGCAGTAGGTACAGAATCTGTGTCAAGTATAAGGGAGAATATGTAGATACCATTATTTGTACCTGCATATAGTTTTCCATTGAATTCTGTTAAAGCACCTCCGGTATAATTTGTAGGGAATAAGGTGTTCTGAGTAAAGGTATCACCATCTGCTGATACATAGATACCTTGCTGAGTGCCTGCATATAGTTTTCCGTTGAATTCTATGAAAGCACGTACACTATAATTTGTAGGGAATAAGGTGTTCTGAGTAAAGGTATCACCATCAGTAGATGTGTAGATACCATGATTCGGTGCACCTGCATATAGTTTTCCGTTGAATTCTATGAAAGCACGTACAGTATAATTTGTAGCAGTAGGAAAAGAGGCGTTCTGAGTAAAGGTATCGCCATCAGTAGATGTGTAGATACCTCTAGCACCGGCATACAACTTTCCGTTGAATTCTATGAAAGCAGATACGACAGCAGATGTGGGAAAAGATGCGTTCTGAGTAAATGTATTACCGTCCGTAGATACATAAAGACCATGACCTGCAGTACCTACATATAGTTTTCCATGGAATTCTATTAAAGCATAGACAGAAGTCCAAACAGAAAATGAAGTGCTTTGAAAAGTATCGCCATCGGAAGATACATAGATACTGCTACCGCCAGCATATAGCTTTCCGTTGAATTCTATGAAAGCAAATACGTTAGCAGATGCTGGCAAAGATGTGTTCGGAGTAAACGTATTACCGTCCGTAGATACATAGATACCATGACCTGTAGTACCCGCATATAGTTTTCCGTTGAATTCTATGAAAGATATTACAGTATAAGTAGTAGGCAAAGATGTGTTCTGCTCACAAGTTTCTGTAAATCCGCCCAAATCATCTGCATTTACAAGACGATATGTATGACCATCGCTATTAGGCACTAAAACCTTGCCATTAATGCTGGGCTTATTGCTCAAATCAAGATAGTTAGAGCTACCACCGCCTGACGCCGGAGTGATGTCCTGCCACTCAGAGCCAGACTGTGAATACTGGTAGACATGTCCCTTAATGTAAGTCTGGCCGCTCGCCCCCACATAAAGCCGCACGGCACCGTCACTCGCCGAGGCGGGCATCGTTGTTACTGTCTTGAGCCTTGAGTTTACCTTACTTGCCACATCTTCCAGGCCGTTCTTGTCAAGATATTCTGCCATTTTTTTTTTCTCCTACATTAAGGTTACTGAAAATGCAATTCAGCGGACTGCTCACAAAAGTAGCCCGCATTTTTTTTACTCGAACATCGCGTCAATCTCAGCGGTTGTTATTGCAACCATCGTGTCGCCGCTCGACTGTGCCACCCATTCTGAGCCGCTTGCGTTGTAGACGTAAATAACGCCGTGCACATACTGCTCGTTACGGATGTAGTAAGTCGTGCCGCTCTGAACCGTGGTGTCGGTCGTGGCGATGTAACCGCCTGAGCCATCCTCGACGTACCAGCCCTGAGCCTGTGGGTTTCCAGTTGGATCAGAAACCGCGCTGTAAGTGTAAGTCGTGCTTCCCATGTAAAGGAAAGTGTCACCGTTCGCAGGTGTAGCAGGCATTGACGCGCCGAAAGTAAGCTTGTTTGCAACGTCAAAGACAGGGCCAAGAATCTCCCACTTGCCTTCGGTTGCGTTGAAAACAACCTCATCATAGCGGTTGATTTTTGCGCCAGCTCCCTCAACGAAGTCAGCCGTTGTTGTCGCATCAGCCGTGAACATGTAGACATCACCGTTCTCGGCGTGGCCGGTTCCGCTCACAGGGGGCAAGCCCGAAGCCGTGGCAACCTCGCCCTTATAGCTGAAAGCACCAGTCTTGGCAAAATTGGCCTTGATCTGGGTCACAAGTTCCTGCAAGCCCTCGTAATCAAGATACTTCTTTTCCATTCTTACTCCTCCTTAAAGAGTTCTGTTATATCATTAAGCGGGATCGGCTCAACGCCGTGCGCTATAATGTCCTCGATTGCCCGCGCGACAGCCCTATTTTCCACCGGGTTCACGCTCTCGCTGTCCAGTGCCTTGTCAACCGTCATTCCGTCCCATTTCTTCTCAGGCTCAGGCGGTGGCGGCTCTGGCTGCTTCTCAATGATTTTCCCCGCTGCCAGAAGCCCGCGAAATTCCACAAGGCTCTCAAAGTCTTCTGGCCGGACAACTTCCCCGCTGGCATAAATATTGTCATCGTCAATATAAAGCGTAACGCCGGGGGCAACGACATAAACGATTTCTTCTTCCATCAGTCCACCTCAAAAAGCGCGGCAATCTCCGCCTTGCTTATGCTCTTCACGTACCCGCTCGGAACCACGCCCGCATCCACCTTAGTACCGTCAGAAAGCGTAACTATGAGCCGCCCGCCGTCGATTATTTCAAGTGATGCAATGCCGACTCCCTGACCGCCATCCATCACGTCAAGAGTCGTGGTCTTTTTTGTTCCGTCATCAAGCTCCCATGCGAAAGTAACGCGTGTGCCGCCCTCTATCGGAACCTCGGACTGAATCGTGCAGTTTTTGCCTTTTATGGCTCCTCCGCCAAGAACAGTCTCCTCCGTGTATTTTTTCGCCAGAGCAAGGGTCAGAATATCCATTCATGCCCCCTATTGCTCAATCCAGCGTTTGATTTCAGCATCGTACATATAGGTGTCACCGGTATCCATACAGTAAGCCCATGAACCGCTCCAGCACTTGTCTTTTTCTGCCCGCGTCGCCAAATCCGCGACATCGGAACTAAGGCAGTAATAACCGAACAGCCCGCCTTTCTGCTCACCCTTGTTGATTGCCATAACACCCCCTTATGCCTTCTTGTACAGACAGCCGAGCAGGTTCTCCCTGCTCCTGAAAGCCAGCTTCACGCCGTCCTGCTTGAATCCGTCCTGCTCCAAGACGATAAAATATTTAGTGTTGTAAATTTCCACCAGAATCGCCACATGTCCGTATTTGTTCGAGCTGGTCGCTCCCCAGATGAGGACATCCCCGCGCGAGTAGTCGGCAAGGGCGGAATCCCTAGTGACTTTGAGCGTTCCGGGATTATTGATGATGTCCTTGGCCCCATCCACGCCCGGAGTCTGCGGAACATCAAGCACGTCCCTGAGATACAGACGGTACAGGTCCACGCACTGTGCCCCGAATTGGCCGTCAAAATCGACCTTAGAGCCGAGGTATTTCTTGATGAATTGCGTCAAAGTCATTTTATCTCCTACTACTCACAAAAGTAGTTAAAGCCAGCTCCGAGGCGGGGGTTAAAAGTGGGATAACGCCCCTGAGTCTGGCATAAAACTACTCACTCTTGACGAACAGCGAGCAGATTTCTGCAACTGCCGTTTCTACGATACCTATAGATGCAACAATCTGAACCGCATACTCAGGCTGTATATAAGTCACTACAGCCGAAGTAATGGTTGCGACTCCGCCCGTAATTCCGAGCACAAGGTTGTACATTTTCTTGCTCATTTTTCTATCTCCTCGCCCTCATAGAGAGCCTTTTTTCTCTCGTATTCTTCCAGAAGCCCGCGATAATCATTCTCGAACTCCGCTATCTGAACATACCAATCTTCGGAAACAGTCACAGCCCGATTCGCTTTGTCCCTTGTCGCCCATTCCGACGGCTCAGGAAAAACAGGAAAAGAAAGCGGTGGCACAACCGTCTTTTCCACATACTCAATTTTTGGACTTTGACAGCTGCTTAATAGCGTTGTCAACAGCATCCCCAGAATGAAGTTTCGCGTTCTTTTCATCAGCCTTTTTCCTAACCTCCGCCGTAATCTCGCCCGCGCTCGTCAGCCTCTGAACCTGCTTTGCATAGCCGTCTTTTTCTTTTTTGCTTGTGGCGAGCTGTGTTTTTATCAGCTTGATCTCGTTTTTAAGGTTTCGTATAACCAGCAAAAGGACGCCGATCAAACTCACAAGCGCGATAGTTACATGCAGCATCGCTTTCATCTGTCCTTATCCTCATATATCTTCTTCTGCCAGACATTCACTCCAAGATACGCAAGTGGAACACCACACAGCCACTGCGCGATGTTCAGAAAATCCGTCTTGTTCGTGATGACGATGAACGTAACCATGACCATGGCCCACATCGTCACCCAGAATTTCACAGATGTCAGCTTATTTTTTTTCGTTTTGCTTGTTTTCTCAGTTTCCTCAGTCATAATCTCTCCACGCTTTTCCACAATTTTTCAACATTATTTTTAGCCGTTGTCTTCATCATCGCTCACTTTTTTCAGTATTAAATCAAGCATTGTCTCAATCCGGATCAATCGTTCGTTCGCCTCATTCTTTCCTTCATAAAGGCGGTCGAATTTGCTCGCATCATGTTTTCGGTCTTCTTCCGTCCGAGCTTCGAGCGTGATAATTCTCTGCTCCATCTTGCCGTTCTGCCTGCCAATATCAATCAGCTTCCAGATGACACCGCCTCCGACAAGACAACCGATTACTGAAACACAAAATGAAATTATCGAGATTATGCTCATTCTATTTCTCCCTTGTTTTCTGCATCTCAATCAGGCTTGGAATCAGCGGATCATACCAGAATCGTATGTCCGAAAGCGTGAGGCTCTGGGGCATCATAGGCAGATGATAATTCTGGTAGATTTCCCGAATCATCAACGGCACTCCGTCCCATGCGTTCACGCGCTGTCTCCGGCCATTAAGGGCAACCTCAACGGTTAGCCCGCTATAAAAAAACTTGTTATGAAGTTCAGAATCTTGTAATCAATGTTGCTGAGTTTTGCGAACCAGCTCACATCCTTGCCTGTCATCGCGCTCAGAAGTGCCAAAGTTTTATGGACGCTCTGCTGTTCCTTGAAAGCATCCATTGCCATGTATCCCGCACTTGTCGGAGTTCTCAAAACAATTTTTTCCCCGGCGAACCCCTGGGGGCTTTTCTGGCTTATCGTGTACTCAAACTCGCACTCATCATTGAGCACGAGCGAGCCTCTTTGAATTGCCTTGATCAGCTTGGGGGCTGTGGCATCAAGCAGCTTATCACCGTCCTTCGTGGTCACATAAAGGTCGATGTCATTCTCCTTAGCCCATCGCTCCAAATCTTTCATCGCAAGCTCTTCGCTTATCTCGGTTTTGTTCTCATTTTCCATTTGTCTGCTCCAATCAAAGAATATTGGCGGGAATAGCCCCGCCAAAAATTAAAGATACTTCCAGTCGCCCGCAAGGGAAATCGCCATCGTATTTGCCTTGCCGTCCAGAACCTTCTCATCAGTAATCTGCATGTTTCCACTCACAAGAGTACCGTCAATCTTCGTCGCAGAGATTGCAACGAAGTCGAGTTTTGCAGCAGCTTCTTCAATGAACTGCTCATCCCCTCGGCTGTCATCGGTTACGATGTTGATGTCGGTGATTGTTCCAACGACCCTTGTTTTTTTCTGTCGGAAAGTTCCGTCTGCGTTAGGCACGACCTCATTCTCGAAGCCAGGAAGTTTGAATTTCGGTTCGTCCGCCGCATCGCATGTGAACCGTCTTCCGTCAATTACGATGCTTTCAAGTGCGCCACCAGCTTTTCCCATCTTCTACCTCCTACGCTCCCACATACTGACCGAACAGCACTTCGCCGTCCACAATCTCAATGTTTCCGCTTACCTTAGTCGGGAACTTGTAATTGACCCGCTTGCCGTTCGCACTGTCAATATTTACGACCATGTTCTTGATTGTGAAATCTACATCGCTGATAATCGCATTGTCACCGAGCGAAACCGCAAGGTTTGCGAACCAGGTCTTGAAATCCTTAGTTGTCTTGGCCGTCGGATTGCTTGTCGGCTGGTCTTCTGGCAGAAGAGGCGATGCCTTAACATCCGGGGCCTCAGTGATAAGCCGCAAGTTGTACACGATATTCATCAGCTTCACGCCGTCCACGATATATCTTCGTGCCGGGAAGTTTCCCTCACCGTCCGGGTGGTAGAACGAAACGACATCGTTGATTGCCGCAACGCTGCCGTCTGTGATGTTCGTGCTGCTTCCTTTTTTGACGGATTGATTGCGAACAGTCTCGTTTTCCTGAGCTGAGTCCGCGCCTCGTTTCAATCCGGTGAGGTTTCCTGTGTAGCCCTGCGGAGGGTTTGAATCGGCCGTGGTGAGAATATCCATGAGCCACTTTGCGGCAACAACGAAAGGAAGCTCCGGGCTTCCAACGCTCACGCACAAGAAGTTAGCGTAGTCGCTTTTTCTATTGTCAGTGATTGCCGTTCGCACAACGTATGAGTCAGTGCAGCCGTGAGCGACATAGCAAGGCTTCTTTTCAAGCCAGCTCCATCGTCCGTCAGCAAAGTTGAAGTATGTGTCGAGCAAAGACGACTCAGAGCCGTCCGCATTTTTATAGTCGAAAGTATTAAGAATGAAAGTTGCCCAAAGATTTGATCCGATTGCGCTGAGAGCGTCATCAATGGCAGGAACGCCCGCACCGCCGTCAAAAGCTGTGAGAGCCGCTGTGAGTCCGGGAATGTCCCCGCTCCAAGAAAGAGAGATCCTGTTGCCCAAAGCTCCGCTCCATCGTGAAGTAAGCTTAACACCAAGATTCTCATCGCTCTCAGCAGTTACAGGCCGCTCCGTAATCGCATTCACAGCCGTAACGATGTCAGCCATAACCTGCTCAGGTGTCTGGCCTTTTGTAACCGCAAGCTGAACATCAATTCCGCCAATGCAAAGAACGCATGAAGCGTTCGCAGTTGCCGCAGTTCCTGTAACAAGTACTGAGCCGCTTGCAGCAGCAAAGCCCGTGTCACCTTTTTTGACCGGGCATATATAAACAGGGAAAGTCGCCATCGCACCAGAAGACGGAAAAAGCTGTTTCGCTGCAAGATGCAGCGGACTGCCATAACCGAATCTCTCACCCACGGCGGCGGCACTTCCCTCACATTCGTATTTTTCAAGAGAGTAAAGCACATCGTCGTTCCCCTGCCCGATAATAACGAGCTGCTGGGGGAGCATCTGAGCCTTGCCCACATTAAAATTCTTAGGTGTAACGGTGATACCAGTGATTCGGCTCACCCAGCTTCCAGGAACACCCATCGCTAAATCTCCTTTTTTGACTACTTTTGTGAGTAGTCGCTATTGAATAATAATCCTGCCTTTTTCATCAGTGATTATTCCCATAATTTCCCAGTCAACCACGCCTTCCGAGATTTCGACATCCTCGACATAATCCACGCTCAGAGTGATTCTCACCATCTTCACGCGGATAGCCGATTGCACGCTGTTTGGCTCGCCCGACTGGAACTTAAAGCTCACTTTTCCCACGACTCCACGGAGCCGAAGGTAAGTGTTTGTCTCAGCCCTAAGAATCCGCCTCACGAGCCGTGCCGTCTTCCATGCTTTCAGGCTTGCTTTTGTGCCGAAGTCCGCCGTGCTGCTAGTGTTTCCAGTCGCATAGCAGTCGATGAAGAACTGGGCCGTCATCGTCTGTTTGTTCACGCTTGCAGTTCCGCCATCACCGTCAGAAGAGTCAAGCGAGACATTTACGCACGGAAAAGGATTTGAATCCTCGCTATCATCATCCAGATACTGGAGCGGATCATCGCACTCAACGAATACATCGACATCGTAATCTTTTGAGTTCGGATCACTATCCTCAACCGCAAGCTCATACTGATGTTCCAAGTCCAGCGCAAGCAGGGCCGCAATCTGGTCTCGGATAATCTCGATGTTGTCAGGCTCCCTCTGGAGCGTATCGTAAGCCGGCTTGAATTCGTCACTCATTGGTCTTCTCCAGTTGCACGGCCATAAAAAGACGGTTCCAGCCGATTGTCTTGTCAGGCTCACAGAACCGAACGAACATCTTCTGCTCTTTGCCCTCGATGTCAATCCAGTTAAGCCGCCAGCCTTTCCGTGGGGTTAGAATATTCTCGTTCTCGTCCTTCACCCGGTCGGCTATGTATGTGGCCCAGCAGGTGCGGCCGATGACCTTGTTTCCGTCGGTATCAAGCTCGTAGCCGATGTCCGAAAGAATCATCTTGATCAGCCAGGCGTTTCCGTCCGGGCTGGAGAGCGTGCAGAGCGTGTTTCCGGCCTGCTCGCCCTCAATGGTCAAAGCCGCATCCTTCTTGGCAAGCTCCCGCAAGTTCAATTATTTGTTCCCACCGTTATTGCCATTCTGAGCAGCTTTCTTTGCTTCTTCCTCGGCTTTTTTCTTTGCCTCAGCTTCAGCAGCTTTCTTTGCGTTCTCAGCAGCCTTCTCAGGATTGTTAAGCTCATCGACTTTCTTGATGTAATCCTCAGAAGTGACAATCTTGCCTTTCTTCACAAGCTCGTTAAAAACAGTTTCGCTCGCAAAGTTTTCGGCTGTGACGACAGTGCCGTCGTCAATGATTCCGCCCTTTGTTGTCAAAGCGACCCGTGGGGCAACCTTGTATTCTTTCTTGTCAGCCATTGTATTTCTCCTTAAAAAACTCCGCGTTAGCGGCGTTGCACGGAAGCAACGGATTCGCAAGTTTTTGCTGCAAGCAAAAACTTGGCCGTGATAAAAATTACATGGATGTAATTTTTATCATGCCTCCTTATGCATTCTGTGTTTTAAGACAGCCGAAGCGGTCGATTGAAACAGGAATTGAGAGAGGGCGTGCCTTGCACTCTGCTGTGTAAGTGTCGCCTGAATTGTCTTCATAGACCCTGTTGTGAACCTTGATGAATCCAGTTCCTTCGCTTCCGCCCTCACCGCTGTAAGTGACAGTGCTTGGAACGACATCAGCGAACGGCTCTTTCATTCCCAAAGAAGGAACGCCGCCGTAAACAGTCCTGAAATCGACATCTTCCGGGCGGGCTGTTACGATAGCCGCATCTTTATCGAGGTATTTCTTAGGAACATTGCTGCCGAGCTGATAATAAGAGCCACCGTAAGTCCAGATTTCAAGAGTGTGGCTGCCGAAATCACAAATTCCGTGATATTTTCCGCCCCGTGCTCTGAGAGAGGTAGGCTCAAGAACGCCCAAGCCAAGGCCGTCTTTTCTCACGCACTTCTGGAAAGTCTCGTCTTTAAGAAGATTCTTCCAGGCATCCTCACCAAGAATCAGATAAGCAGGCGCAACCTGTCCGTCATCGGCAACCTTGTCAGCGAGAGCTGAAATATCGTCCATCGGGGTTGCGTTTGCCTCGCCCCAGCTTACAGATACAGTCGGGAAATGAGAAACGGCTGCACCGAAGTTCAGCTTGTAAGTAACGCCGTCTTTGTCATCCCTAAGTTCGACCTCGCCGGTCTGCATGATCTGAGCGCACTGCAAGTCTACCTGCAAACCGATCATGCGGTGATAGCGGCTCAGAACCTTGACGATTTTTGCGGCGAGCCGTCCGAACCAGTCACCGATTCTTGAAGCGTCGTCGCTCTCACCAGGCTGTTTTTTCATAAGGCTGTAAAGGTCAATCGGATCTTTCATTGCTGTATAAGGCGGGCGGAATTTCTTTTCCTTCCAGCTGTCGCTCTTAACAATGATTGCGCCGGTAGTGGCATCCCGCAAAGTTGGAGCGACCACATTTGTAGTTCGCTCGGTATCAATTTCCACATACTCAGCGTTTGTGTAATCCTCATCGGTAGTCCTGAACCACCATGCGAAGAAACCGCGCTCGACATTTCGCCGACCGTCGGTGAACATTCTCAAAGTTTGTTTCAACCATTCAGGCATTTCTTATTTCTCCTTGACTACTCACAAAAGTAGTCGCTATTGAATTTCATGCGTTGTGAGCGCAAAGATACCGTTCTGACGAAGAGCATCAACCTGAGCGTCCGTAAGATTCTCACCGCCCAAAGTAACAAGGTTTCTGTTCACATCACCCTTGATGCACACCCGAACAGGATAATCCCCTGCCTCTGTAATCGGAGTGATGATGTGGTCAACAAGGATGAACAAAGCACCGTCTGTGTCTTCGGCAACGACATACTTTCCACTAGTTTCGTCGCGTGTAAGAACCGCACCGTCAGGAATGTTGATTGTCTCACCTGTTCCTGCTGCCGGAACATTCAGAACGCCTGTCTCAAATTCGTTTCCGCCCAAAAGCAAGGTTTTAGGCTCAATGTTCTTTGTCTCGTAGATTCCGTTAATCGTCCCCATAGTCGCTGCCTCCCTTCAAAGCTGCCGCAAAAGCATCGTTCATGGCTTTTGCATCCGCATTCTTGTCTTCTTTCGGCGGGTTCACATCCGGGATGTTTCTCTCATCATCTGCACATGCTGCCATGTATCTTGCCGCCGCCCCTTTGTCCATGAAGGCATCAATAACCTTCTCGTCGCTAGGGTCAGAGCCATTCTTGATGCACTCAAGAGCAAAGGCTTTTGCACCAGATTTCTCACCCAACGCCAAAAGACGGCTCACCCGGCCTTGCTCTTTTGCAACGCCAGCTTTTTCGCCGTCATGGGCAATCTGAGCGTAAATCTCAGGATTGTCCTTCTTCAGTTCATCAACAGTAATCTTCATGCTACCGTCTCCTTTTTTATTGTCAGCGGAATCTACCGCCCCATTTTTGGACGGCGAGCCGCCCTCAAATCCCAAAGCCATAGCAGCAGCCTTAAAACTCTTCCCGCCGCCGTTTTCTTTCCGTTTTGCGCTCACGCTTCTCATAAGCTCCTGGCTCTTAGTGAAGGCTGCCTTAGCGGATACAAGCCTCTCGTTCTTTGTTAGTGCAACACCCTCAATGCCGTCATCATTTTTAGGCATATCCATGATTGCAGCAGCAAAGCCCGCCTCAATAATCTCGTCTCCCCAGAGCCATGTCTCAGCGTCCATCATCGCTTTGATTTCATCATCGCTTTTTCCGCTGCGCCGAACATAAACGGCACGGAGCATGTCATCGACTTTAGAGAACCACTCAGCCCCCTCGCGCATGTCGTTCTCATCCCCTATCACAATGCCCCAGGCGTTGTGAATCATGAAAATCGAGTTGTCCTCAACAATGACATCATTGCGTGGATTCACAGACCATGCAGCAAGCGCAATCACACTGGCCATGCTTGCGGCCATTCCCTGAACATAAGTCGTGATTTCTACATCTGGATTATTTCTTGCAAAATCCCGGATAATGTTGAAAATCGTGATGCCCTCATAGACATCCCCGCCGGGTGAGTCAATCGTTATTCTCATCTCGGTCTCGCCGGAAGGAAAAGCTGCAAGAGCCTTGCGCGCATCAGCCGAAGAAAACTCACTTTCCTCGCCGAACCAGGCCCGCCATTCATCCTCGCCGATAACCTTGTCAATCAACAATTCAAACATAGAACTATTATCAGCGAGATAAAAACAAAACACTATGCTATAAATTAAAAAAAATTAAATTTTTTTTAAGGCACTACTTACAAAAGTAGTCAAAAAAAATGCCGTCTCCCAGTCGGAAAACGGCATTTGCTCCCACCCATTGAATATCTCATACTGTCACTAGTCCTTTTTGTTTCCGGCTTTTGCCTAGAGCTTGAAGATAAGGAAGTCGGTATTCTTGATTCATTGCCATAATCAGTGCGTCCTGCGTCCATGGATTGTCAAACTCTTTGCTCTTTACGACTGTTTCCCCGATTTTCTGAAGCAATTTCAAAGTCGCATTGTCGATAGGTTTTCTTATGAGCTTATTGTTAAGAGCAGTGTTTTCTTCCTGCTTCTCGATGTATCGGATTAATGCCTTACAAGCGGCAACAGCTTCTTTACCTTCGGTTGAATAAACTTTTTCACCAAGTTCAGTCTGTTCGTTTAAGCCTGCAAAAATATCAAATTCTCCAGTATTAGAAATTTGTTTGTTATGAAGTTTTGTGAGCTTACGACAAAGATACGAATTGTTTGGCTCAATATCAGTGTCAATCAAGCCCCTGCTGTTTTTTAGCAGTTTTCCGTTCTTCACACTTAAGCTCACGGCCATAGGTGACACGCCACACATTCTCGCAAATTCAGATTGATTCAGTTCCATAAGTACACCTCACATTGCTTAAAAAAATACAGGGAAAACAAAGCTGACAGAATTGTTCCCCCTGCACCCAAAACCGACTACTTTTGTAAGTAGTAGCCCTAAATAATGAAAATTGACAAACAGCCGAAAAATGCGTTAGACTGCTTTTGGATTTGAAGTGCCGTCCGGCATTTTCATTTGTTTGCGCCGCTGTTCCCCAACAGCGGTTTTTTCATTTTTGCAACAATCGTCTTAGAACCGATTGCCCCCATCATGCGGAGCCAGTAAGACGAAGCCTTGGCACTCCCCAAACTTGATTCCGTGACGGCATCGCAGAGCAAAGCCATCACAAGAACATTATCTACATACGAATATTTCATTCTCCCACCCCAGCCCCCGAAGGGGCTTTTTTCTAAACATTCTTACTCTTGCGAGAAAGAACACGAATCAGAATGCGGCAGACAACGGCAACGCCGAGACAAACCACAAGTGCAATCTTCAAAGCCATATTGACCCCCTTATAAAAGTATTTTAGAATCTATGTAAACCCTGCCATGTGGAGCAGTTCACGGCAGGGGCGATTTACTTGTGTAGGACTATCGGACGAGCATCCAGACCGTCAACACAAGGCTTGCGATTGTTGCAATGTCGGCGGCAACCGCAAGCACTTTCAGAAACTTGTTCATTCCATGTCTACCTCCTTGTCATTTGATGTTTTAATAGTACACTAAATAGTTTCTAATGTCAATAGTAAAATGAAATATTTTCGTTTTTTTTGTCAATTTTTATATTGTTTTTGTATTTTTTTTAGTGTACAATCATTGCATGAATACAACTGAATACATAAGACTTTGTTTAGTAAAAAGGGGAAATTTATCTGTTGCAGAACTTGCTGAAAAGACAGGACAAACTCGACAGAATCTTTCTAACAAAATACAACGCAATGAGTGGAAGCAATCCGAGCTAGAAAAAATCGCCGCAGCCCTGGGCGCGCACCTCGAAATAAAATTCATTGACAACGAGACAAACGAGCCTATCATATAAGGCATGGCTACAAAAGTTTTCACAGGAAAAAACGCGTTCGCTCTCGTTGTCGGCGACATCAAAAAATGTCAGAAAGTTGCCGCCGTCAACGCCGTGAACCGAGTCGCATACACAGCCCGCAAAAACGCAATCACGAATGTCGAAAAGAATTTCACTCTCAGGAACAATTTTACCATACGGAACATCTTCACCACGCCTGCCAAAAAATCCGCAAGCCTAAACGACATCGCCGCATACACAGGCGCACTTGAACAAATCGGCTACATGGAACGCCAGGAAACAGGCGGCACAAAACGCTCACCGTCCGGATCCAATCTTATAATTCCGAACACAAGGGCAAGGGGCGGCTCAAACTCCAAAAAAGTACAGAGCCGTTTCCGCTACTCGAATGTTGCATTAAATACAGTCCGCTGGTCAAGCAAAAGCGGAAGCCGAAAAGCCCGCCTCGTCGCAACCGCATTTGTAGCAGCCAAAAACAAGAAATTCATCCGCCTGAACAATTCATTTTTCCAGGTTACGAATTTCCGCAAAGGCAAAAAAGCAGTCAGCTTCAAGACAAAGCAGATTCTCAACTTGAAGCACAAGACCACCTACACACCCGCAAATCCCTGGCTTGAACCCGCAAGCGAATACGCCGCCAACCTCATGCAAGATTTCTACAATCAGGAAATGGATAAACTCTAACAACTACTTTTGTAAGTAGTCCAAACAAAAAAAAAGGAGCTGTCCGAAAAGAACTGGGCAGCCCCTTCAAATGTCATTAAAGCTCTCTTTTTATTTTGTTTCTGAAAATATCCTGATTGATACCGAGTGTTTCTGTATATTCAGGCATTGTCAAAGATGAAGTCAATTCCGACATGAAGTTGATTCCTGTTTCTTTATCGTAGCAATCTATTATTGAGTTCGGATCAATCTTAATACCCAACGAGCCTTTATTGCATGAAAAGAAAAGTTCTTTTGCAACACCTTTTTTGTATGAGAATTCAAAAGAACTACAATCCTCATAAGTCTTATCAGTCGTTACCACAACAATATTTTCTCTGATTTTCATAATTTCGCTCCTTAAGGTCTATCATATACAGTCGGCTTCAAAACCTCATTCTGACTTCGGAAAAGAATCCCCCAGAATCGACTCAATCACGAACCTAGCAACGCTCTTCCCGCTTTCAGCTGCAAGCCGTTTGATTTCATCGATTTCGGCTGGACTTCCCGAAACAGTCATTGACTTGAAAATTGTCTTTCTTCCAAGTTCCGTGCCCTTATTCGGGCTTCCCTTCGGGCGACCGCCGCCCGGTCTGTAACCACCGCGCGGCATAAGTTACCCCCAGATTTTCCAAACGATAAAAATAACCACCGCAATGATTATTCCTCGTATCACATTTTTAAGAATCAGCTTTGATATGTTTGACATATAGCCCCCTCTGGGAGTAAACTACAAGTGAAGGTGCGGCAAGCCTTGCAAAACCTACCGCACCATCCCGTTAGCCGAATATCAGCCGTATAATCACTTCGGCGATTATCGTACTGATTACGGTTACAAGGATTTCAATAAGAGCCTTGCAGAGTGTTGCAACCACTTTGCGGGCTTTTTTCTTATTGCCACCCATAGCCTACTCCTTTTAACAAAGATTTCCATCGGAGCAACGCTCCTGATAGTTATAATATACACCTTGTTAGATATTTTGTCAATTACATTTTAACTAAAAACTTTTCAACTACTTTTGTAAGTAGTCCAAACAAAAAAAGCCAACTACTCACAAAAGTAGTCGGCTACCCCTCGCTATAAAATGCCTTTGTCGCTTTCGCATAAGACCAGAACGCCGCCCAGTCCAGCGAATGGAATCCCAAATCGTTCCTGCAAATGTCATCGGCGAAAATCTCCAGCGCACCCTTATTGTAGACCCTCGTATCAAAGCCGTGGTTTGCCGCACCGAACTTTTGCCGCCAGATAGTTTTCAGATACCGCCCAGTCGCCTTGTCAACGACCTCGACCTTTTCCTCTGCCTCATACATCTTGAAATAATCGTCGCCGAAATCCTCTGGGTAATTCGGATACCATGCAGGCTGTAGCTGGCCATCATTCCAGAAAAGTCGGTTCATCTCGTTTGCAATCCTGTCTTTCATAAGCCCAGTGTTGATGTGGTAAGCGAGCGGCAATCCGATTTGCTTCAAAGTAGCGGGCGCAAAAAGCTGGTAGCTCTGGCCGTCCTTAATCCAGTCCTGACCCTTACAGGCATAAACACCAGCCGAAAAGCGAGCAGCAAAAGCATAGACCCAGCTGGTATAATGACCTGAGTCCACGAGCGTAATCATAATCTTGTACCGCCGTTTTCCGTCTTCATCCGTAAAAACTTCGTTCGTGATTATGTCGCTCAGTTTATCCCACGGTCCGCCGAACTGCTCCACATCCCCTTCGAGCCATCTGAAATCAATCGAGAAGTTGCAACCCCGCTCCGTGTAGCCCACGATGTCAAGGTAAAGACCATTTTTCTGTACATCCACGCTTGCCACAAGAATGAGAATCGGAGAGCCACAGTCACGCTCGGCCATGCGGTTAGGCACAAATCCACGAGCAAACCCGAAGCGTCGGAACCTCAAAGCCCGCTCGTATTTTACGGTCTCATGCTGCTCCCTGAACGGTAAGCCCTGCTTCAAGTTGCGGAATGTCCTGTATTTTTCAATGTCCTTCACGCGGTTCGTTTTCAAATCCCAGCAATCAGCCCAAAGAGAAACATAATCTTCCCAGCTGAACATTCCCGGCGGATTGTACATTGCGGTAATGTGGTAACTCACGGAATCCGCCCGCTCAGCTTTCTCCACGCTTTTCCGCCATTCGCCCTTCTGGATGATGTTGACTTTATCGTAGTTCTTCATAATCCCGCCGCAAAAACGGCACTTGTAGCCAACGCTTTCAAGAATCGGTCTGAAATTCTCGTCGTTCTCCCAGACAATCCCGCCAATCTGCTTTGTCTTGTCAACTTCATCCCACACAGCCCATTCAAGACGCTGCATCTTACCGCAGAACTTGCAGGGCACATAGAAATAGCATTGAGTCCCTGAGTTGAAAAGTTTGTTGATGAGCGAAGAGCCTTCTTCTTTGGGAGTCGAGCCAATCACGAGCTTTGAATGATTCGAGAACGCATCCTGACGGGCCGTAAGCAGGGTGAAAACATCACCCTCACCAGCAATTTTAGAAAGAAGTGCATCGGCTTCATCCGCAAAAATAATCTTGTAAGAAAAGTTCCTGAACCTGTTTCCGCTCCGTGACCCGAAAATCCGTAAGCCTCCGCCCCTGTATTGCTTGTAGAGAGTCGTGTCACCGGAATCCTTTGATTTTTTCGATTTGCGAGCCTGAGCCGAAATGAGCGGTCTTATCCCACAGTTGTCAATGCAATTCTCCAGCTTGGTCTTAGCGTAATCCCTGGCCATAGCCTCATCAGGAAGGACAAGAGCCTGCTCCTCAGCATCCGCCCCGATGTAGTACATCATGCCTGGCTCCAGAACCCCGGTCGTGTACCCGCACTGGTTGCCCTTCATAACGAAAATATACTTGGTCGGATCAGAAGGGGAAAGCCTGTTCACAATCTCTTTGAAATAAGGAAACTTGTCATAGCTGAACTTGCCAGGGAACGGCGAAAGCGATTTATCGATATACCGCACCGACTGAATGTAATCGCTAGGCAGCTGATATTCCCGCCTGTCATGCAATTTTGCGAACTGCCCCAAGAGAAAATCAATATCCGAAACCTTAACCGCGACTTCCAATCCAGCTTTCCCCGACTACTTTTGTAAGTAGTTTTATACGCTTTGATACTCCAGAGATTCCATAACGGCAATATTTCGCTCCGTAGGTTCAATTCCAAGCCTCTTACAGAGTCTTAGCCGAAGCAAATGTTTTATCACTGTAAAAACATAATTGCTTATGGCATAGCACATATTGTTTATAACTAATACAACCGCAATCTTCGCAAGTTCGTTCAGATGTACTTTGTTGATGGTAACAGTACCTACGATCAGCAACACTCCAGCTATAGACTGATATGGGAATGATTCGTACAGCAAAGTTTTTGCCCATCGAAGTTCATTCTGTACAGGTGTTTTTCCCTCTTCTATGGCTGTTTTTACACGCTCGAATTCAAGTTTATATTCTTCTAATTTTGATTTTTTCCGTAAAAACAGATAATACATTATTAACAGCCCTCTAACCAATTTCCCGCATTTCTTCCAGCTTTTCAGTCACAAGCTGGTCAACGGCCGCATCCTGTTTCTCGTACTTGCCGCGCAATCCGTTTATCTCGTTCGTGATGTGCTCTTTTGCGCCCGAAATGCAGCGTGTCAGATTGTCAGAAAGAATATGAATGACATTCACTCTCATGTCATCGCCTCCGGCTGTCAGCACGGCAACAATCTGGTCGCACACTGACTCAGGAACATCCAGAAGCTGGTTCATTAGCTGGTCCACATACCCGAAAAGATTCTGCACCACAAAATCCCTCGGAATCTGTTCCAGCCGCCGTTCCTGAGTTTTCTGCTCTCGTTCGTCTGCTGTAGAAAGATCCCGCAGAATCTTTGAATAACGCTCGACATTATCCACCGTTCCGAAAGTTCGGAGAAGCTGTTTGAGCGTCATATCCTGCATCAGCTTTGCTTTATTCTCGCTTTCAAAAATATTCTTACCAGGATAAGACGCTGCACCGCTAGGAGATGCAAGATTTTTTTGCGTATTTACGCCCGGCTGGGCGACAAAAGAAGATGTGTTACAATGTTCGGAAGTTTTTGAATCATAAATTTCAGCATCGACAACAACAGATTCAGAATCTCTTTCGTTTTTGACAGATTCTTCCAGCTCACGAGTCTTTAGTTTGTTTCTGAGAGCGGCCTGTTTGTTTTCCAGATACGCCCTGTTAATTGCGTTGTCAGTGTCGAGTTTTTTTGCACTGTTTCTGACCAGCGTTCCAGCTTTTATCTTTTTGGAAACCGCCATCGCCGAAACCCCACACATTCGCGCAAATTCGGATGCAGACACTTCCATATCATTATTTTACTCTGGATTTTTAAACTTTACTATGCTATAAACCAATTTTTAAACTAAAATTTAAACATGGCCCATGTTTTTTCAATCGCACCCGCCGCCGAATAATTGCAAAGCCGTACCCCCGGCTGACAGTACCTTTTTTTCACCGAATGTAACATAGTCCGTAGAGGCCTGTAACATTGTAACACTTAATCAGTCAAATTCTCATTATCTTTATACAAAAAAAAATTTTAAATTAATATCTTTGTATAAAAAAAATTTTTTTTCGTATAAGTTAATACTGAAATATTAATTTTTGTGTTACAATGTTACAAATTATTTATATATATTATATATAAATAAAATAAAAGCCTAAGAAAAACAACTGAAATAAAAAAAATTAAAAAAAATTACTAGCAAAAACATGGCCAAAAAAATAAGCAAAAAATTTTTTTTAAAATTCAAAAAATCCAACATCCTATATGTTACAGCTGGAATTAGTTTACAGATTTTTAAACTGACCATTAAAAAACTTTAAACTTTGCTTGACATAATGCAGACTTTTGTATTACAAATAAATTATGAACACAACAAAAAGAAGAATAGTTTCTGTATCTTTTCGTGAAGAAGAATGGGAATTTGTACAAAAATCCTTTCCGGAGTTCACGAATATCAGCAAACTTCTAAGGACTTTGGTCTTAAAACACTTTAATTACCCTGCTATGCAGGAAAATAAACAAAAATAATTTTGGTTTGGGTAGACAATGCGCGTTCTGTCTACCCATATTAAATTGAAACACCCATCACATAAATGCTATAATACTCTCCATGAGCATAAAAGAAACAGTTCCGAACTTCACTTCCCTTGCAAGCGCACTTGTAACTCTTTTTGGCAACTCTGTTGCAATAGCACATACAGACAGGCTTAGCGGCGGAGATATAAACAAAGCTTATGCGCTTACACTCAATACAGGCGATAAGATTTTCATGAAAGCAAATTCCAAGAATAATGCTCCTTTCTTTACTGCGGAGGCTGCAGGACTTAGCGCAATCGCAGGTACACGCGCAATTGCTACACCAAAAATTCTTTGTACAGGAACTGATGATGGCGAAGACGTTGGATACAGTTTTCTTCTATTGGAGTTTATAAAGACTGGTGATAAAAACAGAAATTACTGGGAATCTTTTGCTCATGACCTTGCTCAAATGCATAAGTCGGATTGTTCAAATCTTATTTCAGAAAATAAAACTTCAGCGGATTCTTTCGGATTTTTTATGGATAATTTTATCGGTGCGCGCAAGCAGATAAATACGCCTTCAACCAGCTGGTGTGATTTTTTCAGGGATTCCCGGCTGCTTCCGCAATTCCATGACGCGGATTCATATTTTACGGCGGAAGACCGAGCGAAGATTACAAAACTTCTGGATAATCTGGAAAAATTTTTGGTTGAACCAGAAGCCCCTTCTTTTTTACATGGAGACCTTTGGAGCGGAAACGTTATGTGCGGTTCAGATGGGAAAGCAGTTCTTATTGACCCGGCATGTTATGTTGGTCATCATGAGGCTGACCTTGCAATGACACGGCTTTTCGGCGGTTTTCCACAAGTATTTTATGATGCCTACAATGAATCATATCCTCTTCAACCTGGTTACGAAGAACGCCTAGACCTTTACAATCTCTATCAGCTTTTAAATCATCTGAATCTTTTTGGACCGGCGTATCTCGAACCAGTTTTGGGAATTGTTGGGGAATATGTTGATTAAGAAATCAGAGCATCTCTAAAATACTTTCCACTTGCTTTTTGACATTTCTTTTTCAGCTTTTTTTATCAACTGGGCGACATTCTTTTCAGAAGCAGACAGCTTTGAATATCCGGTGCTGGCGGTGAACGGTAAATCTTCAAGACAGTTCTTGAGTTTTTTTGTGAGCGAATCAATATTCTTGAAATCGATTCCCTGCAAGATTACTACGAATTCATCGTCTCCGATCCGGAAAACGGGGCTATGTTTGAATATCTCACAAGTAATTTTGCACAAAGTTTTTATGGCATTATTACCCGCTTCGCTTCCCTGCTTGTCATTTATTTTTTTGAGGTTGTTTATATCGCAAAGAAGAATTCCAAGCTCCATTTCCGGATTCTTTTTAATTTCACTGTTGAGGGTTATCTTTACTTCATCAAATGCACCGCTGTTACCAACTCCAGTAAGTTCATCCTTGTTGTTAACCGTCGATATGACTTTGTTGAATTCTTCGGCCTGTTTGAGAGACTTCTGGCGCATACAACGAATCAGAGTCTTTATGACACGGGAAATTTCCAGAGGCTTCGTCAAGTGAGCGTTCATTCCGGCTTCGATGGATGAGCGAACGTCTTCTTCAAACGCGTTTGCTGTAAGTGCGATAATCGGCGTGATTTTTGCATCATTTCTCTCCAGCGCGCGGATTGTTTTTGTTGCTTCGATGCCGTTCATGACAGGCATCATTATGTCCATAAGAATTGCATCATAATAGTTTTCTTTGGATTCATTGAACAATTTGACCGCAATTTTTCCGTTTTCGGCATAAGTTACGCTGGCCCCCTCGGCTTCAAGAAGCTCCTTTGCGCTCTGACGGTTTGTTGCGTTATCCTCAACAAGAAGGATTCGTGAGCCGATTAAAGTCTCACCGTCTTCGGCCTGTTCCTTGAATTCGTTCTTGCGGATTGCGGCAGTCCTGTCATCGATTGCAAACGGCATGTCAATAGTGAAAGTACTTCCTTCGTTAAGCTTTGACTTTACGCTGATTGTTCCGCCCATCATTTCGACGAGAGATTTTGCAATTGACGTTCCAAGTCCCGCACCCTTATACTCCGAGCGCGCTCCTCCGTCTTCCTGTGAGAAAGTTTCCCAGATATGCTCCAAGAATTCGGCTTTCATTCCGATTCCTGTATCCTCGACTTCAATTCTGTATGTTACGGTCTTGTAGCCCGTGCCGAGTTCTTTGATTCTGAATGTAATTTTCCCGCCATCAGGCGTAAATTTGACCGCGTTTCCAAGAATGTTTACCAATGCCTGCCTCAAATGAAGCTCATCACCGAGCAGGAAGGGATATTTGAATTCATCAAAATCAGTTATGACTTTTAATTCCCTGTTTACAAGCTGTCCCTCGATAATTGAAAGACACCCGTCAGCCAGCGAATAAATGTTCATAGGCTTATGGGAAATTTCAAGCTTGTTGCTTTCAATATGACTCATATCAAGGATATCGTTTACGAGCAAATTTAAATGAAATGCAGCCTTTGAGATTTTTTTGAGGCATTGATCTATTTTCTCAGGATTGTTGAGATTCTTTGAGGCCAATTCCGCCATTCCTATGACGCCGTTAATCGGAGTACGGATATCATGGCTCATTCGTGCCAGAAATTCACTTTTTGTGGCGTTTGCGGCTTCTGCCCTCTCCTTTGCAGCTTTAAGCTCCTTTTGAGCCTTCAGTTCTTTCCGGATTTCAGCATCTTTTACGGCAAATCCAAAAACAACCGTTCGTTCCGTTGTCCAGTCACCTACTTTTACGCACTTCATCTCGCAATATTGGTTCGATTCATTCCGATAGCGGTAAATCAGACGTTCCTTCAAAGAGAGCTGCCCGCCAACATATTTTGGCGAAATTTTGTAAATAAAGTCAGAACGGTCTTCTTCCAGAGTGCATTTTTCTGCATAAATCTGGGCGGCTTTTGTGAACGGAATTTTTGAGTGAATTACGTCACCAATCTTATTGTTTATGCGGTCAGAAAAATAATATGTGAAAAATTCCTCGGTGTCGAGATTGACATAATAAACGCTTGAATATTCACTTGCGAGCATTTCAAGGAAATTTCTGTTGCGTTTCGACTCCTGCTTTTTTTTGATTTCATCGTTGATGTTCTTGCCGAGAAGAATCGCCTGAACATTATTCGGCTCGGAACCGACAAAAATCATCTGCAACTCAATCCACTGCTCTTCCGTCTCTGATAAAAGATAAGGAAACTGAAGAGTTATCGGAGAATCGTTGTCCTGTACCCTTTCAAGAATTTTTTTTCTGTTAAAAGATGCCGTAAAAAGATTCAGATAATCCTGATTGCTGATTGACGTCCTTACAGTGGATACAAATGAATCAAAATCCGATGTATAAGGAATGGAATCTGGTAAAACTGTATTGCTATATGAAATAATCTGATAAAAATTGTTTGACAGATTGCAGAAAACCATGAACGGATGGATATTATTAACTGCCTTGCTCAAAAGTCTGTCATAATTACTTGTATTAAAAAAAGCCATACAATCATTATATAACTGTATGGCCGAAAAAGCGAGTTTTTTTAAAGATTTACTTCAAGTTTTATTAGAACTTAATCTTGCGGTCGCTGCCCTCGTAATACTGCTTGCGAAGGGCTTTGATTGAATCGTCAGCCATGTAGTCATCGAAAGGCATCATGCGGTCAATAACGCCTTTTGGTGTAATCTCAACGATGCGGTTTGCGATTGTCTGGATGAACTCGTGGTCGTGGCTTGTAAAGAGGATGACGCCAGGGAACTGAACGAGGGCCTGGTTCAAAGACTCGATTGCCTCAAGGTCGAGGTGGTTTGTCGGGTCGTCAAGAATCAAAACGTTTGCGTTCTGAAGCATCATTTTTGAAAGCATACAGCGGACTTTCTCGCCACCGGAAAGAACCTTTACCTTTTTGAGTGACTCGTCGCCAGAGAAAAGCATTCGGCCCAAGAAGCCGCGGACATAAGCGTCGTCCTGCTCCTTTGAGAACTGCTTGAGCCATTCAGTGATGTTCATGTCGTTGTCAAAGTATTTGTTGTTGTCGCGCGCAAGGTATGTGTTGCTTGTAGTCTGTCCCCAGAAGAATTCTCCTGATTCAGCCTTTTCCTCGCCAGAAATGATGTCGAAAAGTGAGGAAATCGTGTTGTGCTCAACGCCAACGAAAGCGATTTTGTCAGTGCGGTTGACCTTAAAGTCGAAGTCTTTAAGAAGCTGAATTCCGTCTTCGTCCTTTGAATTGAGTTTTCGGCATTCAAGGACATTGTTTCCGATTTCGCGCTCTGTTTTGAACTGAACGAACGGGAATTTTCGGCTTGTAACCGGCAAATCTTCCAGCTCCAGTTTTTCCAGGACCTTTTTGCGGCTGGTAGCCTGTCGTGATTTTGCGGCATTTGAAGCGAAGCGCTGGATGAATTCCTTGAGGTCTTTTGCCTTTTCCTCGTTTTTCTTTTTCTGGTCTTTTGCCTGCTTCTGCAAAATCTGGCTCATCTGATACCAGAAGTCGTAGTTTCCGGCGAACTGGGTGATTTTACCGAAGTCGATGTCACATGTGACTGTACATACAGTGTTGAGGAAGTGGCGGTCATGGCTTACGACGATGACCGTGTTTTCAAATTCAAGAAGGAAGTCCTCAAGCCAGTTGATTGACTCCAAGTCAAGACCGTTGGTAGGTTCGTCGAGAAGAAGGATGTCCGGGTTTCCGAACAAAGCGCGGGCAAGCAAAACGCGGACTTTCTGGCTTTCATCAAGCTCGCTCATCATCTTGTCGTGAAATTTTTCCTCAAGACCAAGTCCTGAAAGCATCTGCTCAATCTGGTTTTCTGCCTCGTAGCCGCCAAGCTCACCGAATTCAGCTTCAAGCTCAGCCGATTTGATTCCGTCTTCCTCGGTAAAGTCTGCCTTTGAATAAATCTCGTCGCGTGCCTTTGAGACTTCGTAAAGCTTCGGGTATCCCTGCATTACAGTGTCTTTTACGCTGAATGAATCGAATGCGAAGTGGTCCTGGCTCAAAACGGCCATTCGCTCGCCCGGTGTCATGAAAATCTCACCCGTGTCGTGATCCTGCTCGCCAGAGAGAATCTTAAGGAATGTTGATTTTCCAGCACCGTTTGCACCGATGATTCCGTAGCAGTTTCCTGCCGTGAATTTGATATTTACGTCTTTGAAAAGCGGTTTTTCGCTGAAATGAAGTGATACGTCACTGACTGTAATCATTGTGTTCTCCTGATATGTTTTAAGTTCTCACAGAGCTTTTGAGTACACAGAGATTTTTTCAGTGTATTTCTCCGTGTGCTCTGTGCTCTCTGTGAGGAATTTTTTATTTTCCTCGCCCGATCAAGCTCTTGAGCCGTGCAATCAGGCCGAGTTTCTTTGGCGGTGTCTCAGTTTTGCGGGATGCGGAAGGATTCTTTCGGCTCGTTCCCCTGCCCTTGCCTGATTTTGTTTTTGTGTTCTTCTCGTTCTTGTAAACTGAATTTGAAGATTTTGCGTACTTTTCCTTGAAGTATTTGAGACGCTCGTCGCTCGACATTCCGGAAAGTTTTGCGATTTCCTCGTCGCTTGCACGGCGTACTGTGTTTTTCGCATCGTTTCCTTTGAATGATTTGAAATCTTCGTTCCGATTCTCACCTCTTCTTCCACGTCTTTCACCTCGTAAAGAATTTCGGTTGCTGCGGTCCCGTCGGTTTCGTTCGCCTCTCTCTCCTCTGTCGCTTCTTCTTTCTCCGTGCCCCTCTGAATCAAGACGAATGTAAACGTCTTTTGATTTGTCTTCTTCAAAATCTTCTGAAACAGCGACCCTGCTTGGAATCTGCTTTTCGATGTACCGCTCGATTGGTGCAAGTGAATAAACGTCACGCTCAGAGCAGAATGTGTATGCTTTTCCGCTCTTTCCTGCACGGGCAGTTCGTCCGATTCGGTGCACGTAATTTTCGGCCTCGTTCGGTAAATCGTAGTTTACGACCATTGCCAAATCGTTTACGTCGATTCCGCGGGCTGCGACATCAGTTGCGACAAGACAAGTTACTTTTCCAGCCTTGAAAGCGTCCATAATCTTGAGCCGCTTTGACTGAGGAAGATCGCCGATGATGTACTCGTTTTTGATTCCGTTAATCTGGAGCCTTTTTGAGACGATTTCGCACATCTTCTTTGTGTCGCAGAAAATGATTACGCTTTCTGGATTTTCTTTTTTGAAGATTCCAAGAAGGAGCTTCATCTTGTCATCGCTTGAGACGTGAATGAGTTCCTGGTCAATCTCATCGACAGTGATGTTCTGTGCCTCAATCGTGATTTCTTTTGCTTCGCGGGTGTATTCCCATGCAAGGTTCTTTACATAGGAATTGAGGGTCGCTGAAAAGAGCATTGTCTGACGGCCTTCGCTTGACGGCAAAAAGTGAATCAGTTTTCGTAAGTCAGGATAAAATCCCATGTCGAACATGCGGTCAGCCTCGTCAATCGCAAGATAGCCGACATTCGACAAATCCATCTGCTTACCTTCGGTCAAATCGATTACGCGGCCCGGAGTGCCTATGATGATATCAACGCCTTTTTTGAGATCCGCTACCTGTTTTTCGTAGCCCACACCGCCATAGAATGAAGCGAATTTGAGACCAGTGTGCTTTCCGAGCTTTGCAGCCTCATCCTCTACCTGAACAGCAAGTTCTCGTGTCGGAACAAGAATGAGCGCACTTTTCTTTGCCTCGCTTTCTGCTCCAGATGTTTCTCTGCGTGCCAGAATTTCCTGCATGATTGTGACCAAAAAAGCCGCAGTTTTACCTGTTCCTGTCTGTGACTGAACATAAAGGTCTGAGCCGTCCAAAGAGGCCTTCAAAACCTGTTCCTGAACAGGAGTGCAAGTAACATAGCCCGCTTCCGCAAGACCAGTCTGAATTTTTTCGTTTAGATTTAACTCTGTGTAATTCATTAGATTCCTGAAAATTTAGATAATAGATAGTTATTGCTATTATATAGATTTTTAGACAGAGTGTACACCGTTTTTAAAATGACATAAAAAGCCAGGATAGGAATAAAACTCTTCCACAAGCCGCCCATTTTTCTCCCCAGCCTGTGGAAGCCTTTGTTCCTACTTCACTACGACAATCTCAGAAAAACACTCTTTCGCGTTTTTCGAAAGGTTCTTGCAGCTCGAATAGTATGTCCGGAGCAAGATTTTATACCTTTCTCCACTTTCGGCCTCATCCGGCACAAAGAATTCCAGGTTTTTCATTGTGTTCCGCGTGATTACCGGGCACAAAATCCACTGGCTTTCGTCGGTGACGGCTTTTTCGTTCTCATCGACCGGGCAAAGAAAGACTCCTCCTTTTTCGCCGGCGATTTTGAGCCTGTCCCCAGTAATAAGTACGGTTCTTCCTTTGCTCACCTCTCCCTCCGTGCTCTTTGAGAACTGGTCGGTCACGCGGCTAATCACCGGAGACACGGAAACAACCTCGATTTCCTTGATTCCAATCTTTGCGATTGAATCCTGTGCAATCTGGCTCGGCGTGAACCGCACCAAGAGCTGATTTTTGTCCGCGTCAATTGATTTTCCGTCATATGTACCTTTCGGGGCAATGTACAGCGTTCCAAGATCCAGTACATTCACCGCCTCTCCCCGGCTCAGTGCCTCAAGGATTTCTTCCTTGAGGAAGCTCGCGCTCTGCTGCAACGCAAGCTCGTTCGTTCCAGCCTTGTGCTTCTGGATTCGTGCAATCAGCGTATTCGTGCCGATTGTTTTCCGCTCGAACTTTCCGAAGTATCCGCCGGCTTTTTTGAACGAATTCGCATAGAGCTTAATTTTTCCGCTTGCCTCGGAATCCAAGAATTTTGTTGTAAGTGTTTCTGCCATACCTACATTCCTTGCCTGACTTACAGGCTTGCCAAAGTTTTTTTTGGTCAACGACCTTATGTTTTGAATATAGCAGAAAATTTTTCTGAAAAATTTAGTAGTTTAGTTAGGCTGGCTGCCGAATCATAACACGTACGTATCACGTTTCGTGATACGAGAGAGTCACGTTTCGTGATACGAGCAAATTGCAATAGAAAAATCCATGAATCTGTGATAATCTGAAGCTAAATTTTTTAGAGGAATTATGAACCAAAACACAACCGAACAGAACGAATACCAGGCGAAGATTTTTGCCAACCGACTTGCAAAAAAATACAAGCAGCTCCGGAAATGGGCGCGACGTGAGCGCGTCACCTGCTACCGCCTTTATGACCGTGACATCCCGGAAGTTCCCCTCGCGGTGGATTTGTATGAGGCACTCCCCGAAGGAATGGACTCAAAAATCGATGCGGCACTTCTTTTGAGACAGGAAGATGCCAGAATAGCCGCGAATGACCTTACTGCCGCCAAAGAAAAAGCCGAACGCTCGTTTGTTCATCTTTACCTGTATGAGAGACCGTATGAAAAATCAGACAGTGACGAGCAGATTTGGCTCGACTGCATGACAAAGGCTGTTGCTTCGGTGCTTGAAATCCCGGAAAACCGCGTGATTCAGAAGCTCCGCAAAAAGCAGAAAGGCGAAAATCAGTACGAGAAGATTAATTCCAAGCAAACTACCGAATGTTATGTTCAGGAATGCGGCCAGCTTTTTAAAGTGAACCTCAGCGATTATTTGGATACAGGTCTGTTTTTTGACCACCGCCCCTTGCGTTCAATCGTGCGCTCGGAGTGCGCAGGAAAAAGCGTCCTAAACCTTTTCTGCTATACAGGCTCTTTCTCAGTCTATGCCGCCGAAGGAAAAGCCCGCCGTGTTGAGAGCGTTGATTTGAGCAACACCTACCTCGAATGGGCGCGCTTCAACTTTGCGCTAAACGACTTTGACCCGGACGACAACCGATATTTCTTTACCCGCGGAGACGTAACAGGCTTCCTGAACCAGAAACTCGCCGAAGTTCCGAATGCCGAAGGAAGCAACCGCTATGACATCATCGTGCTTGACCCGCCCACTTTCTCAAACTCAAAGGCCACCCGCAATACGCTCGACATCAACCGCGACTGGAGCGAGCTTGTAAGGAAATGCGTTAATCTCTTGAACGATGGCGGGGTCCTCTACTTCTCGACAAACTCCCACCGCCTAAAATTTGACGCGGAGCTTGTCCCAAAAGCAACCGATTCTGGCAAGGCCGTCTCAGTGTTCGACATGACTGAAAAATCACTGCCCGAAGACTTCAAGGGAACGAAAGCCCACCGCCTCTGGAAAATCCAGATAGCATAAAAAACTCCCCTTGCGGGGAGCCTAATAGCTTAGGTTTATAAAGTTTTATACATGGAAGTTGTCAATCTGGTTTCCAATCTGGTCGATCGATGACTTCATCTTTTCTGAGATACCGTCAAGCGCACCGCCTGTAGCACGGATTTTCATCGCGCTCTCGCTCATGAGGGCAACGCTGTCCTTCATTACGCCTGTCGCGTCTTTGAGATGGCGGACTTCTTCAAGAATCTGCTTGTTGCCCTGGCTCATCTCTTCGCTCGCAGTTTTTACTTCGGAAGTACTGTTACTCATGTTGCGGAGCGCGTCAACAATCTGTTTGCTTCCTTCCTGCTGCTCTTCCATCGCGCTCTTAATCTGGCGCACGAGCTGGTCAGTCTCTTTGATTCCGTCCGAAACCGAGGTGAATGTCGCCCCGGTCTCTTCCGAAGCCTCAACAACGGATTCGATTGAAGCTTTGATTTTGTTGAGCTGGTCGCCGATTGTCTTTGACTGAACCGCAGAAGTTTCCGAAAGTTTTCGGATTTCATCTGCGACGACGGCGAATCCCTTTCCTGCCTCTCCGGCATGAGCCGCCTCAATTGCCGCATTCATTGCAAGAAGGTTTGTCTGTCCTGCGATAGCTGCGATTGCGACGTTTGCCTCCTGGAGCATGTTTGACTGACCTTCAATCTCAATGATTCGCTCACTCATCTCATGCTGCTTTTCGTTTCCAGCTTTTGCACGAATCTGAAGCATCTCGAAGGAATTTGCCATTTTTGCAACCGATTGGTTTACGCTGGAAATATTCCCGATCATCTGCTCGACTGCAGAAGAAGCCTCGCTTACACCTCTTGACTGAGTATCAATCATGCGCTCAAGGCTTTCGATATTTGATGCGATTTCATTGACCGCACCGGCTGTCTCGTCGACACTGTTCGACTGATTTCCGATCTGCTGCTGTACGCTGTCGATATTCGCAAGAATGTCAGAAACGGACTGGTTGTTCTCCTGTATGCCGAAATTAAGCTCATCGCCAGCAGAAGACAAATCAGAGCGCGAATCTTTGACATCCTTCATTATGTCGTGCAATTTCTCAACGAAGATATTGAATGCGTTGGTTACTGAGCCAATGTCGTCGTTTGAATGGACTTTTACGCGTTGTGTCAAATCCGCGTTGCCCGAAGCGATTGAGTTAAGATTTCTGTCAAGATTTCGGAGCGGTTTTAGCAATAGATAAACCGAAATTGCCGCCGTGATGATGAGAATGACTGCGATTATGATTGCAAAGACCATCATCGTAAGCGTAAGTGACTGTGCGGTACGATAAACCTGCCCAGCAGGAACACACATCGCAATGCTCCATGGTGTTCCGTTCACAGGCGCGTAGACCATAAGCTCGTTATTTCCGTTCGCATCGACCCAGCCGTTTCCGCTCTCGCCAGCAACCATTGCTTTTGCGATTTCTGGAAGCCCCTTGTAATCTGGATTCACCCGCGTAAAGTTTTCCTTCATGACAAGATTTTTGTTAGGGAAAGACATAATCGTACCGTCACCCGCAAGAAGAAGCGCATAGCCTGCCTCACCGATTTTGATTAGGTCGATTGCGTCCGAAAGGCGCGCATGAGAGACAGCCCCTGCGATGAATCCAATTGTCTTTTTGTGAACTGAGACAGACTTACAGACGTAATAAGCAGCATCCTCGTTGCTTGAGCCTATAGGATTGCTCACATACTGCGACTTTCCGCTACTTTTCATGAACTTATAGTATTCAGTGCCGGAAACATCCTTTACGTTTCCTTCATCGGTGTAGCCCATTCCGGTCTCAAAGACACAGAACATAAGCTCGGTGAAGTCAGAACTTCGGATTTTTCGGTGAGAAACAATCCAGTCGATTAAATCCTGTGCCGTCTCACCATGCAAAACAGGATCAGACATCGTGTACATTCTCAACTGTTGCATGAATTTTGAATTGCGGTAACTCAATCCCTGAGCGTGGGCCTGAACCAATTCTGTTGTTGATGTGATGTAAGTGCGTTCCGTCCCTTTTTTGACAAGAAGAATCGTGGCCGAAGCAAGGACAGAAATTAAAATAATAATCTCAAAGCCAAGTCTGAGACCAAAAATAAGAGATAAGTTCTTTTTCTTCATATAGAAGCCTCTCCATCATAAAAAATGAAATTATACAACAAGACTTTTTATATGAACTTTTTGGTTTTGTATTTTATTTAAAAGATATTTCGTATTTAAGAAAAACTAAGAAGTGTTTAGAAGATAAGGGCGGGTAATTTACCGGGCATTTCTGGATAAGAAACACCCGGCAATTAAATGACTTATTTGTCAGATTTGATACCGAAGCGTTTGTTGAATCGCTCGATTCGTCCTGCAGTATCAACGAGCTTCTGCTTACCTGTGTAGAATGGGTGGCAAGCAGAACAAATTTCAACATGGATGTTCTCTACTGTTGAACGTGTCTCGATTACGTTACCGCACTGACAAGTGATTTTTGTCAATTTGTACTCTGGGTGAATTCCCTTTTTCATAAAAAATAACTCCTTATTTCTTGCCCGATATTGTAGAAAAGCCGGTCAGCTCCGCCTAAAAGCCGCTCAAAAAAATGCGGTTGCGTCATTTCCTCACCGTTACCAATCAAGACAATATCACAAGAATGATTTATTGATTCTAGCAAAAAAGAAAAGTTCAAGTCAATAGAAAATATGAAATTAAAATTAGCAATCAGCAATTTTTCATCACTTTGCACATTGCTAATTATTTGCAAGCTCATTCCATGCTTTTTTTGCCACATTCTGCTCGGCTTCTTTTTTGCTCTTGCCGCTCTCAGGGCCGTAGCTTGCGTTTTTAAGATGCACAGTGACCCAGAAAACCCTGTCATGGTCAGGACCAGTCTCCTTAACAAGCTCGTAAGTCGGACAAGTCTTGTATTTTTTCTGATGCGCTTCCTGCAGCATGGTCTTGAAATCTTTCGTGCCCTTGTTTTCAAGGACTTTCTCAATCTCAGGAATCATAAACTCAAGGACAAGCTTTTCCGCGGCCTTATATCCAGAATCAAGGTAATACGCCCCGATCACGGCCTCAACCGCATCCGCAAGAATTGCTTTTTTATGCCTGCCACCGCTCATCTCCTCGCCTTTTCCGAGAATCAGCATTTTGTCGATGCCTATTTTTAAGGCAATTGGTGCAAGCGACTGCTCGCTTACGACCGTGCTCTTGATTTTTGAAAGCTCTCCCTCCGGTGTATCCATAAGATGCTCGTACAAATATGCCGCGGTCGCCATGCCAAGGACGCTGTCGCCCAAAAATTCAAGACGCTCATTGTTCTCATGTTTTTTTGCATTTGACTCGTTCCCGAACGAACGATGCGTGAACGCAAGCTCCAAAAGGTTAAGGTTTGAGAATTTTATTGAAATTCCTTTTGAGAAATTAATAAGGTCTTTGATTCGATTTGGTGAAAGATTTTTTTTAGATAAAAGCATAGGCTTAGTATATACAATTTAAAATAAAAAAACACAGGTTAAACTAACCTGTGTTCGCAAAGCAATAATCTAAAATTTATGCCTGAGCTGATTTAATGAAATCATAAGCATCTTTTACAGTCTCAAACTCATTTGCTTTCTCATCAGGAATTGTAACACCCAATTCCTCTTCGATAGCATAAACGAGCTCGTATGTGTCGAGGCTGTCTGCTCCGAGGTCGCCACGGAAAGAAGCTTCCATTGTGACTTTGCTTTCATCGATATCAAGTTTTTCAGCGATGAGTTTCTGGATTTTTACGAACAATTCGTCCATGATCTTCTCCTTAGAATTATTGTTTTGTTTAACCGTTTACTTCAGGTGTGATAACCTGGCGACCACGGTAGAAACCACATTTCGGACAAACATGGTGTGGCAAAACAAGGTTACCACAGTTGCCGCAAGCAACAAGCTGTGGAGCTTTGAGATGCATGTTTACACCGCGTCGTCTGCGTGTGCGAGCTTTTGAAGTTTTCGCTCTTGGTACTGCCATATATAAACCTCACTATATGATTTTATGAATAACGGGACTTATACTACAACAGTTTATACCCGATTGTCAATTATTATTACATATAATCTTTTGAATGTCAATGTTTTTCATGACAAAAACTGGAAAAATGTCAGAAAGAATCCGTCAACCGCTAGTTTTCAGTCTTATACTTCTCTTTTATGGCATCTTCAACAATCTTCGGAACCATGCCCGAAATGTCACCGCCGAACTGCGCAAGCTCTTTTATGGAGCTGGAACGTACTATTACATATTTGGGTTCAGTCGGGATGAAGAGAGTTTCTATTTTTGAGTCAAGATTGTGATTCATTAGAGAAAGGTCGAATTCGTACGCGAAGTCATTTGAGTTGCGGATACCACGGACAAGGATGTTTGCTCCGCTTTTTTCGGCGTACTCTACTATTAATCTGTCCCACAGGTGAACAGTAACGTTCTCGTATTCTTTCGTAAGCTCCTTCAACAGCTCGATACGCTCCTCCGGAGAGAAAAGATGAGCCTTGTTCGGGTTGTACGCGACAACAACGTCCAGCTTGTCAAAAAGGCGGCTCACCCTTTTTATCAGATTTAAATGCCCGTTTGTAGGAGGGTCAAACGTTCCGGGGAATACTGCTGAAGTCATATTAAAATAATCTAACACGTTTGACTGATTATCACAAGTGATGTATTATTAGGGCATGAAAATTTCTAAAATAGTTAATTGCTCGTTTCGAGTTTTTGCCGCTGCCGCTCTTGTAGGCAGTATGGCTTCGTGCGGGAGCACAAAAGTTCCAGAGACACCGGCCGTTGAGGAACCTGCCCCTGTCGTTGAGGAGGAGCCAGCCCCAGTTGAAGAACCACCAGTAGTTCAAGAAGAAGTTCCGGTCGCCGAGGAACCCGCCCCTGTCGTTGAGGAAGAACCAAATGACGACGATGAGTATTCCCGCTCTGTCGGTGATGTC
>Ga0310695_10002987_pt1 | contig 34172 bp, 29 predicted proteins | sample RumenRJG_04DNA_FD_203882 | JGI IMG/M metagenome (GOLD analysis project Ga0310695, IMG submission 203882) | Bovine rumen microbial communities from Lethbridge, Alberta, Canada - RJG_04 (v2) (version 2) | ecosystem: Host-associated > Mammals > Digestive system > Stomach > Rumen | place: Canada... | reverse complement strand
CGCTCAAAGATCACCTGCTTATTCGTAAGGACAACGATCCTTAAACCGCCGTAATTAAGGGCATTGCTGGACTTCTTGATTTCTGCGAGCCTTGAGATATGTTCTGTTAAGCCGTTCCATTCAGGTTTATCGAAGGAGACTCTTAAAGCAGGATCGCCTTCTTCCTTCCTCGCTTTTGCTCCCCACTCTGAACCATAATAAACACAAGGAATTCCGGGCATCGTAAATACAAGAGTATATACCAGCGGGAGATTACGTTCATCGTTTAAGATCGATGCGATACGCGTAACATCGTGATTATCTGCAAAAGACAAAAGGTGCGCTCCCCTGCAGACTGTCCAGTCTTCAGGTCCGAAGAGTCTCATGAGCGAATGCATGATCTCAAACATGTTGGCCGAATTAAAGGATGAATATATCCCCTTATAGCACTGATAGTTTGTAAGTGAATGAAGGTGCATGTCATTAAGCATCCTGCCGTATTCACCGTGAAGGACCTCTCCCAGAAGGAAGAAATCATTCTTCTTTGAATCAGTGAATTCACGCAGCCTTCTTAAGAATTCGTGATCAAGACAGTAAGCAACATCAAGTCTTAATCCGTCGATATCAAAGAAATCGATCCAGTAATTTACCTTATCAAGTATGTGATCAATGACGGCAGGGTTTCTAAGATTGAGCTTTACAAGGTCATAATTTCCTTCCCATCCTTCATACCAGAATCCGTCATTATAGTTGGAGTTGCCGTCAAATGACAGATGGAACCAGTCTTTGAAGGCTGAATCCCAGCGCTTTTCCTGAACATCCTTAAATGCCCAAAAGCCTCTTCCGACATGGTTAAAGACTCCGTCAAGAACAACTTTTATATTCTCCATGTGAAGCGCTTTGACGACCTTTTTGAAGTCATCATTGGTACCGAGTCTTGTATCGATCAGGCCGTAATCCCTGGTGTTATAACCGTGTGTATCGGATTCGAATACCGGCGAGAAATAAATGGCATTGATGCCGAGTTTCTTCATATGAGGGATCCAGTCAAGAACTTTAAGGATCCTGTGCTCTAATTTGCCGTCATTTTCGAATGGTGCTCCGCAGAAACCCAAAGGATAGATCTGATAGAACACTGCTTCTTCGTACCACATTTATGTATTTCCTTCTTTCTTTTCCTTCGCTTTTAATCTTGCGCAGGTAATAAGTCCTGAAATTCCCATCAGGAATATGATCGCAACTGCTACGATTCCGATATACTTTTCGATCTGAACCGCAAAAACAGAAATATCACCAAGCTCTCTGTGTGATAATGCCCATTCAAGCGCAAGGCTTGAGATCATGGCATCGATGATGCCGATCTTCCTTAATGCCAATACAGTAAGGGACTTGGATCTGTGAGCTCTGAATATATTTATTACTGCAAGCGCAACCTTATAGATAACATAGACTCCGAATACATAGATCAGAAAACCTGCATAGTTATGAAGTACATTGAACTTAACTATCAGGAACATGTTAAATGCGATCAGGATATCGAAAAATAATATCTTCCAGGAAAAATTCCTGTAATTCCGCCTCTCGCTGAACCGCTCGCTCTTAAATACGGCTCCCCTCCCCGCCCTGTACAGGACATTAGTCCTGATACAGAAAAGGAGAAAAGTATAGATTGACATTACAAAAAGCCAAAACGACAGAAAAATAACTGCCATCGAAAAGAGAAAGCTCGAATAGACAATATCAAAAACAGCAGACGGCAAAGTCAGGGCAACCGTCGAACGCTTATAATCAGTCACATATTCCCAAAAGCGTTTTGCCTTGGACTTTTTAACCGGTTCATCTGCGTTGACTTGTAAATCCTTGTCTTCCGGAATTGCCGTTTTAGCTTTGCTCATATCGTCAGTTGCGCATTGAATGGATAGGAGCAGGGAACCTTCCGCCTCTGTTGATAAAGTCAGCGCAGGAAGCTCTGTTTACATCCATGATGGGTGCCGTGCCCAGAAGTCCGCCGAACTCAACACTGTCACCTACAGTCTTGCCCGGTACCGGAATGAGTCTTACGGCTGTTGTCTTGTTATTGAATGTACCTAATGCCATCTCATCTGCGATGATGCCTGAGATTGTCTCAGCTGTCGTATCACCCGGAATTGCTATCATATCAAGGCCTACAGAACATACGCAGGTCATGGCTTCGAGCTTTTCGAGCTTGAGGGAACCTGATCTTGCTGCAGCGATCATGCCTTCGTCTTCAGATACAGGAATGAATGCGCCGGAAAGGCCGCCGACATAAGAAGAAGCCATGATTCCGCCCTTCTTAACAGCGTCGTTAAGCATTGCGAGCGCTGCAGTTGTGCCCCATGTGCCGCATGTCTCAAGACCGAACTCCTCAAGAAGCCTTGCAACAGAGTCACCTACTGCAGGTGTCGGAGCAAGCGAGAGGTCAATAATTCCGAACGGGACCTTAAGTCTCTCGGAAGCTTCCCTTGCAACGAGCTCACCGACTCTGGTGATCTTAAATGCAGCTTTCTTGATGGTCTCGGCTACAACTCCCAAGTCCTTGCCCTTTACGCCTTCTAACGCATGCTTTACTACACCGGGGCCCGAAATACCGACATTGATAACGCATTCAGGCTCGCCGGGGCCTAAGAAAGCTCCGGCCATGAACGGATTATCTTCAGGTGCATTGGCGAAAACCACGAGCTTGGCGCATCCCAAAGCACCTTTATCCTTGGTAGCTTCAGCAGTCTTCTTGATGATGACGCCCATGTCCCTTACGGCATCCATGTTGATGCCGGTCCTTGTGGAAGCCAAGTTGATGCTAGAACAAACATATTCAGTGGAAGCCAAAGCATCAGGAATGGAATTGATAAGGACTTTGTCTGAATTCGTATAACCTTTCTGTACAAGCGCAGAGAAACCGCCGATGAAGTTAACACCGCATGTCCTTGCCGCCTTGTCTAAGACTTTTGCAAAAGGCGTGTAATCAGAAGCGCCGCATGCAGCAGCTACGATCGATATAGGAGTTACGGATATTCTCTTGTGAATGATCGGAATACCGTATTTCTTGCTGATAAGTTCGCCTGTCTCAACGAGTTTTCCTGCATATCTGCAGATCTTGTCATAGATCCTGTTGCAGGATTCTTCAACTGTGGGAGCAGCGCAGTCCATAAGAGAGATACCCATAGTGATCGTACGGATATCCAGATGCTGACTGTTGAACATCTGCATCGTCTCGATTATTTCATGTTCGTTAATCATAAAAGCCTCACTAATTATTCTAGATCAGATGGTGTGCATGGCATTGAAAAGACCGGTGTGCTGGATCGTGATCTGTACACCGAGCTTCTGACCTAATTCTGAGAGTTTATCTGAGATGTCTGATTCTTCGATAACCAGGTCCTTAAGATCAACCATCATGACCATAGTGAATATATCGTCAAGGATCGTCTGAGAGATATCCTTGATATTGATACCGTAATCAGCAAGGAGCCTTGAAACATCGGCAATTATACCGACTCTGTCCTTACCCAATACTGTTACTACGGCTGTGTTCTTCTCACTGTTCATAATAAATCCTCCCAAAACTTTCTTTATCTATCGATATAATAACTCGAAAACGCCTAAATTAAAGCGCCTATCATTTATCGAGCAAAGAAACGGCAAGTTTATTGGCGCATTTTATACCGTCGATCGCAGAAGACATGATCCCTCCGGCATAACCGGCGCCTTCCCCGCAAGGGAAAATGCCTTTTACCGCAGTGCTCTGAAGCGTCTCGGGATCTCTTACGATCCTGACGGGAGACGAGCTCCTGGCTTCAACCGCAGTAAGAACGCTGTCGGGATCATCAAAGCCTTTTATCCTCCGGCCCATTATCCCTACACCGTCCTTTATCGTCTCAAGGATAGCTTCAGGAAATACTTCTGACAGATCTGAACATGTAACTCCGGGCATGAATGAGGGCTTTACCTTGCCGAATCCTTCAGTCTTCCTGTTATTTATAAGATCACCGTATCTTACGGACGGTGCTCTTCCGCAGCTTCCTCCTGCAATATATGCCTTGTGCTCAAGCTCTTCCTGGAACTTTATTCCGTCAAGGACACCGTCACCGTAGTCCTTTGAATCAACGGGCACCAGAATAGCACTGTTGGAATTGGTATTGTTCCTGGCACGAAGACTCATTCCGTTCGTGCATACGCTCTTGTCGTCAGACTGTGCGGCAACGACCTCTCCTCCCGGACACATGCAGAAAGTATAGAGTTTCCTTCCTGTCTTCGTATCACAGGACAGTTTATAAATTGCCGGCGTAATATCAGATGAATAATCAGAATCAAATCCGTATTGGGCAATATCGATATTCCTTTTCAGATGCTCTATTCTCACGCCGACCGAGAAAGGCTTGGACTGCATATCCAGACCTAATCTGTTCAATGCCCTGAATGTATCCCTGCTTGAATGACCGATGGCAAGGATAAGACGGTCTGAAGCTATCTCGTATATGCCGTTTACATCAGAAACGGTTATCGTCTTAAGCGAGCCATTCTCGGCTTTGTAACCAAGAAACGTAGTATTGAATCTGACTTCGCCGCCAAGAGATATGATCTCATTTCTGACGCCTGTAACGACTTTCCTCAATCTGTCTGTGCCTATGTGCGGATGAGCGTCATATAAGATATCTGAAGGCGCGCCGTGAGCGATCATGGATCTTAAGACATAATCCTTAAGACCGGAACTTATACCAGAATAGAGTTTGCCGTCAGAAAACGTTCCTGCGCCGCCTTCTCCGAACTGTATGTTTGAATTGGGTTTTATTGGAGCTTTCCCCTGCTTGAAATCCTCTGTATCGGCAATCCGCTGTTCCATCTCAGGTCCTCTTTCGAGAACTATGGGTCTTAAACCATATTTTGCAAGTATAAGTGCTGAATAAAGACCCGCAGGACCGGTGCCGACTACGACAGGTCTTTTATATTCCCTGCTCCCGTCAAAATCTTCCAGATAAGGCATGGCGTTAGCTGAAGCTTCTTTGGCGGCAGTATCTCTTTCTTCGGGAGAAATAAAATCAAAACGGTAGTTGATAACAACTTTCCCGTGTCTTGCATCGATGAATTTCTTTGTAATATCAAGAACGCAATTGCCTTTCTCTAATTCCTCAAGGCCTTTGCGCATGGCTTTATTGCCTGATCTTTTAATTTGTCCGATGATGAGAACCGAATCAGGTATCTTATTGACAGCTTTTTCTCTATTTACTTCAGGAGTTACTCTGATCTCAAACATTCTGAGATATTCCTTCCGCTGCAAGAGCTGCAGAAGTCCAAGCCCACTGCAGATTATAGCCGCCGCAGATACCGTTAACGTTGACTGCTTCTCCGATTATATAAAGACCGCTGCAATACTTGACCTGCATGCTGTCGTCAAGCTTTGAGAGCTTAAATCCGCCTGAAGATACCTGAGCCTTATCTTCTCCGCCGTAGCCTGTGATGGGCACAGGGAAAGCACAGAGAAGGTTCGTTAACTCAACAAGCTTGGAATCATCCAGATCTCTTAAAGTCATCTTATCAGCCTTAAGGCCCATCTTCTTCATGACAAAGTCTGTTACGTTCCTTAATAGCATGCCTGAAAGCGCGTCAGCGCAGTTCCTGTGAGGATACATCTGGCGTCTGATATAGATCATCTGTAAGATCTCACCGCCTGTCTTGCCTGTGAGATTTAAAACCGCCTTTATGTCTTCGTCGCCTTCCTCGAAAAGCCTGACAACCGCATCAGATACATCCATTACGCAGATTCCGGATATGCCGCCTTCTTTGGTGAATAAGATCTCTCCTTCGGACCTTGCCTTGATATTGCCGTCTCCGCCAATGATCTTAACGTCACCTCTACACTTGATACCGGCCATGCCTTTGATGCCGGGCATAGTTGCCGTAAGAAAAGTGAGCGCAGGTCTGAAAGGAACAAAGCATGTCTTATCAGTAAGGCCTTCTACGAGCTTTAAGACATCGCCGGTAGAACCGGTCGAAGGATAAGTTATGCCGCCTGTAGCGATAACCAGATTTTTTGTAATATATGTCTTGTCACTGTCAGATTTGAGTTCAAATATATTGTCGATCTTCTTAATTGCTTCGACGCGCTCCTTTAATACTGTCTCAACAAAATTATCTGCAAGATAGAATCTCAAAGCGTCAACGACCGTGGAACTCTTATATGTCGCAGGATATACAAGCGAACCCTTCTTCTCCAGGACAACGCCTAATACATTCTCATAGAAATAACTGGTATCAGGCTCGCCGTATCTGTTAAAGCATGAGGCAAGTCTTGTGGAGTCATCCGTGTTGTATTTAGCCAGATCGATCTCGGTGTTAGTAAGATTGCATCTGCCGCTTCCTGTCAGGGCAAGCTTATTTCCTACCCTGCTTCCGCCTTCTATGATCAGGATCTTCTTTCCTGAATAAAAGGCTGTCTTTGCGAGCTGGGCAGCACAATAAAGACCTGCCGCGCCGCCTCCTACAATGATGCAATCGTAAACTGTACTCTTCATAAGCTATTATCCCCTTTTCGCCAATTCGAGAGTTCTTTGGAATTTACTTTTATCGAGCGGAAGGCAGTCAAAGCTGCCCTTTACACGTTCTGAAAGAGCCATAAGATCATCTTCGCTGCCGCTTAGGAGCTCTAACTCAAGTTCGCAGATATCTTCGGATGCGCTCTTATCGGAATTATAGATAACACCGCTGTCAAAGCAGGCTTCTATAAGGCTTCCGCCAAATCCGATCTTATAGATTGTCCTCTGAAATGAGTTGAAGCAAAGAGGCTTAAGGTCTGAAGATTCGATGTTTTCGAAAACTTCATCAAGAAGCTCCAAAGGATCACCGTCTGAAGGCGCGCCCTTCTTGAACTCTTCTATAGAGAAATCACCGTTAAGCCTGACATTCCATTCAAAACGCCTGTGAAGGCCGGAAGATGAACCGCCGCCGTATTTGACGGTGCCTTCGATATAAGACTCTTCGCCTTTAACGATCCTCTTCCTGACAGAACCATGCCTGTGCAGGATCTTCATATCAGCAGTATCGAGATAATAATTCTCGAGCATCATGGTCTTAGGACCGGAGATAACGCTGATCTCAGAGAAAAGATCTGATGATGCAACATCCATGAGGCTTTCTGTGTTCTTAAAACTCAGTTTTAATTCAGTTTCCATAAGAACACCTTAATTGATCGTGTGAACTCCGCTTGTAGATACGACGCAGAGCTTATTGCCTGATATAAAGTTCATTCTGATGATATCCTCATCGACGGAATAGTCATTCGTAATGACACCCGAAGATGTGAAGATAAATACTCTTCTGTCAACGCTAATCGCATAGGTGTTCTTGTTCTGCGCAACGCAGATGATATTTGTTCCGATATTGGAGTTATAAAGAATGGCATCCCTTGAATCTATTACCGCAAGCTTGCTTAACTGGCTGATACCGTCAGAATAAGTGACGAAGAGATTGCCGTTGATGTTCTTTACATAGCTAATGGCAGAGAAATCATAGTTCATTCTAGCCAGGTTGTTATCCTTAACCTCATAAAGAGAATTGGATGTAAAGCAGCAGAGCTTGTTTCCGACATAGCAGAGAGATGCAAAGATAACACTGTCATCTGTCGTATAAACAGCATTATCGAAGACTTCATAGCCCTTATCACCTCTTACGATCGAGAAGACCCTGATATAAGGAACGATAACAGCACCGCTGGTATTGATCGTAGATACTGCAAGAAGCGAAGAATCTCCGTTAAATGCGCAGCAGATCGGGAAACCGGAGTTATAAGATGTCCATACAGCAAGCTGGTTGCCGCTTCTGTCAAAGAGCGTAACGTCGCCAAAAGAATCCTCTCCTCCGGTGATTACTGCAATAAATCCGGCATCGGACATCTGTACGGACTTGATCGGATTGGACATAGGCTTGGTGTACCAGACGCCATCCTTATCAAGAACGGTAAAGCCGTAACCATCACGGTCAAATACGGCTACGTTATCACCGAAGATAACGCACTGAGGGTTCTTATAAGATACCATCTGAGAGAATATCTCATTGCCTGTAAGATTAAGATAAGCGATACGCTCAGATGTAACCTTGATACATCCGTCGCCGTACGGATAGAGCTTCTGAGCTTCGGAATATTCGCAGGAGAAACCGCCCTGCGCCGAGAGCTTGATCTGCGCATCCGCACCTGCCAGCGATTCGATCTTCTTAGATACTACAAAGATCAAGGCAATGCTGATTATAAGCACGAGAGAAAAGATCATTACGGCGATCGTAAGAGCCTTTCTTATCGCAGCCTGAGATACGCTTCCGTTATTCTTCTTGACGGAAGGCTTGTTTGTTGGTTTTTTCGCTTTTACCTTTTTATTATCCATTTCCATTTTCATCACTTTACAGATCGTAAATTCCGTTCCTGTTATCGGTAATAGCCTGATTCAGGAGTTCATATGCTCTCCAGTAACCATAGCTGTATGTATCAGTACCGCCGTCATTGAATATCTCTGTAGCATACACATAGAAGTTCATGTATTCACCGTCTTTAAAAACATAGTATGTGTCAAGATCTCTTCTGTAGAACTCGTATACTGAAGTTGCATAGTTTTTTTCAATAAATGTAAGCGAAAGCTCAGCTGCAGAAGAAGGCTTTGCCTTATCTGCAATCTCAATACCGCCGATCTTAATGCAGGCTATGCTTTCAAAAAGAAGCGAACAATAAGATCTGCCGGAAGAGTCTGATATCTTGGCGTTTCTTCCGTCAAGAGTAACAACTGAATTATCTGATACTATACTGTCACTATCAGAAACCTGTAAAGCGAACTTAAAAGACTTGCTGCCATAGACTCCTGTTATTGAAGAGATATTCTTTGCATAGCAATAACAGATATAAGGATCGATCAAAATAGTATCCTGAAGATCAACGCCATCGATCTGATTCTCATACACTAAAAAGATCCTGTTTACGTTCTTAATGTAGCCGTAACAATAATCATCAACGACTTTGCTGAAATAAACCTCGTCTTTTGATCCGTTCAAATGTGTAAAAGAAAAACTGTAAACGGGTCTATCAAGACCGTATTTTGACCGATCAGCAAGATTATTTGAGACGAACTCGGAAGCAGTGAGAGAAGCGACTGAATCGATCATATTGCCAAAGTAACCGCTTGCACCGTGTTTAACCGGAGAATATATCTCAAAATCCGCTATACCGGATCCGGGATTCTTTACATTAGCATCAAGCGCAAGACCGTCAGTCGTCCTTTCAAAATGAACTGATCTCACATCATTCAAATCAATGTCAAGAGCTATTTCTTCAAAGAAATCAATAAATGTTTTCTCTGCAAGCGAAAGCTTCATTGAATTAACGCAATAGACCTCAGAAGCGCCCTGAATGCACATATAGCAATACATATCATCAGGTGATTTATTGCCTAAACAAACAATTGTGGAATTACCTTCTCTGGTTGTGATAGTAATCTTAAAGTGGGGATCATCAAGTCCGTATTCAGAATAATCTGCTGTCGTTGAAGCCGTTACATTGCTGATGTAATAGATCAGGCCGCTGACATAATCAGCAAGTTTGGACTGAGAATACGTCTCACCCTCATCTACATCATCGCCCTTTAATTCATAAACGATCTCCCCTGTACTTCCGGAAGCGCAGGATACAACAATTTCAGTGTTTTTCGCTTTGTTATATACGGAAACCGAAGAGATATCACCGGCAGTAAGATTCAGGATCTCAACTTCATTATCAACTGATGAACTATTTGCTTTTTTATTGTGGAAGCTTTCAACAGAAAAATAAACGACTGCAAAAACAATCATTGCGAAGAGTACTATTGCCGGAACAATAAGATTCTTTACGGTTTTCATATCAAAGGTTTTTCCTCTTTGAATAAACAATGACAGCCAAAGCTACAAAAGCGACAGGAATAACGATCATGAAAGCGACAAGAACAGCAGTTGACGAAGAACTTGTTGCATGAGAAGTTCTTATCGAGAAATCGTCAACGTTCTTAGTGGCAATGTTCAAAGCATTTAACTGCTTTGAACTTGTGAGATCCCTTACACAGGACTTAAGGAAATCAACATTGGAATCATTAAGACCGTATGAGGAAATATATTCATCAGAAGTAAAATTCAACGTACCGAAAATGTATGCGGCAGAACCCGTATCTTCATTTTCAGTAAGAACAGCCACATTAAACTGTTTATTATCAACCAGGCTGTCTTCTATGGCATTGCCGGTCTTATCAATGTTATATGTTGAAGCATTTGGGCTCGTTACAAGAACCGGATAAATCTTATAAGCAGATTCGGGATTGCTTATGGCTCTGATGGATCTGGCATTTGTGCTGTGTAGGAGTGAGATATTCGAATAATCCTTAAATGAATCAGTAACAATGACTGCAGAATCTTGGGAATAACCATTTAACTGATATCCGGGATTATTCTCGGATATCAAAGCGGAATCGATGTTTACATTCATCTGGTTAAGGAGTTTATTAAGTCTTTCAAAACCGTCAGCAACATTCTTCATGCTGAAATTGATGGAAACCAAAAACTTTCCGCCTTTTTTGATATAGTCGCTCAAAGCAACATAGACCTTCTCGGGAATATCATTGTTGGGGCCGTTCAGAACAATCACATCGCAGTCTTCAGGAACAGCGAAGTTATCGGATACAGGGATCTCGCCGCAGTCGAAGGACATTGATTCAAGGATCTGTTTGAGATAAACGCTGCCGTCCTCTTTAAGTCCGGTTACAATGTATGCTTTGCAGGAATATCCTTGAGTAAGAGTGTTCATCGTATTCGTGAAGACATACTCGGTATTATTTCCTGTAACAAGATAATCACCGGTCTGATAATAATAATCGACATTGAACGAGTAGCAGTCGATTGGCGAAATTACCTTGATCTTTCCGTTATACTCAACCACCAGTGAATCAGTGTGAGAAGAAAGATCATGTGCGTTTGCAGGATCAAGTTCAGAAATGATCGTAGGATGTGTCAATGGATTAATATATTCAACAGACACTTTGCCGTCCGACTTACGTACATAATCATCAAGCAACGGCAGAATATACTGATACGGAGTGCCGGATACATTATCGGGACGGTCAAAAAAAGCAATTATTCTGATCCTTGTATCAGCAGGAAGCGAATCCAGATAATCCTCTGTCTCTTTGGAGATCGAGTTCTGATTATAATCCGAGAAATCGAAAGTCAGAGCTTTGCCGAAGATCCTGTCCAAAAGGAAATTTACAACTATAACAATGCACACGAGCAGGATAACAGAACCTATGGAATACTGCTTCAGTTTATGGGATCGGATATCCTGGTGCTTTATATTTTCACTATTTATCGTTTTATCCATATTTTAAACACCCCTTCGTCAAGCCTGGCTCCAACGCTTCTTTTCGAGGATCCTGAACGTAAAGTAAAGGAACAATAAGCCGATCGAAAAGAGGAAAAATAAAGCCGAAACCGAGAATAAACCAAGACGGAAATCCTTTGTCTTTTCAAAAGGATCCAACCAGCTGATCGTAGTATTGAAAGCTCTTCCGATAGGTTCGGCGTTCTTGATCTTCATGATCCCGAGGATCGAAACAACCGCAGTACCGGCGTATTGTGCAATCGTACTTAATAACTGCGAGATCAGGATGAAGATAAACGCAACTATTGCGGAAATGATCTGGTTATCGGTGATCGCAGAAGCAAACAAACCTATTGAGATAAACATGAATGCCATAAAGAAAAAAACTATAACGGCACCGACTGATCCGACACCGAACTTGCCGCCGCAGATCAAAGTAACGATTATGTGTATGATAACGTTGACAAACATTACAGCATATAAAGCGAAAGCTGCCAACGCCTTGCCGATTACAACATTAAAGAGATTAACAGGCGTTGTGTAATACAAAATGTCCGTGCCTCTTTTCTTATCCTCAGAAAGAAGTCCCATCGTGATGATAGGAACAATGATAACGAAGAATGATCTGAGTGATATAACCTCACTTGCGATGTCCACGGAACCGGAAGCAAACTGGGAATAAAAGATAAAGCCTGAAAGGAATGAGAACAAAGCAATTGCAACATAACCTACAGGTGAACGGAAATATGATAAAAATTCCCTCTTGAAAAAAGCCGTCATGATTTAACGCCTCCTTTTCCGGAAGTAATGTTCAGGAATATCTCTTCAAGTGACGGATCGAGTGACCTGAGCTCTAAGATAGGCCAGCCTTCCCTTACCATCAGGTTAAATATTGCAATCCTTGTCTCAGATGTATCATTAGCGGAAATCGTGATCTCAATCTGCGAAAACTTGTTAGCGACACGTGAGACTGCAGAACTGACGCCCTTTACCGTGCGTATCTTTGTAACGGCATCAGTGACAGGACCTCTGAAAGTCAGAAGAATCTTCGACTGACCTGAAAGCCTCTTGGAAAGGTCACTGATCGTATCTACGGCGGCGATCTTTCCGCGGTTAATGATAACAACCCTGTCTGCGATCTCCTGGATCTCAGAAAGGATATGTGAGCTGATCACAATAGAATGATTCTTGGAAAGAGCTTTGATAAGTCTTCTGATCTCAATGATCTGATTAGGATCAAGACCGACAGTAGGCTCGTCAAGGATAAGTATCGAAGGATTGCCAACAAGTGCCTGTGCAATACCGACTCTCTGCTTATAACCTTTTGAGAGGTTTCCTATAAGTCTGTCGTAGACATCGGATATCTTTACCATGGATACGATGTTATCGAGCATGTTCTTGCGTCTTGCCTTCTCAACGCCCTTAAGATCGCAAATGAAGTTCAGATACTCCTTTACCGTCATGTCGTTATAAAGCGGCGGATTCTCAGGGAGATAGCCGATCTCTTTCTTTGCCAGTTCAGGTTCTTCAAGGATATCGTGTCCGTTGACCTTAACTGTTCCGGATGTGGAAGAAAGATATCCGGTAATGATGTTCATCGTTGTGGTCTTGCCGGCACCGTTAGGTCCCAGGAAGCCGAGGACTTCACCGTCATTTACTGTGAATGAGATACCTTTAACGGCCTTTTTATCGCCATATCTCTTCACAAGATTGTTAATCTCGATCATTGCTACCTCCAGAAATGCTGATACAACTCTCTATTATAACAAAGTAAGAAAAACAAAAAAGCGTAAAAAGGCGCGAAAAAGCAAAATATATTGAGGAATCAGGCGTTCCTCATTGTCATTTCAACGGCAAAGACCTTAGTATCGATGTTTTTATAACCGAAAACAGTAACCTTATCATCAGTTTTTGATATGAAAAGCTCGACCTTCTCCCCTGCCTTGACTTCGCTGTTATAGTTGATCACAAGGTCTTCGATCCTGGTTACGTCATATCCGCACTTGAACAGAGCGTCGTAAGCCCATGCGGTATATCGGGAATTATTGACATGCCTGTTTCGATCAAGCTCATTAAAATCAGCATATTTAATGATCACGGGCTTTTCAGTCTGCCCTGCCACATCATTTCTGTCCGGGAAGATGATCTTCTGACATTTCTCACCGAATACGAGCTTCGGATCCTGAACGACCGGAGGCGGAAGTTCGGGACGCTTATTAGCAATTACAGGCCTGTGAGTCTCCCAGTCTGCAAGGATCCAGACAGATGAAGCGTAACCGATCAGCCTGTCATCAGAGCTATAGATCTCGAATTCACGGCCAAAATAGAACTTATCGAGATAACTAGCCCATGTCCTGATCTTAAAGGTCTCGTGCCAGCCGGGAAGCTCAGTGATATGGAGCCTCATCTTAAGGATGATCCAGCACATCTTGTTCTCTTTTAAGAAATCCGTGCCGTAACCTAATGCATAAGAGCTCCTCTCGGCTGCCTCCTGAAGGTCACCGATCAATGTTGAGCAATACAGTTTGTCGCCTATGCCGCATTCAGTCGCTTTGCAGTAGACTTCCATCTCCGTATAATTACTCGGCACCTTCATCGCCCTCTTTCTTTGCAGCCGGCTTGGGGAGCTTGTTCATGGGAATTGTATTCCTTGGGTTATATCTTCTGAATACCTGATACATCTCGTCCTTATAATGGAAAACGACCATTATCTTCGCACCTTCCTGGACAACAAGAAAATACCAGTAAGTATCTTCGATATCAAAATTCTTGAAATCGGTCATCTTAACGACATAGTGCGAGTCCGCCTTGTCAGATTCATACCTGTCGGAAGTAACCGGACCGATATATTCGCAGTCCTTTATAGAGAAGCTTACAAGATCATCACGCTTGTTATCGCCGTTGATAACAGCACAGTCGACAAGATCATTGGACATCTCTATCTCATAGATCTTCTTCTCGCGCTTGATAAGGATAACTACGCCTGCAACGATACCAAATGAAATGATACCGGTGATAAACCAGGCGTTATAACCTAAAGAGAGCGGAATGAAATTAACAAAGAAAATCGTAATTATACAGGCCGTAACAAGAAAGGTATTGAAAATAACCTCTGTAAAGCCCGTTTTACGCGTAACACTTGTCTCAATAAAACTGTCCTGTAGCATGATTCACCTCAAAACTCTCCTATTCTAACATAAAACTGCATTCGAATGACTTATTAATCAAGTTTTCGAGTACTCGAAATAACGTCAACACAAAAAGAACCGCCCCACAAAGGAACGGTTCTTAAATATTTGTCTTTTGCAAGTGAGCAATACTATTTCCGAGAGCCTCTGCACAAGCGAGCTTTGCTCGCGCGGAAGCCTTGCTCGAGGAAATATGTATTGTGAGCGATTAATACATCGGCTGCTGAGGCATTGCAGGAGCTTCCTTCTCAGGAATATCCGTAACTACAGCTTCTGTTGTGAGTACTGTTGAAGATACGGATGCAGCATTCTGGAGAGCAGAACGTGTTACCTTTGCAGGATCAACGATACCTGCTTCAAACATATCAACATACTTGTCGTTCAGAGCATCGTAACCTGTGCCGGGTGTGGAGTTCTTGATCTTCTCGCAGATAACACTTCCGTCAAGACCTGCATTTGCAGCGATCTGGCGAACAGGTTCCTCAAGAGCACGAAGAACGATCTTAACACCAGTCTTTACGTCGCCCTCTGTCTCGTCAAGGAGCTTTGCGATTGCAGGAAGAGCGTTAACATATGCTGTTCCGCCGCCCGGAACGATACCTTCCTCAACTGCAGCTTTTGTAGCATTGAGAGCATCCTCGATACGGAGCTTTCTTTCCTTCATCTCTGTCTCTGTAGCAGCACCGACCTTGATAACTGCAACACCGCCGGAAAGTTTAGCAAGACGCTCCTGGAGCTTCTCACGGTCGTAATCGGACTTTGTCTCTTCGATCTGAGCCTTGATCTGAGCAACACGGGACTTAACTGCACCCTCTTCACCCTCACCGTCAACAATGATGGTGTTATCCTTGTTAACCTTGACCTGGTGAGCTCTACCGAGCTGATCAAGTGTTGTATCCTTGAGCTCCAAGCCGAGGTCAGATGTGATTACCTGACCGCCTGTGAGGATAGCGATATCTTCGAGCATAGCCTTTCTTCTGTCGCCGAAGCCCGGTGCCTTAACACCAACGCATGTGAATACGCCTCTGAGCTTGTTGACGATGAGTGTTGCAAGAGCATCACCCTCGATGTCTTCAGCGATAATAACGAGCTGCTTGCCTGACTGAGCGAGAGGCTCGATTACAGGAAGGATATCCTGGATGTTAGAGATCTTCTTATCTGTGATAAGGATGTAAGGCTCATCGAAAACAGTCTCCATCTTATCTGTATCAGTTGCCATATAAGGAGAGATATAACCTCTGTCGAACTGCATACCTTCAACAACGGAGAGCTCTGTGAGCATTGACTTGCTCTCTTCGACAGTGATGACACCGTCAGCCGTAACCTTCTCCATTGCTTCAGCGATCATCTTGCCGACTTCTTCGTCACCTGCGGAGATAGCAGCAACACGTGCGATATCCTTGGAACCGTCAACCTGCTTAGCCTTGCCGAGGATCTCGGATACAGCTGTATCAACAGCCTTGGAGATACCCTTTCTGAGAATGATCGGGTTAGCGCCTGCAGCAACGTTCTTCATGCCTTCACGGATGATAGCCTGAGCCAAGAGTGTAGCTGTTGTCGTACCGTCACCAGCAACGTCGTTTGTCTTGGATGCAACTTCCTTAACGAGCTGAGCACCGGCATTCTCATAGCGGTCTTCAAGCTCGATCTCTTTTGCGATCGTAACACCGTCATTTGTGATAAGCGGTGCACCGTACTTCTTGTCGAGTACTACGTTTCTGCCCTTAGGGCCCAAAGTAACCTTAACTGTATCGGCTACCTTATTTACGCCTGCTTCCAGGGACTTTCTTGCGTCCTCAGCGTACTTAATGTCTTTTGCCATATATATTCGCCTCCAAATTTATTAACTGATCAATCTTCAACGATAGCAGCGATATCGTCCTGACGAACGATGATGTATTCTTCGCCTTCAAGCTTTACATTTGTGCCTGCATAATCACGGATGATGACCTTCTGGCCAACCTTAACTTCCATCTTTATCTCATTGCCGTCAACGACTCCGCCGGGACCGACAGCAATGATCTCTGCGATCTGAGGCTTCTGCTGAGCACCGGAGGACAGGATAATGCCGCTCTTTGTTGTCTCTTCAGCCTGAAGTTTCTTAACTACTACCTTATCTGCTAAGGGCTTAATTGTCATAAAAAAGACCTCCAATACAATGAAATTGTGGTTAGCACTCTATTACCTTAAGTGCTAACCACAACAAAATATAATTCTTAAAATCAATACTGTCAATACGAAAATCAAAAAAAGTCAAAAACTCTAGTGAATGAGTTTTTCAAGAGGGATATCCGTCTTGCAGTCACTTAATTCAGGCGCTTTCGGAGGAAGTTTAACAGGATCGAAATCATACTTCTCACCATAGAAAAACTCCTGTACGTATGGGATCATGGCATTCCAGTTGACACGCATGCTCCATTCGCCGCCATATGTACCCTGGTTGAGGCATCCGTCGATCGGGAGCTGGATATACTGCATCTCTGCTTTCTTCAATGAAGGAAGGAAATCCAGTGCATATTTCTCAACGTCCTTTTTATCGATATTGGTTACGATGGCGCCCAGGACATCATCCATGCACGCAAGCTTCTTTGTCGCAGAGAGCTTCATGTACTGGGACATAAGGCTTCTTAAGACCTCGATCTGTCTTTCCATTCGCTCGTAGTCACCGTTGCCTACATATCTTACTCTTGCATATGCAACTGCCTGGGTACCGTTGAGCCATGTGTCATTACCGGTATCCTGGATAAGAGCTGCACTCTTGGAGAGCTCGCGGATATACTGGTTTGCAACCTTCTTCTCACCTGATGTCATGTTTACATATACGCCGCCTACAGCATCGATTATCTGAGCCATGTGGCTGAAATTAACATAGGCATAGCCGTCGATCTTGATCCTCAAGCTGTTCTCGACCGTTGCCTGAAGCAGAGCCGGACCGCCGTATGACATTGCGGCATTGATCTTATGAGGTTTCGAATAACCCGGGAAATAAGCATATGAGTCTCTTGCTATGGACAAGAGCTTAATTGTTCCCTTCTTTGAATCAACAGACATTACGACGATAACATCAGACCTGTCGCCCTTACCTTCCTTGCTGTAATTCTTGCTTCTGCTGTCAATACCTATAAGAAGGAAATTCTTGACGGGTTCATCCTGATAGATGCTGAACTTTGTGTTTTCTGTAAGATCACCTAAAACAACCGTATTGCCAAACTCGTCAATGATAGTCGCAACTTCATTGGGCGATGTATTCTCATAAGTGATCTGGTTTAAAAGGTATTCCTTATACCATACGCCGAAGATCGCAAGTCCGATGATAACTCCTAAGATCGCAGCCACGGTACCGAAGATCAGACGGAGCTTTAAATGGTTAAGCTTCTTCATCTTTCGCTTGGTCTTGGAAGATCTCTTTGTGACATCCTTTGAGAAGCCGTAATATGATGCCTCCTCTTCAGAATGTCTCTGTACGTTCCTGTTTCTGTTTCTATTATCCATATAACTCCTAAATATGAATCCTTAGTCCTTAAGACCTTCAGGATTCATAGTCTGCCATTTCCAGCAGGATGAGCACATCTCATCGATTCCGTATCTGGCCTTAAAGCCCAATACTTCCTCTGCTTTCTTTGTGGATGCATAGCAGACAGCAATATCGCCGGGTCTTCTGGGACCAAACTTATGATTGATCTCGTGACCGCATGCTTTTTCGAATGCGCTGACAGCTTCGATGACTGAAGTACCCTTGCCGGTACCGATATTAAAGATACAGACGGACTCATCTGTCTTATCAAGATACTGGATCGCCTTAACATGTCCGTCTGCAAGGTCAACAACGTGGATATAGTCACGTAGGCATGTGCCGTCTGGTGTGTCATAATCATTTCCGAAAATTGTAAGGCACTCTAATGTACCGCCTGCAACCTTGGAAATATAAGGGAAAAGATTATTGGGGATTCCTCTTGGATCCTCACCGATGAGACCACTCTCGTGAGCGCCGACAGGATTGAAATATCTTAAGAGGCAGACCCTCTTTGAAGGCTCGGATTTAGCATAATCCTTTAAGATCTGCTCAAGCATCCACTTGGTCCAGCCGTAAGGATTCGTGCATGTTCCGAGAGGGCTCTCCTCTGTGAAAGGAACATCTTCACTCTCTCCGTAAACAGTTGCAGATGAACTGAAAACGAGCTTATCAACGCCGAACTCTGTCATGAGACGGCATACATTGATCATGCTGCCGATATTATTTGAATAATAATCCAAAGGGATCTTTACAGATTCGCCTACTGCTTTAAGGCCTGCGAAATGAATGATCGCATCGATCTTGTTCTCTTCAAAGACCTTTCTCAAAGAATCGATATCGCAGCAATCTACTTTATAAAACTTGAATCTCTTACCGGTAATCTTTTCGAGACGGTTCTGAACTTCCATCTTGCTGTTGGAAAGATTGTCAGCGATCACAACATCGTAACCATTCTCGAATAAAGAAATGACTGTGTGCGAACCGATATAACCATTACCGCCGGTAACAAGAACTGTAGACATAATATCTCCTCAACTTTCATATCTTAAGCAAACACATTTAACCATAAACAACATCAAAACTGAAGTTATTTGCTCTATTTCCGCACATTTGCACCATTTTCCAAGGTAATAGATATTCTTTTTCATATAAAATATATTGGTAAAATTCATTACGAGAAGATGGAGATAATAATGAACAAACTTATTTATATCGCCGACGATGACGATAACATCAGAAATCTGCTTAAGACATTCCTTGAAAGAGAAGGATTTCACGTAACAGGATTCCCTACGGGTGACAAGCTTTTCGAAGTATTCTCAAACTCACCTGCAGACCTCATCATATTAGACGTTATGATGCCCGGACATGACGGATTCTTTATCCTTAAGGAGATCCGCAAGACATCCAATGTTCCGATCATCATGCTCACTGCAAAAGACAGCGACACAGACTATATCCAGGGACTTGATATGGGCAGCGATGACTATTTCACAAAGCCTTTTTCCCCTATCAAGCTCGTATCAAAAGTTAAATCTATCCTTAAGAGACAGGAAGAGATCACGGGCAAAGCCGGTGATAAGCCTGATAATGATGCAGTTTATGAATTTGCTGACATCATCATCAACAGAAAGACCAAAGAAACAACAATGCAGGGTAAGCCCCTCCCGCTTACACCTAATGAATACCAGCTCTTAACATATCTCATTTCCAACAGGGACAGAGCAGTATCAAGAGCGGAATTGCTGGACAAGATCTGGGGTTATGAGACTCAGGTCGAGACCAGAGTTGCCGATGACACCGTCAAAAGATTAAGGAAGAAAATATCTAAATCTGATGCTAAAATATCTACTATCTGGGGTTACGGCTTCAGACTCGTGGACAGAACAACCGAAGAAGCAGAAGATGAAGATGACGGAGACAATCAGGACTAATGACTGAAAAGCCTGATAAGGCACGGTTAAAACCTAAAAAGCCATCCAGAAATAAAGCGGCTATAAGAATACCGATCTCGCTGCACTTTTATGCAGTCGAGATCGTTATTATCATTCTGGCCGTTTTTATCTTCAAGGATTATATTGCCGACCAGTGCAACAGCCGTCTCGATAAAGCGGTTGAATCAACCATCGGCCTGACCCAGGCATTCACACTTCAGTTGGACAGTTCTGAGGAGAATACCGACGATACCATCAGAGCTTATCTTCTGAATTCTATTGCCACATCCGATAACCTCTCCAACCAGGCAAATATCGCTCTTTACACTTTCGATAAGAAGACCGGAAAGTTCACGGTATTGTGGCCGAATGCATACTACTCGGTCTCTTATACCAACACTTCGATCAGAGTCATAAGCAAGGTCATTGAAGAAGGCGGTTACGAGAGCCTTAACAAGACTCAGACATTGGATCTGGACGGAAACATAGTCTATTACAGGACCGTAGGCTTCAATTTCAAATACGCGCCTAAAGAAACCGATCCGAATGATCCGAATGCATCAGACGTTCAGGCTTATGATCCCGAAACAGAAACAAACATCGATGAGTTGTTCTCAAATTACTATCTCTGTTTCTACGTTAACTCCGCATCATATTCCTCATTCATGGCTACCAACTCGCTGGCACTTGTCCAGGCTGCTTTGCTCGCTATCATCATTGCCGGCGTATTCAGTATCGTCATGACCTACCCTCTTATCTTCTCTACCCAGAGGCTCTCCAGGTTCGCGAAAAGGATCGCCAAGAGTGACTTTAAGCCGCTTAAAGGTCATATCGTCAGTAAAGAACTTTCTGAATTGGGCGACGTAATGAATCAGATGGCATATAAACTAGAAGAAGCTGATATCGAACAGAAAACCTTCTTCCAGAATGCTTCACATGAATTGAGAACGCCGCTGATGTCCATCCAGGGATATGCGGAAGGCCTTAAATACGGTGTTTTCGAGAGTGATGAAGACAGAAATAACGCCATTGACGTCATTATCGATGAGACAGGACGATTATCGGGCCTTGTAGAGAACCTCCTCTCGATCTCAAAGATGGATATGAGCAAATCCGGAAACTACGAAGTCAAGAAGCAGACGATCAATGCCAGAAAGATTTGTGACACCATTATCGACCGTGTAAGAGGCAACTTCATACATGAAGACAAGGCTATCATCAACGATATCAAGATAAAGAATGCTTATATCTACGGCAATGAGAATGATCTTATCAGATGCCTTGAGAACATCTTCTCCAACTGCTTAAGATACTGTAAGACAGCAGTTACTTTAAGATGCTACAAAGACAAGAATGAAGATTCAGTAGTTTTCGAAATCTCAGATGACGGTCCGGGTATAGCGCCTGAAGTAGCTGATCATCTTTTCGAGCGATTCTCCAAAGGATCAGACGGTAAACACGGAATCGGTCTTGCCCTGGCATTAGCTATTGCCGAAGAACACGGCGGTACCGTTAAGGCGCACAACAAAGAGACAGGCGGTGCCTGCTTTGAGATAATTATCCCCTGTGTTAAGAGGCGTGACCAGCTCTCAAAGATGAATAACGACAGTGCTACCTGAAGCGGAAGTATTTATAAGCATTAAAGAAAGCAGCCGTTCCGTTAAGCATCTCTGAAGATTCGGTCTCAAACTTCTGCTTTGCATTTATTACTCTCTGATATACACCGGGCACGGCAAGAAGCGTATTAAGCGCGCTTCCGATAGAGAATACCCTTCCGTGATAGATCATCGACTGGAACTGGTATAAAAGCCTCGGATCAGTATATTCAGAAGGCAGGACACAGCTGCTGTATCCGTTATAGATTATCTTAAGCTGGCTTGAAAGCTCGCCGAACCTGGCCAGAAGCTCTTCAAGCTTCTTCTCATGTCTCTTTTTCTTAATGAAATATAGCGCAAGAGAACCGGCTCCCAGGAGCAAGAATCCGGCTGCAACGCAGGAATAGATCAGGATATTGTTCTTGGCTTTGGAAGTAGCAGCAATAAATGCACTGACAAAACAGTGAAGGATCAGTAATATGCCCCATACAAAAGGAGCAACGCTTGTCCTTGCATACTTATCGATATCCTTCTGGCACTTCTCATATTCCTGATATAAATCGGCCTTAGGAGAGAAATGATTGATCATCTTCCCTATTTCCAAAAGGTTCGCTTCCCTTTCTTCCGTATGATCGACAATGGGCGCCTGAGCGACAAAACCGCTCGCATTGCGGTACACAGGACCGTTTACGTTATATCCGATAAACTGCGGCTGGGCTGCAGGCTGCTGAACCGGCGCCGGTACAAAACCCGGCACTGTCTGAGAAGCCTGCTGAACAGGTGCCTGATAGCTCTGCTGCGACTGAGGCTGAGCCTGAATCTGATGAGGCTGCGGATCCGGTGTAGCAGGATCCGGTGAGCCCGTAATCTTCCAATCTGTATCGAAATCAGCCATGAATGTTCTCCCTTAATCCATAAAGCTAAGACCAATTTTATTACTTTTAAGCCATATTTTTCAACATTATTCGAAAAACAAACAGGACCGCCATAAATAGCGGTCCTGTGTAAGATCAGTTAAATTTAATTATCAGCCGAGCTTAGGGCACTGAGCAAGAGATGCAGCGATATCTTCGTCAGTAGGAATGTAGTCATCCATGACGCCGTCGTTGTACTTCTGGTAAGCAACGAGATCGAAATAACCGGTACCTGTAAGACCGAATACGATGTTCTTGGACTCACCTGTCTCCTTGCACTTGAGAGCTTCATCGATTGCAACCTTGATAGCATGTGAGCTCTCAGGAGCAGGAAGGATACCTTCAACTCTTGCGAACTTCTCAGCTGCTGCGAATACATCTGTCTGCTTGACTGATGTAGCTCTGATGAACTTATCGTCATAGAGCTGGGATACGATGGAGCTCATGCCGTGATATCTTAAGCCGCCGGCATGGTTAGGAGCAGGCATAAAGTTGCTGCCCAATGTGTACATCTTAGCAAGGGGGCAAACTCTGCCGGTATCGCAGAAGTCATAAACATAAGAACCTCTTGTAAGAGAAGGACAGGAAGCAGGCTCAACTGCAATGATGTCATAGTTTGCTTCGCCTCTTAACATCTCGCCTACGAAGGGTGAGATCAAGCCGCCAAGGTTAGAACCGCCACCTGCGCATCCGATGATCGTATCAGCCTTGATGCCGTACTTATCAAGTGCAGCCTTTGCTTCAAGACCGATTACTGACTGGTGGAGCAATACCTGGCTCAAAACGGAGCCTAAAACATATCTGTAGCCTTCCTGGGATGTAGCTGCCTCAACAGCCTCAGAAATAGCGCATCCCAATGAACCGTTTGTTCCGGGGAACTGTTCATTGATCTTGCGGCCGACATTTGTTGTCATTGAAGGAGAAGGTGTAACCTTTGCGCCGTAAGTTCTCATGACCTCACGTCTGAAAGGCTTCTGCTCGTAAGATACCTTAACCATGTAGACCTGGCAGTCAAGTCCGAAATAAGCAGTAGCCATTGAAAGAGCTGTTCCCCACTGGCCGGCACCGGTCTCAGTAGTAACGCCCTTAAGGCCCTGCTTCTTGGCATAATATGCCTGAGCGATAGCCGAATTAAGCTTATGGGAACCTGATGTGTTGTTTCCTTCAAACTTATAGTAGATATGAGCAGGTGTATCGAGTTCCTTCTCGAGGCAGTATGCTCTTACCAAAGGTGAAGGTCTGTACATCTTATAGAAATCAACGATCTCACCAGGGATATCGATCCACTTGTCAGTCTCGTTCATCTCCTGCTTTGAGAGCTCTTCACAGAAGATAGGATAAAGGTCTTCAGCCTTCAAAGCTTCGCCTGTGCCGGGATTAAGAAGCGGCGCGGGCTTATTCTTCATATCAGCACGAACGTTATACCATGCTGTAGGAATCTCTTTCTCGGATAAATAAATCTTATAAGGAATCTCGGACATAATTAGTCTCCCTTCGAAAAATCTAACTCATTTTACAACAAAAGTCAGATTTTTGCACAAAATCCTATCAATCTGATAGTTAATGACCTGCAAAGCCTTAAAATGATGCTTTTGCGTTTTCGAGTGTCTCGATAACCTTATCACACCATTTATCGAACTCAGGATCCTCTTTCCTGCACTCTTCATGATCCAAGATATAGTTCAGAGCGATCCTGACGCCTTTATGAAGAGGCACGTTTGTCTTAAGATCCGGTGCAAGTCTCTTTATTTTCGAGTTATCGAAAGAAACGGACACGGCCTTGTCACCTGTAAGACTTCCTTCAAAATCGTATTCAGGTCCGAATGCGGTAAGCAGCTCTGAAGTCACGTGATATGCCTTAAGCTCAACTCCCAAAGCATCAGCAATAGTCTGATAGATCTGATTCCAGGTAAGAACTTCATCGCCTGTGATCTGGAAAGCTTCGCCTATTGCATGACGGTTGCCCATGAGAGCTGTGTAGCCTACTGCAAAATCCTCATTAAATGTAAGATGCCACAAAGATTCACCGTCGCCGTGGATGATAACCGGCCTGCCGTCCATCATGCGCTTAATGACCTGCCAGGAACCGTTCTTGCCGTGAACGCCCAAAGGGATAGACCTCTCATCATATGTGTGGCTGGGTCTGACGATAGTAACAGGGAAATTGTCCTCCCTGTATCTTTCCATAAGATACTGCTCGCATGCGATCTTGTTTCTGGAATATTCCCAATATGGGTTCGCAAGGGCCGTGCCCTCAGTGATTATATGGCTTGCAGCAGGCTTATTGTATGCGGATGCTGAACTGATATAGATATACTGCCTTGTGATGTCCTTGAAAAGCCTGTAGTCGCGCTCTACCTGGTCAACCGTAAAACCGATGAATTCTCCTATACAGTCAAAAGTCATGCCTTCCAGAGCCTTTTTTACGGCATCTTCATCATTTATGTCACATACGATCTGATGAACATTCTCAGGCACTGTATCTGCCCTGTTTCCGCGGTTTATAAGCCATAATTCCCATGAAGGATCTTTTGCAAGTCTTCTGGTGATAGCGCTGCTGATGGTGCCTGTTCCGCCGATGAATAATGCTCTCATATGGATTCTCCTTTTATCAATTCTGAACTTAAGGCAAATTGATTTTAGCAAACTAAAGATATACGCGATATCAAATACCTGTATCTCAATCCGCATTTTCTTGTATTATGTGATAAACTTCTGTCGTTATATTTAATTAATAAGGCATGGAATATGAAGACTTCTGATTTTTACTATGATCTGCCCGAAAGACTCATTGCCCAGGTCCCTACAAAGGACCGTCTGGCATCACGTCTTCTGGTACTCGACAAAAAGACCGGCAAAGTAATTGACGGTCACTTTCCCGATATCAAGAAATACTTAAGGAAAGGTGATGTTCTTGTCATCAATAACACGAGAGTCATTCCTGCCAGATTATTGGGCGTCCGTTCTGATACAAACAGCCCTGTAGAGCTCCTTCTTTTAAAGAGGATCGACGATGATCACTGGGAGACTTTAGCACGTCCCGGCAAGAAGGTCAGAGAAGGCAAAAGAATGACCTTCATTCCCGGCGAGCTTGAAGCAGAGTGCGAACAGGTGCTTGAGAGTGGAAACAGGATCATCAGATTCGAATTCAAAGGTGTTTGGGAAGAAGTCCTTGATAAAGCCGGTACTATTCCCCTCCCGCCTTATATTCACGAAAAGCTGGACGACCCTGAACGTTATCAGACAGTATATTCCAAGGATGCCGGCTCAGCAGCTGCTCCTACGGCAGGTCTTCATTTCACAAAAGAGCTTTTGGCAGAATTAAAGGATATGGGCGTGGAGATCGCAGAACTCACGCTTCATGTAGGACTTGGCACATTCAGACCGGTAAAAGCTGAGACTATCGAAGAGCATGAGATGCATTCCGAATGGTATGACTTCCCCAAGGAAGCTTCCGATATTATCCGCAAAGCAAGAAGCGAAGGCAGAAGGATAATCTCTGTCGGCACCACATCTACAAGAACGCTTGAGACTGTGGCTTCTAACGATCCTGAAATGATGCCTGCATCAGGATATACCCAGATATTTATCTATCCGGGTTATGAATTCAAGTGCGTGGATTCCCTTATCACAAACTTCCATCTGCCTGAATCAACCCTGATAATGTTAGTATCGGCTCTGGCAGGCAGAGAAAACGTATTAAACGCATATAAACATGCCGTTGAGGAAGAATACAGATTCTTCTCTTTCGGTGACGCAATGTTCATTACAGATTTGGAGAACTGATATGTCAAACTTCCCGGTATGGTACGAACACATCCACACTTGCGCTCAGACAGGCGCCAGATTAGGTAAGGTACACACACCTCACGGAACATTCATGACGCCGGCTTTCATGCCTGTCGGAACTCAGGCTTCCGTTAAGGGAATGAGCCCTGAGGAAGTATCCGGAATGGGCGCAGGCATCATGCTCTCAAATACTTATCACCTCTGGCTCAGACCGGGAAGTGACATCGTTGCAAAGGCCGGCGGTCTTCATAAATTCATGAACTGGCCCGGTGCCATCCTTACTGACTCAGGCGGATTCCAGGTGTTCTCACTTTCGAAGCCCAAGGATATAAAAGAAGAAGGCGTTAAATTCAGTTCACACATCGACGGAAGAAAGTTGTTCTTAACTCCTGAGATCTCCATGCAGGTCCAGAACGACCTGGGCGCTGATATCATCATGGCATTCGATGAATGCTGCCCCTACCCTTCCGAACACGCATATGCTGACAGATCCCAGGCAAGGACCACAAGATGGCTTGAGCGCTGCATCGAAGCTCATAAGAGACCTGACGATCAGGCTCTTTTTGGAATCATCCAGGGATCGATGTATCCTGATCTACGTAAAAAGAGCGCAGAAGCAATCACATCTTTCGATCTTCCCGGATTTGCGATCGGAGGTATCTCTGTCGGCGAACCAAAGAATCTCTTTATAGACATGATCGACTGCACTGTACCGCTCATGCCAGAAGACAAACCTCGTTATCTCATGGGTGTCGGCACTCCCGATTATCTCATCGAAGGTTCCTGCAGAGGCGTTGATATGTTCGACTGTGTCCTTCCCACAAGAATGGGAAGGCACGGAACCATCCTTACTGATTACGGCAAGAAGATCATCAGAGACAAGAAGTTTGCTGAAGACTTCGGTCCCATGGATCCTGACTGCAGCTGCTATGCATGCACGAATTTCTCTGCAGCTTATGTAAGACATCTCATTAAGGCTAACGAGATGTTCGGCTTAAGACTCTGCACATATCACAACATCTACTTCCTGCTCGTGCTCATGGAACGCATCCGCCAGGCAATTGCAGAAGACAGATTAGGAGATTTCAGAAAAGAATTCTACGAAAGATTAGGTTGATATGAAGCCTGAGATCTATGCACAGAATAACCCTTCTCTGACAGAACGTGAGATCAAACACCGTGATCTCGCCAGAGAGATCTGTGCTGAAGGAATCGTTCTTCTCGAAAACAACGGCGTCCTCCCTCTTACTGCAAAGAAGGCTGCTCTATATGGCGCAGGCGCAAGGCATACGGTTTTCGGAGGCACGGGATCAGGCGAAAATAACCCCAGATACAACGTCAATATCGAAGAAGGCCTGAAGAACGCAAACATCGAAATCACCAGCGAAGCATGGCTCGACGAATACGATATTCTCTATGAAAGAGAACTTTCGCTTTATAAGAAGAACTTAAAGAAAGCCATGCGCAAAGTTCCTCTTATGCAGCACATGGATTATGCTGCTGATAATCCGTTCTATCTTCCATCCGGAAGAACGGTTACCAAAGATGACAGCACTGGCGCAGATGTTGCAGTTTATGTTCTTGCAAGGCAGGCCGGTGAAGGCGCTGACAGAAAAGATATTCCGGGTGATTACTATGCAACTGAAGAAGAGATAAAGCTCATGCGTTCCATCACGCAGAACTTTAAAGATACGATCCTCGTTCTTAACGTCGGAGCTGTAATTGACCTCTCATTTCTTGATGATATCAGTTTCTCGGCTGTCGTCCTTCTTATGCAGGGCGGCATGGAATCGGGAAATGCTCTTGCAGATATCCTGACAGGAAAAGTCAATCCGTCAGGAAGACTTGCAGACACATGGGGCTATAAATATGAAGACTATCCTTCCTCTGATACCTTCTCGGAAAGAAACCCCGAAATGCACCAGGAAGACTACCGTGAGGGCATCTTTGTCGGTTACAGATGGTTCGATAAAAAAGGCATTAAGCCGAGATATAAGTTTGGTTACGGATTAAGCTATACCTCTTTTGAGACTGAAGCAGATTATTGTGCCAACCGCGGCACGAAGATCTCCGTTAACGTACGTGTTACCAATACAGGTAATATGGCAGGCAAAGAAGTCTCTATGCTCTATTTATCCTGCCCTGAAAACAGGATCATAAGAGAGAAACGCAGTCTTGCCGCATTTTCCAAGACAATGCTTTTGGAACCCGGCAAAAAGGATTATTTTACACTCAGTTTTGATCTTAAATACTTTGCAGCTTTTGATAACGACAACCACCGGTTCATTCTGGAGAAGGGTGAATATCTCGTCTATCTGAACGACACACCGTTACTTGTGCTTGAACTTGATGAGGACGCCGTTACCGAGAAGACCGATCCGATATCTCTTTCTGACCGTAAGATCGATTACATCATTCACGATAAAAGCGAAAGAGATATTCCCTCAGATATCAGGCACTGCAGGATCAAGGCTTCTGAGATCAGCTGCATTATACACAAATATGCGGTTCCTGAATTTGAGAAGACCGCGGAAATAGACCTGGTCGTATCAGGCCTCACACATAAGGATATGAGCAAACTCCTGGTCGGCAGAACTTATCTCGGGCCCTTCAGGCACAGAGTTTTCGGAGCCGTCGGATATACAACATCCAAGCTGTTCCATAAAGGGATCGACGCAATGCCTATGGCCGATGGTCCTCAGGGACTTAACCTCACTCAGATATCGACTAAGCCCAGGCACAACTTATTCGCAATTCCGACACTGCCCGAAGCCTTAAGACATGTACATAAGATCTCAAAGCTCGGCGCAGCTTCAGATAAAGCCAAAAATCAGGAGCTGTTCTATCAATACTGCACATCATGGCCCTCTGAGACCGTAGTTGCACAGACCTGGAGTGTTTACCACGCCAGATTGCTTGGAAATGCCGTTGCTAATGAAATGCTTGAATACGGTGTAGTCTTCTGGCTTGCTCCGGCATTAAATATCCACAGAAATCCTTTGTGCGGAAGAAACTACGAATACTATTCAGAAGATCCTGTACTTACCGGTATTATCGCTAGCCGCGTTATCAGGGGCGTTCACGAAGAATACGGCTGTTACCCGACAATTAAACATTTCGCGGCCAACAATCTTGAGACCAAAAGAAATGTATCATCTTCCAATCTTGACGAGAGAACGCTGCGTGAGATCTATCTTCGAGCTTTCAGGATCGCCATAGAGACAGCTCATCCTGAGGCAGTAATGTGCAGTTACAACAAGATAAACGGCATCTACACTGCCCTTAACTACGATCTTCAGACAAAGATCCTTCGAAATGAATGGGGCTTTGACGGTATCGTCATGACCGACTGGTTCGCGACAGGACATCATGAGAGTCTGGATGAACTTTGCTGCAAAGCAGGAACTGATCTAATAATGCCCGGCCTCCCTCATATTCCCTGGAAGATAATGAGAGCCTGCAAAAAGGGCTTGATCTCAAAAGAAGACATCGAGAGATCTGCAAGAAGGATAATCAAACTCTCGTTAATGAGTCACCTTAACCGCTCTAATCGTTGAGCTTAAGCGTTACGGCGGACAGATTTCCGCACTTCAGCTGGCACTGATCCGATATCCTTCTGATAAGCATATTCATCCACTCATTGCAGGATGAAGATACAAGGGCATCGGCAAGGATCCCTTCATCTGTCAGGTGCTTATAGAAATTGGAAGTTGCACAGACAATGCTGTCGCCTACATTAAGGCCGAAGAAGCCGTTTGGCAGAACATGTATCTGACCGTCCTTTATTATCTTCGCGAAAACGCCGCCCCTTCTGTAACACTCAACGCCGTTCTTAAGCACGCGGAGGATAAGATATTCGGACTCTTCATCAAGACACTCATCGAATACAGAAGATAAGTATTCTATGCTCTTGCCGCCCTCTTCACTGTTCAATATCTCAGAGAATAAGAGAGCCTGGCTCTTAGGCGCGATCTTAAGATTGCTTCCGAAGAAAAGTGCGACAGTAAGATTAGGGACAAGTCTTAAGAAGACTTCATCCGAAAAATCAAGGGCATCTCCCCTGTGCTTAAATGTGTAATACTCTATCACACTATGCTCCTGCGCAGCTTTATTACTATTGCCGAGTAATTATCCTGTCTGGGATTCTTACTGGACTTAACGCCGTACTTGATCATCCTGGCGATCCCCGTGGCGTTCTGATCCGAATGTATATGGTTAAGGATACGGTTCAAAGGCATAGAATCAGTAACACCGTCGGAACCTACGATAATAATATCATTATCACGAAGCTTCATAGGCCTCGATGTCATCTGGACATTGCATTTGAAGTTGCCGACAAAATCAGTAAGGCCCCTGGCTCTCGGATCCTTATAAGCATCAACCGTGTCGATGCCGCCTTCGGAGAACTTCTTGATCATTACAGAGGCATAATTCTGCTTGTTGTTAAGAAGCGTTGCGCGGTTATTACGGATAAGGATGATGTTGCTGTCGCCCAAACTGTAGAAATTCAGAAGATCATCAAATATATGAACCATGACCAGTGTCGCACCGGCACTTAAGTGGAAGTCCTCATATACATGGTCGGAAATACCGGAGATTATCTTCGCGTTCTCTGCCTGGGCATCAAACTTCAAAGGAAAGCTCTCTGCAAGAGAATCCGTTACATATTTAGATACGACTTCACCGTTTAAAAGTCCGCCCATTCCGTCGGAGCATGCTGCTATAAGGCCGGATTCTTCTATCTTATCCAGAGGTGAGATGTAGACAGAGTCTTCCTGGTTGCCTCTCTTTCCGCGTTCATGGAAATAAGCAACATCCGGAGTAAGCTTAAGCTTGTCCTCATGCTTCTTGTTATAGATCGAGGTCTTGATAAGCGTATAAAGCGTTATAGCTGCAAATGAAACAAATGCAATGGCAAACAACACCAGTGCAACATAAAGAGCAAACAATGTATCTTCTGGCAGCAGATCAAAATCGTACATCGCCGGTTCTTAAACCTATCCTCTTAAACAGCTTATTTCCAAACTACTATTCTATTCTAACTCAATTTAATCAAGTTTCTTCACTGTTTTCTTCGGAAGGCTCTTCGTCTTCAGCCACATATCTGTCGATAAGACGTCCGGTATAGTAAGAAAGGCCGTACTGAACCCAGGCAATTACAAGAAACGAATACAGGAAGATGAAGATCCCTAAGGTCGTATAAGATGCCGACATCAAAAGCACAAACGGGATCAGGATATAGAAAAGAATGACAACTATACCAAGTGCCAGGCAGTGACCGAATCTGATAAGAAGGAACAAAAGAGAGTTCTTATATATCTGCCCGAGTTTCAGATCGGTCGTTACCATCAGGTTATATGCAAAATTCTGGACAAGGATAAAAGCTACATAAAGCACACAGAAAACAGTACCTATTACGATGCCGAGATCCGTCTTCATATTGAGATAGAAGCTTACTGCAAGGATAAAGACCGCTGATAAGAATATACCGATGAACATCGATACCAAAGCCTTTTTCCAATTTTCCTTAAGGCCAACCTTGAAACTGCCGAACAAAGATACGGAAGTTCCGTTCCTGATGTCCTTATAGACCTGTGCAAAACCGGTCTGGAAAGGTCCTATGCAGATAAGAAGACTTGCTGTGACAGAGATAACGAAAAACACCATAAGCAGTGATAACAGCTGATATGACACCACTTCTGTCCCTGCATCGGCCGTAATCGAGATAAACTTATTCAAGTTAAATGCGGATACAAGACCCGGCATAAAGACTATGGAAAATCCGAATGCTATTGCGAGTGAAGGAATATTGAACAGAAGGAAAAGAACATTTACTCCCATGAGCCTTACTAAATGATTCCATCCTGAAATAAAGAAATGAGCAAAAGGTCCTTTTGCTCTTTCATACGATATATTGCTGTTCTTATTATTTTCCTGAGCCATTATTCGGTTAATTTCCCAACACTATCCTCAAAAGCCTTAAGGTGTTCTAAAGCTCTGTCGGCAAGTGCATTATTCTTGTCTTTTTTCGCTGTCTTGCCCTTAAATCTGCCTTCGATGGGGCTTACGATACTGAAGTTAGCATTCATTGGCTGGAACTTCTTTATATGAGGATCTGAGACATAAAGAGCCATAGAACCTATTACCGTGCAGGCATCCGGTTCGTATGAAGGCTCGATTCCAAGAGCTCTCTGGGCAGCATAGAAACCTGCCATGAAGCCGGATGCAGTGGATTCGATATAACCTTCAACACCCGTTATCTGTCCTGCAAAGAATATGTCAGGCTTAGCTCTCAGGCTGTAATGCGAAGAAAGATACAAAGGCGAATTAAGGAACGTATTGCGGTGCATAACACCGTATCTTGTGTATTCAGCATTCTCAAGACCGGGTATCATTCCAAATACACGCTTTTGTTCAGGCCACTTAAGTCTTGTCTGGAACCCGACAAGGTTATACATCGTCTTAGCTCTATCATCCTGTCTTAACTGGAGATTAGCATATGGCTCCTTGCCGGTGGCGGGATCTATAAGTCCTACGCCCTTCAAAGGTCCGAATCTCATGGTATCAACGCCTCTTTGAGCCATAACCTCTATGGGCATGCAGCCTTCGAAAACAATCTCTCTGTCGAAGTTCTTGACCTCAGCCCTCTCGGCATTAACAAGCTCTTCCCTGAATGCAAGGTACTGCTCTTTGGTCATAGGACAGTTGATGTAGTCGTCTCCGCCCTTGCCGTATCTTGAAGCCCTGAAAGCTTTGGTCATGTCGATCGAATCTCCGGTTACGATAGGCGCTGCACTGTCAAAGAAATGAAGGCCTGATGTATCTCCCGTTACACGTAATATGTCTTCGAAAAGTTCACCTTCAGTAAGAGGCCCTGTAGCAACTATAACGATCCCTTCTTCAGGTATCTTCGTTACTTCTCCGGGAATGACTTCGATAAGCGGATTATTCCTTATTGATTCAGTTATATATCCGGAGAATTCATCTCTGTCCACAGCAAGAGCACCGCCTGCAGGGATAGCGCTCTTATCAGCTGCTTCCATGATAAGAGAGCCTAAATGCCTCAGTTCTTCCTTAAGAAGTCCTATCGCATTCTCTCTTGCAGCAGCCCTTAATGAATTACTGCATACAAGCTCAGCGAAATTCTCCGAATGATGTGCAGGGCTGTATTTAACAGGCTTCATCTCATAAAGCTTTACATGTACGCCTGCACGCGCGCAGATATTGGCGGCCTCAGATCCTGCCAAACCTGCACCGATTATAGTTACAACAGCATCATTCTTCATCTTCATTCTTCTTATCTGAAGATTTTCTGCTCTTTCTGGCATTGGTAGGACAATCCTTGTTAGAGCATCTGGGATAAGCCTTCTTGCCGAAATGCTTGAGAATCATGTAACTTCCGCACTCAGGACAGAACTTGCCTTCGATAGGAAGATCCCAGGAGATAAAATCACAATTCGGATCAGAACCCTGCTTATCACATGTATAGAATGACTTATTTCTGTACTTCTTAGATTTATGAACAAGAAGTCCGGAACCGCACTTGGGGCATACGCCCTTTGCGTAGACTACGATGTTCTTTGTGTAATTACACTCAGGGAAGTTGGAGCAGGCAATGAACTTACCGTATCTGCCTTCCTTATAAACGAGTTCGGCACCGCACTGCGGGCAGACCTCACCGGTCTTCTCGGGCTCAAATGTGATCTTGTCGATAGATTCCTGAGCCGCTTTGATCTGTGAATTAAACTCAGGATAGAAGCTGTTAAGCACTTCTTCCCACTCTTCCTTGCCTTCTTCAACCTCATCGAGCTTTGTCTCCATGTCAGCCGTAAATGAAAGGTCGACGATCTCGCTGAAGTTCTCA
>Ga0310695_10002986_pt1 | contig 34205 bp, 18 predicted proteins | sample RumenRJG_04DNA_FD_203882 | JGI IMG/M metagenome (GOLD analysis project Ga0310695, IMG submission 203882) | Bovine rumen microbial communities from Lethbridge, Alberta, Canada - RJG_04 (v2) (version 2) | ecosystem: Host-associated > Mammals > Digestive system > Stomach > Rumen | place: Canada... | reverse complement strand
CCCTTGTCGTGCCGAATCTCGCTTGCGATAAACCGCAAAAGTTCAAAGCGCAGGCTCGAATGGTACAGGCTCTCGCGCACCCCCGGGAAAATCTGCGCCGAAAGAATCGAAGTCGAAAGCCGCTCGATGTCCAGGTAATCCGGCTGGCTATTGCACAGTTCCAAAAAGCGCGTGCAGTATTCGCGCAGGTGCGGGAACTCGTCCGGAATGCCGAAGGGAATGCGCTCGTTCAGGTCGCGGAGCGTGGGCATCTGCGGGCAGAAAGACTTGCTGAACCCGGAGCCCAGCACAAAAATGCGGCGGTATGTACCCGATGTAGTATCCATACCCGTAATGTATATTATTTTCGACCCTTTCGTCATCCCCGCGTAGGCGGGGATCTGATTTCCCGCCGATAATTACTGGCAGTTAAAGCCCTGCAGTTCGAGACCCGCACGCATCTCGCCGTAAGTGGACGTACGCTTCATGTCCATCGCCTTCATGAATCGGCAGTTGTTGTCGATATGGATGCGGAAGCCCGTCATGGTGGGCTCCACCTCGCCCTTCCCGCTTGAGCGAACGTGATCCATCATCTGGTCGCGCCGATCGTTCATTTCCGGCGGAACAAACACGTCCGTCACGATGTCAACATTCTCGATTTCGTAGTCGCCGAACACGAACGAGATAGTCACCAGGTTCTTGAGCCCGTTGAACTGCCCGGGAGTCTTGCACACCATGTTGCGCTTCGCGTTCTTGATTTTCTTCGGCTTAGCTGCGGGCTTCTTGGATGGCGTGTACTGCAGGGCCGCCAGCAGTTCCTCTTCCTTGACGGCACCCACCAGCTGGTTTATAATCTTGCCGTCGCGCACCATAAAGAACGTCGGGAACGCCTGGATAGGCAGGCTCGCCTTGATCTTGTCGATGCCCGGTTCGTCGATGCCCACCGTCGCAATCTTGATGTCGGGGTAATTCTTCGCAATGCCGATGAGTGTCGGGATCATGATGAGGCACGGCGGGCAGCTCGTAGAAGTGATATCCAGGATGACCGGCTTCTTGGACTGCAGAACCTCTTTCTCGAAGTTGGCGTCGTTCACCTTGACAATCTTGATGTCTTCGGCCGCGAATGAGGCCATAGCCATGGCGCAGGCGATAAATGCGAAAAGTCTTTTCATAATGCCACCTTGTACATCGAAAAGATACAACTTTTTGCGCTGGGCGGCTGTTATAGGATTTTCTGATAGCCGATTTTTCAGCAACTTGCTGAGTAATTGAAAAATCCTCCTTTTGTTCCCCGATCTTGGGAACATTTTCCAAATAGGGGCGATACATAAGATAAAAGTTCTTCAGTGAAGCCGCTTTCACCATCAGCATATTGCCCCCAGTAATACATCATTTCAACTTCTTTTTCTGTAAATGTATAGTTCATTTTTTCCTCGTTGTTATAATTAAACTTAATTTCGAGTTTTACATAACTTCCAAGAGCAATTTTTCATCGGGCATGACGGCTTTCAGTTTTTCCGGCATGACCTTATAGGTCGCAACACCCATGGGCTGGTTGTAATCCTGCAACAGATACTCGACAAATGACTTGTCCGCACCCTTACACAGAATAATGCCGATGACCGGATTTTCGTTTGCCTTCCGTTCGTCGTCGTTCAACACGCGCATATATGCCGAGAGCTGTCCGAGATACGCAGGCTTGAACTCCCCCTTCTTTAATTCCACAACGACAAGGCTCTGCAACTCGCGATTATAGAAGAGCAGATCAACCCACATATCGTGTTCAAGTTTTTCGATATGGACTTGATGGCCGACATACGTGAAATCCTTTCCAAACGTCAGGATGAAATTCTTGACATTCTGGACAATGGAATTTTCGACAACACGTTCGTCAATATCTTGGGGATTGCGCTCGTCAAGTTCTTCCACATTGACAAAGTCAAGCAAGTATTCGTCCTTGAACATCGAGATTGCCTTTTGCGCATGGAGTGTTTTGGGCAAGGTTAATGCGAAATTATTGGGGAGCTGCCCCTGGTGGTGATACAAATCCGCCTTGAGGTAATCGCGCAGAGCGTACTTGTCCCAATGGTTTATGAGCGCCTGATGAATGTAGAAAGCACGTTCTTCCAAAGTGGATGTTTTCAGAAGGATTTCCATATGGTGAGTAAAACTCAACTCCAGAAATTCGGAGAAGTCCAATTCGTTCGCCATTGGCGGTCGATTTAGATTGAGAAGCGCAAAAATCGGTATTTTTGCCGATTTTTCGCTTTTTTCGACATTTTCCAATTCGTCAGCCGTCGGCTGACGATTTAAAACAGGGAGCCACCGTTCATAGAATATCCTCATATATTTAATGTTTGTAGCAGAAAAACCTCGTAATCCAGGCATTTCTCGCCTAAGCTGGGCGCTTATCGTGTCAATTGCCCCCTTTCCCCAAGTTCCCTCGCGGGAATTCTCGGAAACGAACTTGCCTATCGCATAGTATAGCGATAGCATCTGCTTGTTGGCCGCCCGAGCCGTCTCCAACTGACTTTCGAGAATCGCGGACTTTATCTGCTGAACAGCTTCATTATATAATGGGCTTATTTTTTCCATTATAGCCTCCATTGGGTAGTTGAGGCGTCCCCTTTATTCCGAAAACCCGGAATAAAAAAACGCACTAAGCCGAGAGCAGCGGAAATAAACTTGTTTATTTCCATTGCCGAGGCCAAATGCGTTGCGTTATAAACGCAAAGACGCATTTTTCCATTAAAAACAGAAAAACGCGTCAGGCATTAATGTACCTAATATCCGAAAAACTGGCAAGGGGCCAAAGGAAATTTTACATTGTTGTTAGGGGATTATACCATCCGCGATAGGGATTTCAAAAAAAAAATACTACTGGGCCCTGCCCACAAGACTATCCCCGACCGAAATCGAGGCAATCGCCCGGAACATCGCCTCGCTCAACGCAGACCGAGCAAGGCTCAAGGCGAAGCATAAGGAAAAGATCAAGGGGATGATTGAGTTTTAAGACGCCAAATTAATTATAAAGGAAACTACGGGAACGAGCAGAATCTCGTACCTTATCTAACCATTGATAAATATCATCTCTTCTGTAAAGGGGACTTCCATCCTCTTTCTTTTCTTTCTCAAGAGCAAGAGCCATCAACGTAAACTCCTTTTCAAGAGATGTCGCAAAGACGCCTTGATCATCCGTATTGATCGACACGTCGATCATAGAATCATAATTAGGTTTCAGGAATACATTATTCATTACCGTAATAGGGTGTTCCGCATAGCGTCCAACATCTGTTATCTGCATATTTGATGTTGGATTAGTTTCCACAGAAATATGTTTATTTTGAATTCTTTCACGAATCTTTTTTTGAAGAATTGCGACCACATTGCAATACCCCTCTGGCAAACGTAATTCCTCGCATTCAGCTCCCTTTCGTTTTGCACTGCCAGAATAATGATATGCGTGAAAAAGACTTAAATATTTTTTCACAGAACGAATACTTTTTAGTTCCTTATGCGAGCCTTCCTCATATTCCTTGAAGTTTGAATCGTCCCAAAGAATCTCAGGATCATCACCTCTTAATTTCCACGAATCATAATAATCAGATAGAGAAATATTGGCCATTTCCTCATTATTATCTATGAACTCCTTGTAAATTTCGTGATATCGTTCCCTAAAAATCTTTTCAAGTTTAGCCATTAAACCATTTTCATCATGAATGGAATAAAATTCCATCATCTTATACATCCATACCACATTATCCAGCAAGTCATGCTTCGGCAAGATTATTCTATACTGTCGCTGTTCATAATAATTCTTGGCATTAACACCCAGGGCGATCCCATGACCAATACGGTCCCCTTCACCAAAATTCATAAAACAAACACATTCATCTATCGCTCGTAAACCATCGACGATATCATAAAAATCTTCACCAACATGGAAGGTTCTTCCCAATTGCCGGTCCGTTCGATATACGTAGAAGTCCTGATCAGTATTTCGTTGAACATATTTCAAACGCCTAAATGCAGGAGCAAAGACTTCTGGGCGACAGTAAAATTCTGAGCTTGCGGCATCAATTCCAACAATAGGGTAACTTGAGCACACTTCGGTTGAGCCATTTATGAAATTCTCTTTTCGTTTGAATGGTTCACCATTACCCATGACAAGGGGAGAATTTCTTTTTATCAGGTCCTCTATTATAGAAGCTTGTTTCTTTACGTTTTTTCTAACAGTAAAATTTCTGCAGTAATAATCACCATTAGTTTCTATCTCTTGTTTCTCTTTCTGTTTGATGAAGTGCAATACATATCCAAGTTTAACATTTTCATCTAATAGATTTTTTTGTCCCAATAAAAATGATTTCTTATTGATGCATTGATTACAAAAATCAATTTCCTTCATCAAACCATTTTTGGTATTATTTGGGGCAATTCTCATTTCCATCGCTTTTATAGGTTGATTGCATACGATATTCTGCACAGCCATAAAAAGTAACAGTTCACGATACTTCTCATTATCAAAGAGATACTTCCTTTTCTGAATGCCCGCAAAATATCCAAAGCCCTTAATCTTATCACACTGAACTATAACTTGCCTAAACTGATTCTTTGCTACTATATACGCATATAACAATCGAGCATACTCATTGCGTCCCTCTGAAGATGAAAAAACCTTTTGCATACAATCATATAGGAATTTTCGTTCACCAACCAAAGGAACATTGTAATAGCGCTTGCGATCTTTTTGTGAAATAGCCCTAGGAATAGCATAGTCAATAGCTTCACTTTCAAAAAGAAAAGCATTTTGCATTTGCAATACAATTTCCTTTTCGCAATCTCTCAACAACTGATTTAAATTCAGCCAATTATTACACTTCAGTATATCGTATATAGAAAAATTCAGCGCATATCCATTTAATTTCGAAAAGAGGAAAAACCTTATAGCAATTGCTTTATGTGCAGCCATCATTTCAATTGGAAATAATTTATATAGCTGCTCTTTCATTTTACTCTTCATCTTAGCCGCATTCATCAACGCCAACCAATTAACATCAAAATTTAGAGAAGCCGCATTTAAATGAGAGTGTAATTCGTATAAACCTCTATTTAGGATGTCATTTATAGCAATAGAATCTGACCGAATAAATGGTTTCCAAGCAAAAGACGAAATATCATAGCCTTTAGAAAAAGTCTTGGCCAAATAAGCCACCACCAACAAGTCTTCGCCAACAATTCTAGATATTTCATTCCATCGCAAAAAATGTTCTTGTCGGCAAATTGGATTGTCATTTTTTAAAAACAGAATATCCTTAGTGGCAAAGGCAAGAATATTGAATACAGATTTGCGACCACATTCATCAATAATGCCACAATTTCCTATATACCTATTAATTGCATTAACAACATCAAAGCCATAGGCAATCTCATTCTTCAGAAAAAGATTGGAAAATGTATTATCATCCATGCCATTTTCTGGGAACTGCCCAAGTTCAGCATTAACGATGCCGTCAAAATTTGCATCAACAAAATATGATTTCAGAATAAGAGAAAGATTATTCATTTACATTCAACGATTTTATATAATTATCTATTATTTCTTTGTACACAAATTTAGCATCCCTTCCCTCTATTGGTAATTTCGCACTCTCTTTATAAAACTTCCAAAACGTGTTAAAAGAAGTATTTCTTTTCAAACAAGGATTAAGATTTTGAACAAAGCGACGTAATCCTTCAATAGAATTCTTTTTTAGCATATCATTTGCTTCATCATCAGAAATTTCTGTTTTTAGTCCATTATAACGATCCCCACCATCATCATAGCTATTATATATCAAATTAAAGAATGTCAGATTATTATTTTTCCTCTCACTTTCAATAAACTCCCGTATGCACTTGAAAAATTCAAATGTAATGCTATACCGATCATTATCCGTTGTAACATCATAGGTTTTTATTTTAAATTCAGAAATACTACGTAAAAACGATGATATGTGTTCAAAACTTTCCCCACTATACCCTTTTTTTAGACTATTAGCGCATTCCATCAAATTTCCCAAAACATCAATATTACGGATTGCCCCCCAAGACATGAGATTCCATCTCTTATCCCAATCTACATCAGAGGGATTTGATCTACGACCTCTATTTTGATAGCAATATTCCCTTAGTCTATTATAAAGCGAATCCGCCTTTGGGTCAGTCGCACGCTTATACAACTCTTCACTATATCTCTTATAATGATGTTCTATATGAATTATATTGCTAAATATAGAGAATATATCAAATTTCAATCTTTGTGAATCTAACGGGACCATATAATAGACTTCATCCTGTTTTCTCCATCTTTTTTCCGAGACACCAGCTCTTTTTGCATCATATACTTTTCTTGAAATAAACAGAATGAAAAACTCAATCCACTTAAGTTTATTGTCTCCTGGGTCACCGTCATCTTTTATAGAACTCAATAGCGCATCTATGTTTTTTTTCTCAATTATTCGTATATCTCGCCTGCTTCCATCCTTTGCCCGAGAAAGAATCAAATCCGCCTCCGTATTCACAAAGGCTCCTCCAACCAACATATCATACGAACACAAGCCATCTAACCGATCATTTCTTTTAATTGTATAATCAATATTTTTATTGAGTTCTTCTTTTCTTTTTACCACGTCCTTTTCTGTCATTAAGTCATAATACTCATAAAGGCGCATTGAATAGAACGTTTCTATTGCAAAATACAGCATTTGATCATCATAGTCTTTCACACGATCTTTTAAATATGACAGCGACATAAGAACATCACCTAAACTAACATTATAATCAGCATTCGCCTCATCTGCGGCTTGCACTATTTCCAATTCTTTTTCTGTAGCATCTTTAATATTCCAATCAGTCGGAAGGACATCTACTGAAAGATCCCTTAATTCCTTTATCACATTTTTATTAATAGTTGACGGATTCGATATTCTAAATAAGTTTTGAATATAATTTGCTTTAGCAGGACTTAATTTATTCGGAACCCAAATTTTTAGGAAATACTCTTTAAATTGTTCTTTATTAATTTCACACTTCGCATCTTCCGTATAATCAGGCATGGCACATAAAATACCTATCAATTGCCTTAATTCTCGTAGGTTTTTGGGCAAAATCGGACAACTTTCGCCCTCTGTATGATAAAATAAATATCTTGTTTTCTGAAATATTAACGATACTACGTAATACTTGAGAGTTTGATTGTTATGGCGTTCATCATAATCAATCCATGTTCCATCTTTGTCAGACCTTTTTAAAATTCTTATTGACGAATCTGTCCAAACATCAACAGTAGGCAAAATAATTCTATTCTTTTCGGGAATCAATTTTCCAACATATTTAGCAACCATGTCCTGAAAATCTAATCCCCTTTTATCTTCTAAATCTTGATATTGTTTTTCAAACGCTAATTGAATACCATATTCTAATTGGTCCAGCTTTAATGCCATCAGTACAAGAACTTTTTCTTGACGCAGATACTTCCGAATTTGCTCTGCCATTTTATAAGCATATTCTGCATTCAAATCAAGATCATCAACAGCAATTACAAAATAGTCTTTTTTCGTAAATCTTAGATAGCAATCAATTAAATTTTTGAACGAATCTCTTAAGTCAACCGATGCGGTTAATTTTAGCAAACTATCCACATAATCTTCTTCATCTATTTGGCATCCGTTCTTTTGTACTAAGCTCTCTTTTACCTCCTGGAACGCTTTAAATAAAGCATTTTTTTCTTCTTCATAATTTCCACAATTAGCTACATTTCCAATTTTACACATCTTTTTGAAATTAGAAAACATTCTTCCAAGGACAATTTCCAAAATATTTGTTTTCTCTTCAAAAAAAGAAGGATCTATAGTTTCTAAAATTTCAAAACCATTTTCACAACTTTTGATAGACTCAGGCATGTCACTATCATTTATATTGCCACCAGTGGCCCCCAGCATATTTGCAACAGAAAGCATACAAGAGCTTTTTCCTGCACCTCTATCCCCAATAAATGCAATAATATTATTGTCAACAGCATCTGCTGTTTGTCTAAAAAAATCAACGGAAGTATTGTTTTTGGGCGTTTTTTTTCTATTTCCAATGTAATCTGAAATAACATTCAGAGCAACACCATAAGCATCTTTAAATATTGATTCATTTTTTGTTTTAGAATCTTCAATAACCAAACGGGATTCTTCACCTAAATAGAATTTAATTGTTGATGAGTTTATAGACATTTATTCACCTTTTTTATTCTTTTGTTTTAACAGATTAAATGTAATATAATATGAACAAATTTATAACGAGCCAAAGAAAAGGCAGAATAAAATAAGTTCTATACGAAGAACAAAATCTTGTTTATAACGCTATTTTCGCCAAACGTAAACAAATGTTTACTGTTCGAGCCGTAATTTTATAAACAAATGCACTTTATAATTTTTCTTTCGGCTTCATTCATTGCCTTACAAAAAACATCAAACGAACCCGTAGTCTCCGGCACTACAAACGGAACAGTTGTAAGTTTCACGGAAGAATCATTATAGAGGGTCAAATAACTAGGTTCCTGATGCTCTTCATCATGTTTCACAGGATGAATCAAGAACCCATTTTTTGATTTAAAGCGGAACAAATAGGCAAGCATCTGAAAGGCATCATCTCGACCTATTTCTCCATTAAGGGGCTTATACTTAGCATCAATAATAGCCTTTGCAGAGTCAATTGGTCCCTTTTCCACATTGCAATCAATCATAAAGTCCGGGAAAACCCAACGTCGATTATGATTTTCATCATTCCTGAACAAATACTGGGCTTCTTTTCCTGTTCGATTATTCGGATGTTTCAGGCGATCCTTGAATTCAGCAGCAAGTAGAATATTTAGATATTCTTCCCACAGGCTCGCTCCATTGAATAGAATCCCATTTATCTGATTGGCAGAATCCTCGCCATAGCTCAATTTCTTGTGCATCAGAATGGCAAGACAAAGCTTGCGAAGAGGCTCATATGCCGTATAATATGGGTGTGTTATCGGGCGAAGATTTTTCGAAATAATATGTTGCCGAAAATTTCTATTGTAGGTGGACGTTGCAAATTCAATAGCCCTAACATTATCGGGAGTTTTAGAGGAAATATCTCCTTCCAATACTGATTTACCACATGAAAGGAATCGAATATACTCAATCGTGTGGCGTATCAATTGTGTCACAAAGTTATCCGTTGTATACTCGCGCGTATGATACGCAACTTTTCCATTGAAAGGAATATTATAACGAATATGCCTTGAAACGTCTATAGGCCCTCGAACATTCGCGTCGTTATATTCGTGATTTACATAAGCACGGTAAACACCCTGTTTTAACGCATCATTTAAATAGCTAGGGAATAGATAGTACAAGAAATCAAAAAAGGAATCCTCCCCAGCATCTGTCCGTGGCGAGTAAGCCACATTACAAACCTTTTGCAACATGTAATGCAAGAAAAAATTCTTACCATCTAAATCAAAACGTGACGTTATATTGACGCGAACATCGTCATTCAGGCCTACAAAGCCCATTATATTACCAGTAGTAATTCTTAAATTCGTCTGATCGGAATAATCAACATTGAAAATTACATCATTATTTTTCAAGTCTAATTCTTTCGAAAAAGGCGGGTAAATGATAAACCTCCGATCTTTGCTAGCTAGCGACCTTAAATTTTTGCCGGCAATGCTATCCAAGGCCTCACGAATACGACCAGAAAGCGTCCCAGAAGACGAACATTTATTTAGCGTATTATCTTTTAAAGAAATCAGCTTCACAATTACTCTTGGGTATCTTCTTTCCCAGATTCATCATTCTCTTTTTTTGCAAAATAAGCATTTTTTAGTTTCGTTAATTTTTCGCCATTGTCATCTATGCCGCGTAAGTATTCGCGAACAACTCCTTCAATGTGATAATTCCATAGCTTTTGGAAATCACCATCATAGTTCCTCAACTTCAGGAAATATGCTGGGCCAATATCATAAGCAGGAGATAAGCCAACTTCATTTGATTCCATAGTATCATTCAGGGCATTCATACGCTTTTCAGCTTCAGCAGCATATTCCCCTATTCCGTTATTAGAATCACTTAGCATGGCAACTCGCTTTTTAGCCATGATTTCTTTAAATGCAAACCTACGGCGCATAGCAAAATCCAAACTTTCAACACTGCGGTCAATGTCGTTCATAGTTCCAATAACATAGACATTTTCAGGAACAAAAAAGCCCTTGGCAAAAAGTTCTCCATCTTTGTTTTGGATGAGATTTTGATACTGCGTACAAACTTTTCCTCTTTCGCCCCGATAATCAGGATCTATTGAGAAAAATAATTCTCCAAAAATTTTAGAAATCTCGCCACGGTTTATCTCATCAATTATAAAAACAAAATTTTTCTTTTGTATATCTTTTTCAGGTACTGTTTTTTCTTCATCTTTTTTTTCCACCCAAGCCTTTATTTTATCACATAAAACAAACGCATAGGAGTCTGATTGCAAATTACTTTTTCGTTTAAAAAAATCCCTTACATCCTTCACTTTCTCAAGATTCGCATTATTTGCCAACAGCTGTACTAGAGTATCTTTGGGCAAACTGATTTCACTTGTTTTGGGGTTATCAGGAATATTTATTAGTACATCACTTGCTTCTAAGGTTGAAGTAAACTTATTTCCAGTTTTAGAGGTTTTCCAATCTTCTTGGGAAATAGTATTATCCTCAACAGCATCAAAAAATGCATCAATCTTCTTTTCCCAATATGATTCTAATGACAACTGTTCTTTTGTTTTTGCACTATCTTCAAAGTTTTTCTGAGCCTTTTTGCAAAAAACTTTGAAAACACCATCTTGTCGTTCAAAATTTATTTGTGATGATTCTGATTTTTGAATCGGTCTCAGCCCCTCAACAAAATCTGTATAATCATAAGACTGATGAAATTGAACAAATCCAATTTCATCATCCTCACATCCCATAGCCTTGGCTGCCGCCCTTGCCAGATACGTCTTCCCAGTTCCTGGAGCACCATGAAGGATAACATTGTGGTTGTTTATCAACAAATCAACAATCTCTTGAATGTATTCATCAGTTTTATTCATTTTTAGGCTTCCTTCATTAGCAAATTCTATTAAATCCTTTTTTATTTTTTTATCAGTACATTTTCCAATAGTTCCATTATATGGTTTTTTATACATTTTCGGATAAACGGTCTCGCTATAATCCGTATACCAATTTACTTTAATCATAAACCATGATTCATCTTCTTTGGTCGCCTTACTATCTTCATCAACAATACCAACATAAAGAATTTTCAAATCACCTACTTCACCAGAAGGCATTCCACCTTCTCTGGTTTTCAAAGCGATCAAATCACCTTTTTTTACTTCCTTCAAACATTTCTTTTGCGATGTTGATTTTCCAGGCCCTCCTTCCCAATAATCCTTTTCGTACATATCCTTCACATAACTGTGGTTATCCCACGACCCCCCAACAATCCATATTTTTTTGCTATTCAGCGCATATTCAAAGGCCTTATTCGAGTATTCATAAGTAGATTTATATTCCCTACTTCCGTCACATAATTGGATAACAGAATCAAGAGCGTCTTTATATAAAGAATATGATGTTCGATTCTCATCTATTTTCTTTCCACATTCATGTTCCAAATAATTTCTGGAAAGACGATCCATTGGGCAATATTCAGATGGCTTCATCCAGAAAAACGCCATCGTCAAATTCCATTTAATGCCTTTTTTCTTTTGAGCTTCATCAAATAACCTTGCGACAAGCAAATGATTTCCCCTCATAAATGCATCAAACAACTCCCATAGCAAAGGAATTGTATCATGCTTCTCATCTTCATAATAGAAGCATGATTTTTGAGAATTCACAATTGGAATACCATCGAAATCACTTGGCACGGCAGCGTCAACATTAAATTTGCTTTTGAGAGACGCAATAATAGCCTTTCTTTTTTCTATTCCTGACGAACGATTAAAGATTGCATAAACAGTAAAAGGGTCAATATCGTTAAAATCATTATCCTTAGTGGGAGCTTTTATGAACTTTATCCACTCTGCATTCAACTCTTTAATCTTATTCACTAATTCAGGGCGTTTTGCATTGTCCTTAAAGGCTAGAAGGTTTTTTGCAAATTCCTCGTAGAATGGAATCCATGTAAATTTTGTTTCTGCCATTTTTCCACCTATAATCTTAAGAACAAGGCCGTCATGAATAAATATATTCAAAAAAGCTTTATGTAAAAGAAAAAATCATCCTTCCAATCTTTTTTTCCTTTCTTCCCAGTCTGGCATAAAGGTCGACAGCTGCTGGTAGAACTTTTTGGAATGGTTTGGGCACAAAAAATGCGTAAATTCGTGCGTGACTACATATTCAATGCACGACACGGGCATGGCGATTAGTGCCGTATTGAATGTCATGAATCCCTTTTTAGGGGAACAGGACCCCCAACGAGAGACCATTTCCCTGATTTGGATTTCAGGAAAGGCGATTCCATATTTTTTTACTTTAGGGAACACACTCTTGCAAATCGCCGTTATCTCTTCTTTGCACTTCTTCCGAAGCCAGTTTTCCAACACCTGTTTTTTTAGTTCTGCATTTTTCACATCTTTTACATAAAGCATTACATATCGGCCATCGGACTCTATCTTGTTCCGCGAGGAGTTTTTTACCTTCAGGCGCATATCTCGACCGAATAACTTGACCGTTTCACCATCAACAAAATGATTTTCCGATGTTTCTAGACGTTGCTTGTCCTTAAACCGCTTAATTGCACGCAGTATATATGCAGACTTCTCTTTAACAAAGGCATCAACAGCTTTGGCGGCCACGTCTTTGGGCGCAGATACATAAACACATTGATCAGCTCGAATACGCAGATTTATGTTCTTAACGCTCTTTCTCTCAAGCATGTAGCTTATCGTCGTTCCATTTGAATCAACGCTACGGAGCATTAGAATCTCCTCATGGCAACGTTGAGAACGGCCTCTATAATTTTATCAACATCATCCAAGCCCACAGCAAAACCCTGTTTGCTTTCCAGTTCATAAAACAGGTCATCTATATCCTGGCGAATACGATTATGGACATCAATATTGTTCTTCCAATCTACCCTATCATGCCTGCGAATAATGTCCGTTATAGACTGAGCAATATCCGCTACAATTTCAATTCCGAATTCATAATCACCAGTCAATATCGGGTCAATTACACCATAAAAAGCTTGGGCGTCTAAATCGCCGGCAATTTTCTCCGGGAATTTTTGCTTGGTATCACCCCTCCGGAAATCAGCCAATACTCCAAACATTTTCTTGAAATATTCTTTTTCCGAAAGGATTTTATTTTTGAATTCTTCCAAAACAGCGTTAATTCTCTTTGAAAAGCTATCGTAGAATGCCGGATCTTCATCACGGTTCAATTTTATATGCTTGGTAAGGTGAGATACAATTGCATCTGCCTTGGACCTGTCTGAAGGCATTCTTTCAATAACTTTGTCAAAATCCCCAATGTTCATAATGTCCATCGGTTCATATACCCGTTGAACATCTTTAACAGACATATAAGTGTCCAGCAGATTTCGCATCTGGGGCTCATATTCCGAATTGTCAAGGGAATCGGCATAGCGAATCTTTACACTTTTGCGAATTTTAGAGAAAAAGACAAAGGTATCTCGGAACATCTCTATTTCTTTGCGTTCAAATGCAGCAAAAGCCTTTGTAGAATTCATCACCATGGTAAAGGCTCGGGCATAAGCGCACAGGGCGTCGTAAAAATCGCCCCTGATTTCACTATCGGCTAAGAAAACTTCAATTTCTTCTGGATCTTTCTTGTTGCTTACCGGAGTGAATACATCCCACAACTGAGAATAAGTTTCGCGGAGTTTTGCCACACAGGACATGACATCGAGTACAACACCTCGAATATCTGCCTTATCGTAATTTTCAAGACCGGCGCCACTATACACTTCCATGGCGGCATCAAGGTTATTGATAAGGCCTCGGTAATCCACGATGTACCCGAAGTCCTTCCCATCATATAGGCGATTAGTTCTTGCAATAGCCTGCAAAAGGCCGTGTTCCTTAAGTTCCTTGTCTATATAAAGAACTTGAGTCCTCGGGGCATCAAACCCAGTAAGCAACTTACTACAGACAATTAATATATCGATTTCACCATCAATGAACTGATTTTTCAAAGTGTCTTCATAATCATCGGCATTATCGTATTGTTTCATCATCTTGTTCCAGAAACTAACGACAAGATTATCGGAACTTTCATCAACATCGTCGTGTCCCTCGCGCATGTCGGGAGCAGAGATTACTACTTCGGTTCTAATATCACAGAGCGTATCGAATATCTGCTTATAACGAACCGCATCTCGTTTAAAGTTACATGCCAACATGGCCTTGAATCCAGACTCTTTGTAGCCATCCATAAAATGCTGGTATATGTCAATAGCCACACGCCTAATACGTGAATCACTAGATGCAAGTTTCTGGATACTGCTCCATTTCACCTTCAATTCGGCAACCTGTGCCTTATTCAGTTTTTTCGTGACAACTTGGAACCACAAATCAATATTTGCTTCATCAACAGACTGATCAACAAAACGACCCTCATAAATCAACGGAACAATCGCCTTGTCTTCGACACCATCCTTGATGGTATACTTATGAATCAACTTGCCAAAGGTCTGCAAGGTATTCTTTTCATGTTTCAGCAATGGCGTACCGGTAAATCCGATATAACAGGCATTAGGGAACACCATTCGCATCTTGGTCGCCATAGAGCCATAGTTTGAACGATGGCTTTCATCCACAAGGACAAATATATCCCTAGAATTATTTTTTACACCCTGATTATCTACCGTATTGAACTTGTTGATAATGGATGTAATGACATCTGCCTTACCTTCATTGATTAAATCACAAAGGTTCTTTCCGCTAGTGGCTCGAGCCGGAATTAAACGCGTATGGGCAAACGTCTTTGCAATCTGCTTATCCAGTTCCTTTCGGTCAGTAACGACAACCACCTTGGGGCTAACCGAGTTCAATTCTTCGAGAATATATTTAGAGACCATCACCATGGTCAGCGATTTTCCCGATCCCTGTGTATGCCAAATGACTCCACTTTGACGATTGCCAGCAGGATCATTTTGGGCAATTGTCTTCATGATGGCTTCTACCGCAAAAAATTGCTGATAGCGGCAAATCTTTTTGATGTTGGCATCATAAACCACAAAATATTTAGCGAATTTCCGCAAGCGACTCTGTTCAAACAAGGAGACCAAGGTCTTGTCCTGTTCCGTCGGGACTCGACCAGCAACAATCTGGTCTACGATATTTGTTTGCCATTCAACATCCTGTTCTCGCCATACGTTCCAGAATTTTTTTCCCGTCTTGACCGTAGCATACTTGACCGCATTTTTGTTTGTAGCCACAACCATCTGCACAAACTTGAACAGTTGGGGAATATACTCATCTTTCTGATTGCGAATGTTTTGTTCAACCGCCTGCATTTCAGAAATATCGGGAGCCTTGCACTCAATTACCACAAAAGGGATTCCGTTCACAAATACAACAATATCCGGACGGGCATTTTTTTGCTTATCCCAACTGTCACACGAAAATTCTTCAGTTACATGGAAAACATTGTTTTCAAAATTGTCCCAATCAATATAGTTCAGGTTGAAACTTTTTGTTGTCCCGTCTACCAGTTTTTCCGGGTAACTTTTGCCAAGCATTAAAGCATCGTAGATACGTTCGCTAGTTTTTACAAGCCCCTCCGTTAACGGGACATCCAATTCCGCAATCGCCCTTTCGATATTGTCTGCCGAGAACTTGTAGGCGACATCATTGAACTCAAACTGGTTGATTTTCTGGAGTTGCTTGCGAAGGATATCCTTGAGCAACACATTGTAGCGTGTTCCGCGTTCCGCAAGAGCCTCTTCCGGTGAAATGTATGTATAGCCCAGCTTGCACAAAAGCTCGATTGCCGGGTACTTGCTCACATTATCTTCGAGCATCAAGTCCGATTGATTTGTAAAACTCATAGAATATCCTTTTGCGAAACAATCTTACTTTATTTTTTTATGCGCAGCGTCCAAAAAATTTTGTGTTTCAATTGCGTTTCTTACCGCCACTTCATAGATAGCCACTTTTTCTGAATTTTCGAAATCAATGAAACTAGGGGAGCAATACAATCGCATGTTCATCTTCATGCAAACACCTTCATGTCCTTTCCACACTTCATCAATAAATGATAGTGGAACAACAATGGACCTCAATCTATTCTGCTCCAGTCTTACTTCGTCTTCAAAGCCATTTATCCATTCAACGAACCATTCTGATCGATAATTCCCCCTAGGGTAGGGGTATAAATTCACTTTGCCCCCAGATGGGAGGTATTTTTGCAGTTTTAGATAAATAATCCTAGTTTTATTATCGACCATTCTTTTTTCAACCTCCTCAAAAGGCATATATTGATTGCCATATTCAGTTCGCCACGGAAAGCAAAAAGACCTTCGATCTTTATCAAGACAGACACTAACAAGATTTACAGACGGTTCAACATTTATAGCAACTACGACATTGTCAGAGACATCAAATTGGACTACTTTAACATCTATCTTCGGTGAAATCAAATCAAGAATATTTGTAAAAACATGTTTCTTTATTTCTTCCACATCAATATTGGGAACGAAACCTGATGCAACTTTTAATCCATTTTCCTTTTTTTCGGCAACTCCTATTAACAATGTTCCGCCGTATGTATTGGCAAATGCCGCCAAATCGATTGCGATAGCTTCGGAATCTTTAGAATTGAAAGCCTGCTTATAATCCCAATGAATACATTCAGAAGTCTCTCCAATATGGATAAGGCTCTCAAAGTCTGGCTGATTCTTTATTGGATAGTAAAGCATAACTAATTAGCAGATTGGTTAAATTCTAATTTCGTCAAAACAGAATAATGTATCTGACCATTTACTATTGAAATAACATCAGCACAAAACACATCAAAGCCCTGATCAGCAATAAGCTTACCTACTTTTTGAACATACTCATAATTTACACCAACATCACACAATTGTTTAACCTCTTTCCCAATGCGGGTTAAACAACATATGTTTGTTAATTTTAGTTCTTTTGCGCAATCTAAATGTTTAATCAACAACATTTTTTTATTATTTGCACTCAGTAATGCTCTTTGAAATGATCCTTTAATGCTAGATTTATATGTCATTCCTAATCCAATAGATTCAACACCTTGAAGAACACCCAATTCTTGCAACGTCAACAAATCATCATATTTTAACGGCAATTCTTCGTTACCTACATTTCCACAACAGCACACATCAGCAAATATATTTTCCATTAACTTTGAAATAAGTTGAGCATCCTTAGGAGTTATAGAATTCAGCCAATCCAAAAATTTATAGGAATATTTACCAGGAGAGGCAAATTCTCCAGCAAGGACTTTCCCCCACAATTTCAAGGCATCTTCATCTGTAAATTCTTGGGTTCGCTTTTTCCACTTGTTCAGCCAATCTTCTGTCGGCTTTTCCGCAGGTTTTTCGTCTTCTATTTTTTCTGCTTCTATATATTCAGCAGCATACTCAATTGCTTTGGCAACAGAGATTTCTTCCTTTACAATTTCATGAAGTTTTGTATTCGCCACTTCAGAAACAATTTGCTCAATCTGAGGAACTATTTCTGCTTCTGCAAACTGCTCTTTATCTAACGATATTTGAAGTTGTTTAGCTTCATTCTCAATTTTAATCATTTCCAATTTTTCGTCTCTTATGCATTCTAAACGAGCCTTATTTTCTCGTTTCATTTGCCAAGGGCGTAAAAGAGCAGAAATACCTTTATTGGCGATGGTGTCCCACATTTTTTCTAATAAAGAACTCGAAATGTCAAAATTCATAGTATTTCTCCTTTTGTTATACTCGTACAAGGCCGGTGAGCAAGAGTTGCATTAGGGATTTTTTCTTGAGCTTTTCCTGTTCGAGGTCGCGTTGCAAAAGAGAGATTTCTTCGTCCGCAGATGAAAGGACTGCGGCAATTGCTTGCTGTTCGGGCAAAGTGGGAAAAGCTAGGCTTAACTCTTTTAAATATTTAAAATGTCTATTATAACCATTATTGGGAATATCCACATTGCACAACATATAGTAAAAAAATTTTGTTATACCAAGCATTTTAAGTTCTAACAACTGTGTGCCATCTGCCCCAATAGCAAAATCAAAATCAATAAATTTAAATATTCTTGTGTGATCCCCAAATACTATCAACCCACTTTTCGGACATTCAATTTTAGCTGATCGATTATTTGTATATCCAACCACATAGTTTTGTCCCTGATCAACAATTGGAATTGCTCCTGTTTCTAGATAATCTGAAGACAAAATGGGTGTTTTTTTACACGCAAATTTCTGTATCACGTATTCAAAATCAAATTTTTTCCACCTACTTTTATCAATCACTACTCCATTTAGCACCAATATGGATTTTGTTTTTTCGCCCAACAACATTTGCATCAGATATTTCTTTTGGCGTTGCTTTTCGGCAATCAATTTTTCTTTAAGTTCAATTATCTTGTCTTGCGCAGAAAGAATCTCCGCAATCTTCTTCTGCTCTGAAAGCGGCGGGTTCAATAAATTTGAATTAAAGAAATCATCAACAGAAATGTTTAACAAACCATGATTTCTTGCGCCTTCTTGAGCAAATGCCTGAATTTCACGATTCATTAAACCCGCTTCAAAGTAATGGACATAAAAATCAGGGTACTTATTATTCTCATTTGCAGCAAAACAAATGTAAAGCGGGGAAACGATTCCCTTATCATAATAATCTAAACGTTTTAATGCACCAAAGGGATAGCCGTTAGAGTAACTTTTGTTATAAGCAAATTCACCCTTTTCCATTAAGTAGTAATTTGATTTATCATCACTAGCAATAGTCTTGTTAAAGAATTCATTTTGATTTATGAGGCCATGTTGAGCAGAAATTGTCAATACATTTGTATTGCCTTTTTTGTTCTTTCGCGTTACACGGGAAAACATATCATGAAAACGAACTTCGTTCCATTCCTTTGGCACAATTCCGACCTTGGTCTTTTTATAGCCTGTCGGAACTCGCCCCACCTTCACAGCCTTTATTCTTTTTTCAATCTCTGGAGTCATTTCGCGCCCTTTCTTTCATCTTGCTTTTTGGCTGATATTGCAGAAATATCTTGAAGCAACGCTTCTTCATCATGTCTAGCGATATACCATTTTTCCATAAGCAGTTCAATCAATTTTCCGAGCTTTTCCGCTTCGCCCTCATCGATATCAATAATCATATTGACGTCGTTTTCCATATGTGCTCCAATGTTTCCAATTTTTCTTAATCCATCTATGGCATTCCATTGGGCTGCGGAAACCTTTCCATTAAGTTCTTTTATCGCATCTGCAAGCTTGTTTTTTGTAATACCCCAAAAGTCCCTAATCATACCTTGCAGACAACGCCTATATAATGTTGCTGCTGCTTTAGGACTATCATTTAAAATACAAGTAGCCTCTTCATAGTCATTACGAATCTGTTGAGGAATATAGTCTGGAAACTGACGAATGACCTTCTTGGGGATGATGTCACAAACACGTTTGGACATTCCATAATTCATTGCCAAAACAGTTCTCTTTTTACATTCAGGATTTGAACACCTTATGCTACAGATATTCAATTCTGTCAGAGTTTCATCTGCATCTTGCGGGACACACTTTGCAAATGCGCAAAAACCCGTCCGTTGTATAACGAAAGATGCGCTGTTTAAAGCCTGTATTTTTCCGCAAAACGGACATACATAATTATTTTGTTTGTAGTCATATTGAATCATTGGTCGCCTCATTCCCAAAAATTTCTAGTAAAGAATCAATTAATGTTTTGAGATTACTTAAAATGTCTTTCAACGATTCATCATCTAAAGAACAAATATAATTGCAAAAATCCATTTTCTCGAATTCCGTAATTATAGTTATATTTCCATAATCGCCTTTTTTCTCTTTTCTAGAATAAAATTTTGTTGTATCAACATCATCCAAAATTAAAGCATTCTCTATTCCTATTCTCATGCCTTTTGAATTTTGATAAGCGGGAAGTACCCTGATATAAACATTATTCTTTTCAGACGATTGCTTATTCGTATCGCAATCATACAGCAAAACATTTTTAAAACTTAATTTACTAGAAATTAAAAAATCTTTTGCCTGATCTAAAGATTTACACCCCGTATAACGTTCTTGTCCCTTATCATCTATGTAACCAATCCATTTAAACTGGAACGGAATATCCTTATAACCAAAGACTTCTAATGCTTTGTTAAAATACTTTTCATCCGTTCGCCCTTCAAGGTACACGCAAGATTTAGTCGAGTCGTATTGATGTTCGGAGAAATCAGCAATTGAAAAGGCATCTTCCACAACCTTCACCGACGAACATTCGTAATATTCCGGATGATCTTCAACAACAATCTTCCCATCAGCGTCGCGTTTTAGAATAATAACTTTATCGTTTTTGCGATTTTCGTTGTGAATTACAAAAGGCGAATGTGTTACTGCAAAAATTTGGGATGTCTGAACGCCATCAACATTTGTAAAAATGCCCTTGTAGTAATCCATTATTTTCTTTTGCCATACAGGATGTAGGCTTATCTCTGGCTCATCGATAAAGACAAAAGCACCATTTAAAGCCTCCTTGTCTTTAAGCAAGAAACATCCACGATACACAATCTGCTTTTCACCGGAACTGAGCTGGTCAAGGGGAATTTTTTTCCCGTACTTTTCAAAGTAAATCTCTTTATGTCCGTTTGAATTATCCACCCCTTCATACCGCAAATGTTCAAACATTTTATTGAAAGCATTCGTGAAACGAGGCGTTCTTTTGTCGATTTTCAAATCCTTATAGGTCGTGCTAGGATTGCGCTCCGCAGCACGTGCAACAGCAGAATCATCTAATGCTTGTATATCTACCAGCAACTGTTTAATTGCAGTCGGAAAATTTACATCTGAACGAATGCTATTTCTTGATTCGTCCAAATTATGACTTGTAACAGACTGTATTGGCTGAGTCTTAAAATTTATGTCAACATCTGAAAATATTCCTCTAATTGTATTTTCATTAAAAAATGACGATAATGAAACGCCCCCACTTACTCTCACTCCTGTATCAGAGTTTCCAATAAGACCATATTTCGACGATTCCATATCTGCATAATGATTAATTCCGTTATATTCCCATTCTATATGCGAAATATTCCGCATTCCTGAATTCAGAGACAAATAAACTGCGTTCATAATGGTACTTTTTCCACATCCATTTTCTCCAGCAAAAATAATTGTGTCGAGGGCCTTGCCTTTCAAGTCGCAAAAATCTAGGGACAAATCTCCTAACACCGAATGGTTTTTGAATGTGATTTTTCGAATTTTAAGCATTTTATTTCCTCCTCAATGTTTTGTTGACGCCAACAAAACATTCGAAATTTTATTACAGCCCTAATTCCTTCATATATTTCGCCATCTGCTTCTGTACTTTGGCAAGTTCATCTTCAATATTCTTAATATTGCCCTTCACCTCATCAATATCCACAAGTTCTTCTTCTTCGAAGGTATCAACATAGCGCGGGATGTTCAGGTTGTAGTCATTCGCCTTGATTTCATCAAGGGTCGCTACATAACTGTACTTCTCTTCACCACCGAAACTCGGGTCCTTAAGGTACGTCTTGTAGGTATCCACGATTTTCGCCACATCCTGTTCGCGGAGAACATTCTGGTTCTTGCCCTTCTCGTAGTGGCCCTCACCGCTGGCATCCACAAAAAGGAGACGTTCGTTCGCACCACGGTTCTTACGGAAAATCAGGATACAGGCGGGAATTCCCGCACCATAGAACAGGTTCGCAGGGAGGCCGATAACCGCATCCAGGAAGTTGAACTTCTCGATAATCGTCTGGCGAATCTTGCCTTCGCTTGCACCGCGGAACAACACTCCATGCGGAAGCACGATGCCCATGCGGCCCGTAGAATCGTCAAGACTGTGGAGGAAGTGCATCACGAATGCATAGTCGCCCTTGGATGTCGGGGGAACGCCCCAGTCAAAGCGTTTGAACGGGTCAAGTTCAGGAGACATCTTCGCCTTCTTATCATTCTCGGCAACGTCGCCAAGGAATCCGCTATCCCATTTATCCAAAGAGAACGGCGGATTCGCTACGATGCACTGGAATTTCATCAGCCGGTCATTTTCGATATTGCCCGGATTAGAAAGCGTGTCGCCCTGCCAAATCACGGCATCATCGACACCATGCAAGAACATGTTCATACGGCAAAGGGCCCATGTTTGCATGTTTTGTTCCTGGCCGTAAATACGCGCCTTGCGGTTGCCGATTTGCCCGAAAGCCTTGAGCAACAAGCCGCCACTTCCGCAAGTGCCATCGTAAATGCGGTCGTTTTCCTTGGGAGCAACCAAGCGAGCCACCAATTCAGACACCTTATTTGGCGTGTAGAACTCGCCACCCTTCTTGCCCGCGTCAGAAGCGAAGTTCGCAATCATGTATTCGTATGCATCGCCAATGATATCGGCACTATCCAATTGCGACGGGCGCAAGTCAAGATCCTTAAAGTCTTCTAGCAGGTTCTTGAGCGTTGCGTTCTTTTCTTTGGGTTCGCCAAGGTCGACAGTGGAGTTGAAATCAATGGCGCGGAACACGTCATGCAGCTTGGCGCTGTTGTTGTTTTCGATGGCCGCCAAGGCCACGTTAATCTTTTGACCAATCTGGTTGTCATTCCTGTTAGCGTACAGGTAATCGAACGTCGAAGATTCGTCCATCACAAAGCGTTCGCGGCTCATGGCGCGTTCAACACGCTGCTTGTCACCCTTGTACTGCTTCTCATACTTTTCGCGAGTTTCCTTATAGACGTCGCTCAGGTATTTTACGAATAGCATGGACAGGATGTAATCCTTGTAGCGGGAACTATCGATTTTACCTCGGAAGCTGTCGCAAGCGCTCCAAAGAACTTTTTCGATGTTTTGTTTTGTCGTCATTATCTGTTTCCTTTATTTTAAATTCGTGTACGCCTTGTGCAAGGCAATTTCGTTCAGCTTGGCTTTTGCATTCGCAAGCTCTAAAAGTAACGACTGCTCTCGTTCCGAGAGCTTCAGCATGGCACCAACAATCCTTTGTTTTTCCAGCGGCAAATCATTGACAGAGAGCTCCGCAAAAAAACTCGAGTTGATGGTACCAAAAGCGACAGTCCCGCTCACATTCTTGTATATCTTTTGCAGGGTCTCGCGCTGACGCAACACCCACAGGACATATCCGGGATCCGCCTTTGCTTCATCTACTCGGATTATAGCAAAATGGGACGGGACTACAAAATTTTCGGATTCCGCGTCGATCAAGGCAGCCGTATAAGGGGCACTCAAACGTACCAGAATGTCGCCCCGCTTCGTCAAAAAGTCCGATTTTAGGGTTTCCTTGGACAAATACGGCTCTGCAAGGGAAATATCCAGAACGCCCGGTTCCTTGATGCACCGGAGGCTTAAAAGGCGGTATTCTTGCGTTTTTTTCGCAATTTCGGGCCCTTTTGCCTGTTTTCGGGCCGTCACAAGCCCCGTTCTTATGTTTGCTATATCTCGTAAAAACATTTTTTTTGTTATGGCATTTTGGTGATTTTCTACCAATAATATAACCTATTTCGGGAGGATACGCAAGCTTTTTTCAAAAAAATGTCATCGAAGTTTTGTGACACCCATATTTAGTCCGTTTTGAGCGAAAAAAATAATACTGACACTTTTTGCCTCGTTTCCGAATTTATATTAATAAACCATAGGCAATACGCCTGGAGTTTTTATGGCTGAATTCTTTAATAAACTGCTAGAAAGCCGCGAGCTCTCAGCCGCGCCTATTCCTCTTTGGAAGCTAAATGTTAGCAAAGAAGAATATGCGGAACTAAAGAAAGTTGTCCATGACGCCATTTTCAACAACTCATGTTGGAATTATGCTAAAGAATTCGCCCTTTTTTACGCCGAATGGTGGCGTCAAGAATATCCCGGAGGATGGGTTTCTAAAGAAATTGTCGCCAGAGCAGCAAGTGTGCCCGAAGCCGACGCTGACAACATGTTTAAATACGCCAAAAGCGCTTTAAACTCTTTAAATATTCCAGTTATTCGGCAAAACAACAATCAGTATTTCAGAACGCTTTTACTTCAGGGCGGGTTGCCAATGACCTATGTCCAAGAAAAAAGCGGATTCAACAAATTTCAAGAATTCCTTAAAAGTATGATTGCTGAGTTTTCAAGACTCGCTATTGACTGGGATGACATAGAAGCAGTAAAAAGATTAAACTGTATTAATTATTTACCTGATACATATAGGAACGACAATATTTATGCAGTCAGCCTTCAAATTGCGCGAGCAATTCATGAAGAGCGTGATGATTTGCTTCCTTATAGCACCGATTCTGACGCACTTAAAAAATTAACTGAGGTGCTGAAGAAAGAAAGAAAAAGAGTTAAAAATCTGGTTATAACGCACCCGCTAACGCTCAATTGGACATTTTCTATCAATTCAGGGGACAACCTAACTGGACAATTCTACTATTCCCTAGATAGCGTCAAAACCATATACTCCAGCATGATCAACGGTTTAAACGCACAAGAATGTTTCCAATTCGATATTTTCGTTTCTCAACAGTATGTCGCCACGTATAAAAAAATCAAGATAAACAATGACGGCATCGCCATCTACAAAAGGGTAAACTCCGACAACAAAGAATTCAAATGGACCGGAGATAGCATTATTGATATAAAGGCAATTTGCGACAATGACGATGAATTACACCCGTCTGTTGCCAACACCTGTGTTCCAAACCTTTCTATACCACAGCTATTCCAAAAAAATGGCGACCAATACATCCAACGAAAAGATAAATCATCAAGTGAGTGTATAGTTATTTATCCCACATCATGGGAAGCAAGCGAACTGAACGACATAAAAAACATAATAATTAATGGCGAATTCTTCTCCTTCGCTTCAATTCCTGATGCAAACATTATTGAAACCATTTCAATAAAAAATAAAGACTCTGAGGAAGAACTTTCGCTTAAGAATCTGACATCAAAATATTCCGTAATTTTTGGAAATGCAAATTTACCATGGCTCGAAAGAGCGAATTACGCATTGCTAACAAAAAAAGTTTTAGTTGATGTATACGATGAAAATGGAGATAAGGTCCAACCAAAATCTCTGTCTTATAGAGAAATAGACTCCCGAGAATGGCACAAATATTCTAATATCGCAAACATCCATCCTGGTATTGTTGAAATTAAAGTTGAATGTCCTGACGGCAGCTGTGATATTAAGAAATTCTATTTTATCGGCGATTTAAAATTTACTATATCCGATGCAACATCGTCGTCAGCGACAATTAAATGCGAACAAAATTGGGGAAAAATACTCTACGAAAAACAAGACAACATTCTCTTTGAAGTAATAGAAAAGAACAATTATTCCATCAAATGGAATGTCCAAAGAATTAACCCTAATACACTTCAATATTCATCTACCTGTAGCTTCGACATTTGCAAGCCAGGCAATCCCGTCCTTAAAGTTTCTATTCCTAGCCCATACGAAGGCATTTGCCTTATCAAGGATGAAGACAGTTATGTGTACGCCAATACAACACTGTCTTTTAACGAATTGAGCCATTATCGCATCCTGTGTTCTGGCAAAAAAAATCAATACATGAAAATTAGCTATACAGGGCTAGCAAACCAAACCACTCCTATTGCAATACATCAAAAAATAAACAATGGCATAACACCCTTAAGTTTTTTTGAAGATCCTATTAACAGATTATTCAATGTAAATGGAATTAATTCCTTCGACAGAGAATCTGCCGCCGTACTAAAAATTGGTGACTCAACTTATAAACTTCGTTACTTTACTCTTGACTCTACCTCCACAAACAAGTCTATTTATATAAAACCCATAGACAATCTTATCTATTCTGACAACTATACAGGCAATATCTACGCCTGTAAAATTTCAGATTACGCAGACGAAAACATACCTACAATTATTCAATTAGAACCGTATAGCGACAATAAATCGCATTTTACATTTCCAAAAAACACAGAAGATGGTGATTACATTGTTTTTTCCGATGTTTACGACCAACAGCGTGTAATTCCCCGCCTGTATCACATTATGGAAGGTCACATAACAGACGAACCAACTGACACGCGTTCAAACAACAAAAAAAACAATATAGACGAGTGGAAAAACAACCTAAACAACGCGGACATCACAGACCCCAAAACATGGGGCAAAATACCACTCTATATTCAAATAGCAGATCAATGGAAACTCCCATTTAGAACATTCAATGCAATCTCCGCATCCGTGTCTTCGCCAAATTTAACAACCAAACTCCTATTAAGGCTTCTATTAGACGACAAAATAGAACCGTTGACTTCAGCAATTCTAAAGATAGAACAAGAATGCGCTATGGCAATTCATTGGAATAAACCTGAAATTATTGCCGAACAAATGAATCTTGTACTTTATAATGCTCCTCCCCAAGTGCAGATGCTGATTATGGGGAATTTTATACGAGCCCTAAACGACATCATGACACTATCTTTGGATTCGGAGGTGGCCGAATTGATGACACGATTCCTTTGCAATAATCTTCCTAACAAAAACGCAGATTTATTAACTAAAGCCGAAATAAACGAATTTAGGCAAAGGGCCATAGGTCGAAACACCGATGATTCTAATTTCAATACAGATTTGCCTATTACAAAATTAGATTTAAAAAATAACTACTATCCTAAAACAATAGAAATATTGCCATATCAAGAAACCCTCATTAAAACTCCTTTATATGTATATGAATATACTCAAGGCTGGAATGACAGCCTATGGGATTCCTCAAAAGATCAAATAAATCGACGTAGAATAATTAACTTTTATCGACTTTATTACAAATACACTTATTATACCATTCTTGTAAAGATGCTCAAGTAGGAAAAACCCTATGAATTACATTGAATTTTATAAAAACTCTAAAAAAAATATAATAGACAGCCTTATCTCCATGTGGGCTTCTGGGCATACAAAAGAGCAAGAATGTTTACGAGAATTACTCGAGGAAAAGGAACCTTTAATTACTGAACCGGTATTCCAAACAATTTTTCCTTGGGCACCCTCAAAGTATACATTCAGAGAACATTCTGAAAAACTACGAATTCTTGATGTCGACTTTGTTAATGCGCTTTCAAGCATAGATGGATATGCAAAGGAATATTGTTTCCCTGCTGATCGTTATCCTTACAATCACCAGTCCGAAAGCTGGAAAGGAATGCTTCTAGATAGAAAAACCATCGCAGTAACATCTGGAACTGGTTCCGGCAAAACAGAATGTTTTATTATTCCCGTTCTTCAGGATTTGTACAGACAACGCTGCATGCCTGATTTTAGGGAGGGAATTCAAGCCATATTCCTGTACCCCCTAAATGCGCTTATGAAAAACCAACGTGAGCGCATCCATCAATGGAGCAAGGCCCTACCCAAGCCAATAACATACGCAATCTATAACGGAGAAATGCAAGAAACAGGGAAAACAACAGGAGAATTCCCACAGATTTGCACCCGCGAAGAGATGCGCAAACACCCTCCTCAAATCCTGTTCACAAATCCCACCATGTTAAACTACATGATGGTTCGTTCTAGTGACCAACCATTACTAGAAACATCCAAGGGACGATTACGTTGGATTTTGCTTGACGAGGCACATACATATAGTGGTTCTGCAGCAACAGAACTTGCTCTACAAATTCGTAGAGTCATTGACGCATTTGGCGTTTCTTTAGAAGATGTTAACTTTGCAGTAACATCCGCAACAATGGGCGGAAAAGAAGCCGAAAATAAGCTCAAGAATATTGTATCGCAACTTACAGGAAAGAGCTCCTCTGACATTCTGATTATAAATGGGCAAAGAATTATTCCCGAACTGAATCAGGAAAAATTAAAGGAACGCCTCAATGAAATCAACAAAAACCATGGATGTAAGATATCAAATAAAACTGCGGATGACTTAAGAAAAAAATTAAACGAAAGTCACGCCTTATCAGCAAGCGAGATTGCAAAAATCGCTGATTTAAAAACAAATAACCTTGAAAGTAAGTTATCCCTAATAGATGATTTAAGTACCGAAGTCCCTGAACTAGATCCTACCGGCAAACCACTTGCTATCCTTCCAACTCGAGCCCACTTTTTTATCCGAGCCATCAATGGCGTATATGCTTGTGTTAATCCGGAATGCTCCCATAAATTGGAAAAAGGCATTCAATTAGGCCATTTTACAACCTATCAAAGCTCGATTTGTCCCCATTGTGGCGGTAAAATGGTCGAAGTTGCTACCTGTGCCGATTGCGGAGAGTTTTTGATTGTTGGAGAAAACAGCGCAAAAGAGGGATACCGTCTAAGAACGAATGAGGCTTCTCTTGACGATAATCCATTTGAAATAGACAGTGAAGAACTTGAATCCGATTCCAATGAAGGAACAATTACTTGTGAACGGGGATGGAGCATGTTTATATATGGCATGCCGCAAAAAAACAACCCCCGGAAAATAGAACCATTCTATTTTGAATTTACAAAAGAAAAAATAATTCCTTCTTCCAAATCAAGAATTGACAATTCTAATGCCCTAGTGTTTCAAAGCATTCACGATACAAATACTGGGCACGATTTATGCCCATGTTGTGGCGTGCCTATCGGCAATAAATTGATGTATCTGCGCGCCAGTGCAAATCTTCTAGGTCGTATTCTTGCAACAACAGTTCTCGACAATGCGACACCGATGGCTCCTGACGAAACAAGCAGGGACAAAGACATTCTTTATGGCGGAAGAAAATACATCACATTTACAGATAGCAGACAAGGAACAGCCAAGTCTGCGATGGGCATAAATCACGATGTAGAACGAAATTGGATTCGTTCTGCTATATATCAAAAACTTGCTGTAGCTCGCCAAAGCAAATTTGTCCCTCAAGGATTAACTTCTGAAGAACAGCAATTATATGATTATTTTAAAAATGCCTCGAATATACCACCTCTTCTTCAGAATCAATATGAAGAATTAAAGAAAAAATTATCCGGAAGTAATGAACCAATCGCTGAACCAGAATCATGGTCCGATATTCGAAACGCTCTTAATGCTAACGCAAGCCTCAACCACTTATATAAGCATCTCAAGAACGCAAGGTTTAATGGAACCTCTGCCAAAGACGGAACCTCTACAGAAAAAGACATTTATCTCGACGCTCTATTTTTAGATCAGTTTGGATGGATACCTAAAAGCAGCAACACCCTAGAAAATCTTGGCTTAGTACATGTCGTCTACCCAGTGCTTAAACAAGCAAAATTGCCTGAGGAACTAGGCCATTTAACACTCGGTAATGGGGTTTCTAAATTTACAGACGAAGATTGGCAGAATTATCTTAAAATCTGTGTAGACTATCAAATTCGTGGCGGTAAACACTATATCGTTCCATCCTCATCCACCAGTTATCTTGTCCAAGCATCATTCACAAAAGATCTATACGATACTGGGTCTACTTATGCAGAAGGAGTCAAATGGCCTCAACTCGACCAAGAAGGTAAGCTGAAAATAAGACTGCCTAAATTAGCCCTGTTATTGATTGCCGCCTTGGGTATTAAGGACATTTCTGAAATCAGCAATGAGAACCGAAACCTAATCAACACAATCCTTCTAAAAGCATGGAAATTTATCCGAGACAATCTCCTTGAAGAAACCGATAAAGACCAAGAAGGATATAGATTAAATCTTCTTGACCGATCCAAAGTTCAGCTTCAGATTGTAGAAAAAGGCTGGAAATGCCCCGTTGATAGCGTTTTTGTTGACACTGTATTCCGTGGATATAGTCCTCGCATGAGGGGCTATGCAACACAAGAAAACTTTGATAGGTTTAAGGTAAATCCAGAACCTATGATTTTCCCATATTTCCCCTATGCTGACGGGAAAAAGATTTTAACTGATGCAACAAAGGAAAGCGTAACAAAAGACGAAATCTACAACTGGATAAATGAAAATTGGGTACCGCAAAAAAAAGCAGGCATGATAAGCAACCTGCATTATCAGATCATGTCTCCATCGTCCATCTATATGGCAGGAGAACATTCTGCACAACAACAGTCTTCTGTTCTTGAAAACTACGAAAAAGAATTCAACCAAGGACATCTTAACATCCTTTCCTGCTCTACAACGATGGAAATGGGCGTAGACTTGAAAGGAATATCGGCCGTTGTAATGAATTCTGTTCCACCTAAGCCCGCTAATTATCAGCAGCGCGCAGGGCGAGCAGGTCGTCGCGGAGAAACAAAAGCTCTCGCACTTACATTCTGTACACCAAATCCAGTTGGCATCAATGCATGGAATCACCCGACATGGCCGTTAGAGCACAAAACAGAAATTCCAGACGTCAAGTTGACTAGCCCCCAAATTATCCAACGGCATATCAATGCCTTCCTGTTTGAAAAATACATCCAGAATATAGGCGGAATGGGTGTAAAAGATACTATTGGAAATTTTTTCGCTGAAGATAATTCCGGTTACGAATCTTTTTGCACATACCTTCAATCATTAATGTCTGGCGGCAAATCTTTTTCGGAATTAGAGCAACATCATAAATCTCTTATTGAAAATTCCTGCTTAAGCGCACAATCGCTAATAGAATCTATTTGCAAATGCTTTGATCATATCAATTTAATTCACTCTGTTTACGAAGATCGCTTGAACGCTCTTGAGTCATCAAAAAAGGCGGCTATGGCAGGTTCACAAAGTATTCTTAATGCCATAAAACAAAGAATAGATCGTTTTAACGGGACCTTTTTACTTGGATATCTTGCAGAGCAAAATTTCCTACCTTCGGCAGGCATTCCTACAGGTCTAGTAGAATTTGACAACACTTGCCACGAAAATTCATCAAACAAAAAAATACAAAAGAAAAGAATTAAACTCCCCACACAACATCTTAGCCAAGCAATATCAACATATGCCCCCGGCAAGCAGATTGTAATTAACGAGTGGTGCTATCAATCTAGTGGCATAGCCCTAAAATCAAAATTTGATGAAGCAAAGCGCTATATAATTCAGCATTGCCACAAGTGTAGTTATACACAAATAGTATATGGGACACCCTTGAGCCATTGTCCTAAATGTAATTCAGCAAATATCACTGGTTTCGGAGATCTTTGTGCTGACGGAAACACAAAGTTTACCGAAATTGTTGAGCCTGCAGGATTTTGTGTCGATTGGCTCGGAAGCGTTAAGCCAACTCGTGTTATAAAAAATGACCACTCAATGTCATTTACACAACCATTACTTCTCCAAATGGATCCCTGGCCAGAAAAAACGAGCGGAATTAAAGTTTCCATGAGGGTATCTACAGAGGAATCTGAAATCTTATTCTATAATAGCGGAAGCCATCAAAAGGGATTCATGCTATGCCCCTATTGCGGACGAATGGAATCAGAGTCAGACGAAGGAGCTCAAAAGAGATTTATTGACCACAAACACCTCGAAACAGGGGCCTCTTGCGAAGGGGCAGGACATGACGGGGCAAGAATTCGCCATAACGTACTACTGGTCGGTCGTTATCAGACGGATTTTGTTGAGATAAAATTCTATGATAAAAACGATAAAGAAATAGACGACCCTTCAACACTCTATTCTCTTGGAGTTATCATCAGTCGTAAACTTGCCGAATACCTCGGTATTAATGAAGGCGAAATTGATTTTGGCTATAATGGTCGCTACCATTCCATATTCATATATGACACCGCTTTGGGTGGAGCGGGTTATTCCCCCTTGCTAAGAGACTATAAAAATGAGGTCTTTGACTTAGCAAGAACCGCTCTGAAAGAACAATGCTGCAACAAAGCATGTACACATTGCCTTGTTGACAGGTTTTCGCAATGGTATTTGAACTATCTAGATCGTCAAAAAGCTTACAACTGGCTTGAGATGGAATACTTGACAAGAACTGCTCCAGATGAAGTGAAAAACATATTTGGCGATGCCGAAACAATTACTTCTGACTGGGCAACAGAATTCTATCGCCTTTGTAGAGACAACTCTATTAAGTCAATGAAAATATTCATTGATGACGATATAGAAAATTGGGATTTTGATTCCTTTGTATTCAAGCATCAAATTGACCAACTTAAAGCCAAAATGGTAGACTGCTGTTATGTAACAGCCAAAAAAATAGATTTCAAAACATCTGATCTTTTTGACATAACACAACTCTTTGGACTGCTGTATAGCAACAAATTTGAATATGGGCAAATACAGCTAAACAATCTAAAACCATTGCTTGGCGTAACATACAACGATGGTCGAAAGAAATTATTCTTTGGCAAAGACATATCGACTCTTCTTGACTACAGTTGGGGAAATGGCGTTGTATTCTCTACAATATTTAATGGAGAATTTAATTTCAAGTCAATAAAAATGGACAATGTCTTCACAAAATTTAATAGTCATGACGAAGGCATGTTTGACTTCAAAATAAAAGATTATACAGCATCAACTAAAACGCTATTTGATGTTATGCGAACCTATAAACCCGAAAAATGGGACAACATACACAAGATCTTCAATAACGCACAAGACGTGACAATTTCATATGCCGACAAATATCTTAACACTCCACTCGGATGCATTATTCTAGCCAATCTCATTAACTCCATTGCTAAATATTGGAATCTTCAGATAAAAGACATTTCGTTAAACCTCGCCTCAATAAGAAGTTCCAATTGTTACGGTCAAAACGACTTTGATTGCGACTTTGTCGAAGCATCTCGCAGAAATACTTTCCTAAAAATGTGCTTCAATAAAATTACTGGCATAGATCCTGAAGTAGAAATGGTAAATAACCTTCATCCACGTTATTTGAAGATCAAAAACTCTAATTATGAATGCGAAATACGTCCAGACGCTGGTGTAGCATGGGGCTGGACATTAGACCGACTACATGCCAACCTTAAGCTAGATATATTCGAGGGAAAGCCCTCTCAGGATTTAAAGCTCTTTAACAAACGTCGAAATGACGGAATATTGTACACCGTGGCTTGGAAGAAGTATTAGCCAGGGCGTTGCGGGGCTGGCGACTGAAGCCCCGCATGCTTCGGCGGGCTCAGCACGACGGAGGGGGTAGTGAGCAACGAAGTGCGAGCGAGGGGGATACTTCCCCCGCCCAATAAAATCAGGAAACAGTCAGTCCGGCTCAGATTCCGAGCATCTTCTTGAGGCCGCGGGCGATCCGCTTCTCGGTGTCGCCGTCGTTGGGCAGGCGCAGGCGCAGCACGAATTCGCGCACCAGGTAGTCCACGTACTGGCTGTCGGTGAGGCTGTAGACGGAGCGCGGCTTGAATTCGGCGTAGTCGTCGTACTCCACCTGCGCGGCGATAGACTTTACCGCCCTGTTGTAGGCCCTCGCGAAAAACCGCTTGTAGGCGCCCTCGGCGGATTCGTCGGCGAAGCGCGCCGCGCACTTGGCGGCAAGCAGGTCGAAGGTCATGTCCAAGAACTCCTCGAACGTGTCGCAGGGGATGTCGTCCACCATGTAGCCGTCAAAGTCGCCGTCCTCGCAGTCGATTATGCGGCAGCGCCCGTTGCAGTGGTTGCGGTAGCACCCCCATTCCATGCGGAGTTCGCCGTCGGGGCCCACCAGCTTGCCCAGGCCGTTGCGGAACTCGTAATGGCCGTCGGGGTTGCCGTTCTCGTCGTGGTTCTCGTACTGGCCGTCTACGGGCAGGCCGCGCTTGTAGCGGATCTTCGCGGCCACGGTGCCGTTCTCGTAGAATACCGTCTCCTCGCCGTTGGGCACCTCGTAGAGCATTTCCCACTGTTCGTTGAGCCTGCCGCTCGGGTAGTAGACCTTCATGTTGCCGCCGCAGTACTGGTCGTCGGCGTACAGGGATTCCCTGCAGACACGGCCTTCCTTGTCGTAGTACTTGGCGATGCCTTCGGCCTTGTTGTCGTTGAAGGGCATCTCGCAAAAGAGCGAACCGTCTTCGAGATACTGGTAAGAGATCCCGTTCCGCGCGCCGCCCTGCAGGG
>Ga0310695_10002984_pt1 | contig 34209 bp, 32 predicted proteins | sample RumenRJG_04DNA_FD_203882 | JGI IMG/M metagenome (GOLD analysis project Ga0310695, IMG submission 203882) | Bovine rumen microbial communities from Lethbridge, Alberta, Canada - RJG_04 (v2) (version 2) | ecosystem: Host-associated > Mammals > Digestive system > Stomach > Rumen | place: Canada... | reverse complement strand
TTAAATATTTTAATTCACCAGATGGTAATTCAACAACAGTTTGATTTGCATCGTGAGTAATTAAAGAAGCATAAGTTCCAGAAGATCTTACGAAACGACCACCGTCTCCAGGAGTATTTTCAATATCGTAAATTGGAGTACCTTCAGGAATTTCAGCGAGTGGTAAGGTGTTACCAAATTTAATAGGTGCAGAAATACCGCATTCAATTTCATCATCTACTTGAATACTTTCAGGTGCTAAGATAAATTTCTTTTCTCCATTTTCGAATTTGACTTCTGCAATAGGAGCGGTTCTTGCTGGGTCATGTACAATATCAATGACTTTACCTTTAATACTACCTTCTTTTTCTAATGCATCGAAAGATCTGTATCTAATTTTATCTTTAAAACGATGAGAAGCAACACGATGAGTAGGAGTTCCTTTACCTCTTCTTTGATGTATTAATCGTTTTCCCATTCAAATTCCTCCTTAGAATACTCCTATTCTGACAGCAAGTTCTTCTGCCATTTCTTCTTCTACAAGTTTAATATATGCTACTTTTTCACCTTTAGGAGTAATGTGAGTGTTAACTCTTTCTACTTCCTCTTCGTATAAGTCTACAAAAGCTCTTTTGATTTGCATTTTGTTAGCGCTACGACGTACGACGAAAGCAATTTCATTATTTTCATCGATTAAATTCATGGTTTTTTCAGTAACATGAGGTTTAATAATAATTGAGTATGAATCCATAATAATCACCTTAATTTATCCAAAATTATTGGAATAAACCTCCTAACTTTTCTACAGCAGATTTAGTGTAAATAGTAAGTCTTCCAGCGTGAGTACCTGGTGCTAATAATTCTGCGTTTAAGTTTTCAACAACTACAACGTCAACACCAGCGTGGTTTCTTGCACCTAAGCTGATACCATCATCTTCACCAACAACTAAAAGAGGTCCTTTCACTTTTTTGTATTTTCTTCCTCTTGTTTTACCTCTACCTGCTCTTATTCTTTTACCTTCTTTTGCACGAATGATATCATCATAAACTCCTAAACTTTGGAAAATTTCACGAGTTTGTTTAGTAGTTTTTACAGAACAGATTTCATCTTCAACAATGATAGGCACTTGTTCTAAATCGTCAACTTTGTGACCTCTATTTTCAACAAGTTCTTTATCAGTTGTTGCTGCAACTGCAGATCTAATTGCAAATCTTCTTTCTTTTATATTGATTTTTTCATGATGATTTTTCTCAGCTCTTGTTGGGTGAGCTTGTCTACCACCAATAGCCATTGGTACAAAAGCTGCTCTGGAACCGTTTTTAATCCTAGGAACTCTAGCAGTACCTCTACCTGAACCCCAACCTTTAGCGGAAGTTCTTTTACCTGCCATAGGATCATTACCCCATGGTTGTACTCTAGCAGATTGTGCTGATAAAACAGCCCTTTTGATTAAATCTGGCCTATATACTTCATCAAAAATAGCAGGAAGTTCCATTTCTTCTTTGACTTCCCCGTTAATAGAATAAACATTAGCCTTCATGATTATACCCCTTGTTTAGATTTTGTACTTATGTAGTTGATTTGAGGTATATCCTCAGATTTCTTAGTAGGTCTAATTGCTTGTCTTAAAATAACTAATCTTTTAGATGGTCCTGGAACGGAACCTTTAATTAAGATATAATCATTTTTAACAAGACCATATTTAATAAATCCACCGTCAGGGTTGATTTGATCAACTTCATCAGCAGATGCAATTTTTAAAACTTTTTTATTGAATTCAGTCCTTTTATGGTATCCCATTTGTCCTGCTTGTGCTACAGTCCACATAGTTCTGCTTGGAGTCCAAGGACCAATTGAACCAACATGTCTTCCTTTACCACTTCTAGTAGCTTTACCATATTGAATTCTAATATTCCATCTTTTAACTACACCTTGGAATCCTTTTCCTTTTGTAGTTGCTATTGCATCAACAAATTGACCTTCATTTAAGATGTCACTAGCTTTTACTTCATTACCCAATAATTCTAAAGCAGTATTTAATTTTTCTTCAGCATTTGCGCCTCCAATACCACATTCAAATATGTCTGGTTTTTTCTTAGGTACGCTAGTCACTTTTGGATTGGTGTGTACTAAGACTTTGATATCTTCTGTGCGATCTAAAACACCTTGTATTTTTGCAATAGCTTCAGATTTATTGTATTCTTTAGGAAGTGAAATTTTCCTAGATAATTCTTCATCCAAATTATCTGCAAGTACTTCGGTGATTACTTTCAATCCACGAGAAGTTTTTTCGTATGCTCTAATACCCATTACTACGACAGGAGGGACTTCCAAAACAGTAACTGGAGTGAAAACTTCCATACCATTAGTTGGAGAGTTTTTGTCAGCATCAGTGACTAAAGCATGAGTCATACCGACTTTATACCCTGCGAGGCCTAGTAATTTAGGTTCATCATTTTGCGGCCAAGCCTTTACTCTAGGGGTTTCTTTTGCTGCTCTTTTCCTTGGACTGTAAGCAACAGACCCTTTTCTTGGCTGGTGATGTCTTACCATTCATTAACCTCCTTAATATATATTTTCCTTTATTTTAATTATATTCAAATTTTTAATAGCTTGAAATAGCTATCTTTGATAAAATTACCCGAAAATAATTTCATCGAAATAATAAATAGCTGTAAAACTGATTACAACTAGATAAATATTATTGCAATATATTCTATATGAGCTAAAATTTATTTGAAGCACAATAAAGAATTTATTTAATGTATAAATTATTCTGCGCTAAGTTATTTTTGGCGAGTCCCAAAAATATCAATGTATAAAAAGTTGAGCAAGTAATCTATTAGCAGTGTAAAAACTAATAAACAAAGTGAATTAATATCTCATAAAGTTGAATAAAGAAAGTGTAGCGACAACTGCCTCTTCAGTTCGAACAGTTTCAGTACCCTGACCAGGAATAGTATTTAATTTTATTAAATCCCAATTAGGATTTGAAACATCTTCATGAATTGAAGAATAAGGGCCACCAAACAAAATAGCAATACTTTTAGATTCTTCTACTTTATGCTTTAATTCATCAAAAATAGAATCAATATAATCTCCATATCTTGTAGTTTCAATTACAAGATTAGGTTTAATTAATTTTAAGCTATTTTTAAGACTCTTATTAGAGGATATTACATTATATCCCCAGTAAACGTCATCTGGTTTATCAGGTGTGACTATTACTTCTTTCTTAGCTATTTTAACAATCTTAAAGTCAAAAATTTGTTTGACAGAAAGTTGTTCTTTGCAGAATGCAAGTTTATCCATACCTATATCAACAAAAGTTCCTTTATTGTTTCTTTTAACAGTGAAACCTTGCCTATAATCACCGACTTCAGGCTGATTATTCAAAGGATGATGCGGAGTTCTTAGTGGGGGTAAAATACCTACATGTTTAAGTTCTCTTTTTATTGGAAAAGCTTGCTTCCTCAAATATTGAGGCGTATCCATAAAACTTAAAACTTCAGCCATAAAGGCCCCATCACTTTCTCCATCTTCATTTTTCATATGGTCATCATTGTAAATAACCACATTATCTGCTTGAAACACGGCTAAAGCTCTACCTAAAACCCCTACCTTATAAGTACGGACTTTGAGATCTTTAGACTCAGAAAGAAATGAATTTGGAATAAATATAGATAGCTCATCTTTATACATCATACATAATATATTATGTAAACTATATAAAGATTACCCTACATCTAATCACTAAAATAGATTTACACATTTTTTAAGTATTATATCAATTATAATACCTGTAGCTCTTTTTATGCTACCAACTTTTTTATACTCAGAGAATATATTACTATTATATATCAGTAACCTACTATATAAAGGTATTGTTTTTTGGTGTTGAAAAAAGAAAAAATAGAATTTATAAAAAATTTTAAATTGTGGCTCTTATAACAATGACGTCAACATTTTGAGATTCCTTAGTATGAAAATCATAGATTTTAGGAATTGGAAATGAATATCTGAAAATATGGGTAATATCAAATGACAGATTTTCATAATAATCAATTAAAAATTCCTCAGTTGAAGCCATATGAAACGAATATATAACATCAGGTTTGAATTCATAAGCCTTTTTTACAAATTTTAAATCAATACCCTTATCAGCTCTTTTTTGAGATCCAAATGGAGGATTTTGAAAAATTGTATCCACATCCAAATCATTGGTTAAATCGCAAATATCCCTAACAATAAAATCAACATTTTCAACATCAAATTTATCAGCACTTTTTCTAGCTAAATTAATTGAATCTTCATCAATGTCAACACCGATAGCTGATTTGGCTCCAAGTAAAGCTGAACCTATAGAAAATATTCCGCAACCGCAGCCCAAATCTAAAACATTTTTGTTTTCAATATCTCCTAAAGATAATGCATTCCATAACAAATCAGAAGCTATATCTGATGGGGTGGCATACTGTTCAAGTTCTACCTTTGGTTTTGGATGGGAAGGTATTGATTGAATTCTCATTTCCAGATGTTTTTTACGAGTAATTTTTTTCATCTAATCAACAAATATATAATTTATAGTAGATATAATTAATATCATAAAAAAAATTACTTTGAGGTTTCACATGTTTGAAAAAGTATTAATTGCAAACAGAGGAGAAATAGCTATCAGAGTTATGAGGGCTTGTCGTGAGCTTGATATAAAAAGTGTGGCAGTATACTCTGATGCAGATAAAACCTCCCTTTATACAAATTATGCAGATGAAAATTATCCTTTAGGTAACCCTTCTCCTGCTAAATCTTACTTAAATATTGAAAAAATAATCGATATTGCTCTTGAATCTGGAGCAGATGCAATTCATCCAGGATACGGATTTTTAGCAGAGAACCCTAAATTCGGAGAAGAATGTGAAAAAAATGGAATAAAACTTATAGGACCTAGTGGAAAAGTTATCCATGAAATGGGAGATAAAATCACATCTAAAGCTTTGATGAAAAAAGCTGGCGTACCAGTTATTGAAGGAACTCCTGAGGGCGTAGTTGAGATTGAAGAAGCAAAAGAAATAGCCAGACAAATCGGATATCCAGTAATTGTAAAAGCTTCTGCTGGAGGTGGAGGTATTGGTATGCGTGCAGTTTATGAAGAAGAAGAACTCGTGCGTGCAATCGAATCCACACAATCTGTTGCAGCTACAAACTTCGGAGATTCGACTGTATTTATCGAAAAATACCTTGAAAAACCAAGACATATCGAATTCCAACTTTTAGCTGATGAACATGGAAATGTTATTCATGTAGCAGACAGAGAATGCTCTATTCAAAGAAGACACCAAAAACTACTTGAAGAAGCACCTTCTCCAATTATGACCGAAGAATTAAGGGAAGAAATGGGAGGAAGTGCAGTTAAAGCTGCAGAATATATTGGATATACTAGTGCAGGTACTGTGGAATTCCTATATGATAATGGAAACTACTATTTCCTGGAGATGAATACACGTATTCAAGTAGAACACCCAATTACAGAACTTGTTACAAATACAGACTTAATCAAAGAACAAATTAAAATTGCGGCAGGCGAAGAATTAAGTTATGCTCAAGAAGATATTAAAGTAACTGGTCATGCAATTGAATGTCGTATAAATGCAGAAGATCCACTTAATGATTTTTCACCAAATCCAGGTAAAATCACAGGTTACAGATCTCCTGGAGGACCAGGTGTGCGTTTAGATAGTGGGGTCTATATGAATTATACAATCCCAACATTTTATGACTCTATGATTTCTAAATTGATTACTTATGGAAGAAATCGTGACGATGCAGTAAACAGAATGAAAAGAGCATTAAGCGAGTATATTATTTTAGGTGTAAAAACCACCATTCCATTCCATAAAGCTATTTTAAGAAACCCTAATTTCATTAGTGGAAACTTAAACACACACTTCATTGATACCTATAAAAAAGGTATCGAACTAGAAATGAATAATATAATAGCTGAAGATGTGGAATATGTAAACAGACTTAAATCAACATTCATGCCTGGTAAGAAGATAGCTGCAATTTCAGCTGCAGTTGGTTCTTATCAAAATGCTGCTAAAGCTCATATGACTAAAAAATAATTTAATGGGATTAAAATGCAAAATGAAATAATTAATATTCTAAAAAAAGAAGAAAAGTTTTCTGATACAACTATTGAAGAAATCCGTGAAGTTGAAATTAATGATTTTGCAGATATCATTAAAGAAGTTGGACAACAAGAAACAGAACATTTAAAAAGAGATAAAATTTTAAATGGTTTAGACACAAATAAAATTGGAAAAGAAATATATATCTTCAACGAAGTTATGTCCACCAATACAGTAGCAAAATTCTTGGCTGAAAATGATGTCGAGAGCGGCAGTGTTATTCTTTCAGAAAAACAAAGCAATGCTAAAGGAAGGCTTGGAAAACATTGGGAATCTCCATTAGGTGGAATTTGGTTATCTCTTATTTTAAATCCAAAAGTAGACCATTCAAAAATCCCAATGATAACATTAGCTACCGGTGTTGTAGTTATTAAGACTCTTGAAAGAATAGGGATTACAAATGCAGAAATAAAATGGCCAAATGACGTTTTTATTAATGGCAAAAAAGTTTGTGGAATATTAACAGAAGCAATTACCAAATTTAATGTCATAGATAAGGTTATTGTTGGTGTTGGAATAGATGCCAATTTTGAAGTGAATGAGCTTTCTGAAGAATTGCAAGAAGGAACAACAACATTAGACATTGAATTAGGTCACAGAGTAGATGAAAATGAAGTAATTAGAATTTTCCTTGAAGAATTTGAAAAAATGGGCCAAATATTCGAGGCAGGAGAATTTGAAGTCATACTTAAAGACTGGAGAAAATATTCATATTCAATTGGAAAAATCGTGGAAGTTATAGAACCTTTCAGCAAATCCTATGATGCTTACGTTTTAGGAATAAGCAGAGAAGGAGCTCTTGTTGTTGAAAAAATTGATGGAACCTTAGAAAAAGTAATATCTGGAGAATGTAGACTTAAAAATTAAATACAATCTCCCTACACTCATCTTCATTAATAACTAATTTTTCCAAGTTATTAAATGAAGATACTATTTTTTTATTTAAGTCCTCCAAATCAAGATTAAAAGCATCACTAGTTGATAAATCAAATCTTATTGTGGCAGATGCACCAGGCATTGAAACAGGAGGAATTGTAATTATACCATGTTCTTTTAACAAAATAAAAGAAAATACGAAAGCCACATCATTATCAGACAAATTATGTGATACTTTAAGTTCACTAGCCAAATCACTTGGAGTAATCATTACACCCGTAGGTGTTGTTTGGAATTTTTTAAAATTTTGATTTAACAAATTTAATAACTCATCCTTTCTTTTAAAGCTTTTAATTAAATTTTCTTCATTGAAATTTTTTATACCATTTAACATTGCAAGAACTGCAGGAGGCTGAGCTTCAAGACCAAATTGATTAACCTTAATCTTAATTTCATCAATTAATTCCTTTCGACCCGCCATTAAACCTCCTCTTGGACCAGGCATTAATTTATCAGTACTGGTTATTGAAATATCAGCACCCAAATCACATGCCTTCGGTTGATTGAAAACAACTGTTCTAAGTCTGGCTCCAGAAGCATCATCAACCATTACAGGAATATTTTTATCATGAGCCATTTCAATAACTTTTTTAAAATTCTCTAAATCAATTACTTTATGATCCATTGTTGAACCGGTAATCACAACAAGAGAAGTGTTTTCAGGTATTGTAAATTCATTAAAATCATCAGTTTCACTATAATTAGCATTAACTAAAGCGCAACTTCTTGGAATAGAAGGGTGTGCAGGCAATTCTGCCAAATAATGAACAACATTTGTATTTTCACTTACAAGTGCTAATATGGTTGCAAGTATTCCTGAAGAAGTTCTATTTAATGGGAGAACTTTTTCACCACCCATATGTTCAATACCCACTTTTTGAAGTTCCTCTTCAAAAATAGCCGGACCAACATAAGTTTCTAAAAGATCAATTTCTGAGGGGCTTGCTATAAATCCCCCAGACAGCCCTGTTAAATCATATAATGATTCACGAGATTTATTTAAAACCCAATCTTTAATTATGGATAAAGCGTTTTCCCTTTTTTTAACTTCATCTAGAGAATTATTGACAATCATTTATGAATCATCCAATTCAATTTTCATGTCGCCGAAAGCTTCAATGAAAGGTTTTAAATCTTTTTCAGTCATTGGGATTGAAGTGTACTGTTCTTCTTCAGGTTCTTCATAGGAATATTCTGCATCAAGAACTTTACCTTCAGGAGTAACCCAAATCATTAAACTGTCACTGACAGTATCTGATTTTTTGGTTGGCGGGAAAAATATTTCAAAAGAAGTTCCTAATTGAGAAAAGAATTTTTCTTTTTCTTCTTCGCTTTTATTACATTTTTTAATTTTCCTAATTCTTGATTTTAATCTTTTTTCTGCAAGTTCATTTAAATCTGACATTTTAAAAACTCCAAAGTTTAATTAATAATTTTAAAAATTATAATATATATAATAACATTCAATCATATAAACTATTGCCTTTGCTGTCCATCGCCACAATAAGCGGTCCGAAATCTTTAACTTTTAAATTCCAAATGGCCTCAGGCATTCCCAAATCTAGCCAATCTACACTTTCAATCTCTTCAACAGCATCAACATACAATGCAGCACAACCTCCAGTTGCAACTACATAAACTGCTTCGTTTTCTATTAAAGCTTCACGAACACTATCATCCATACCTCCCTTACCAATCACTATTTTTGGTCCCATAGCAATTACATCACTTTGATATGGATTCATACGCATTGATGTAGTCGGTCCAATAGCCACCATCTTGTAATCATCACCATCCTGGCTTATAATTGGACCTGCATGGAAAATAGCCGCTCCGATAATATCTCTTGGAGCTCCCTCTTCAAGGATTCTTTTATGAGCTTGATCTCTTGCAGTCAATATGTTTCCGGTCAAACTGATAACATCACCAATGTTTAAATCAGCCACACTTTCATTTTTAATAGGTACATTAATTTTTTTCTCCATTTACACACCTTAAAATTTAAAAAATCATATTTTAATTATTATATAAATAATTTATAATTTTAATATTATTTAAAGTAGTGATTCTTATTTCCCAATATATTTTTTGCAATGTCAATTTCAATTTTTGATAATCAATCAAGAGTTTAAAAAAAAAGAATGAAATTAAGAAGTGATGTTTCTTAATTTCGAATTGTTATCTTATTTGATATTGCAGCACCGTTTTCATATGTTGATGTAATTAGGTATTCGCCGGCCATAAGGTTGATGTTTAATTTTGCAATTCCCTTTTCATCTGTTGTACGATTATAAAACACACCATTGACGTTGAAAGTTATTTTTGCACCTTTTAACGGATATCCGTGAGCGTCGACCAGTGCTGCCTTGAATTGTGATCCGCCCTTGTAAAACATCTCCAAATCATCAGCACTTAAAATTGGAAGTACTGTTATGGTGTAAGACATTTGAAGACCTGTTAACGAGTCAATAGCTGTTAGAGTGTATTTGCCAGGGTTTAAGTTGATGTTTAACTTGGCTGTACCATTGGTATTTGTGGTTCTGTTGTAGAATACCCCATTGATGTTCATGGTTATGTTGACATTAAAAACAGGGTTTCCTTCTCCATCAATCAATGAAATATAGAATTGTGATTCGTTTTTATAGTATTTGATTAAATTACTTGCAATTAATGTCGGCAATACTGTAATATTGTTTTCAACAGTTGTTCCGTTGTATGTTGTTTTGATTGTGTAGTTTCCGGGAATAAGGTTGATTGATATTTTTGCATTTCCATATTCATCAGTAGTTCTTGTGTAATTTCTACCGTTGATTTCAAATGTTACTGTTTTGTTTTCATCCCCGATGTATGCAACAAATGCTGAATCATTTTTATAAATTTTAACTAAATTTTCAGTTATTATTCTGTTTTTGGAATCGAGCGTGTATGCTTTAAGGCATACTGTCCTGTTTTCTTTTGAAAAGTCAATCCATGTGTTTGCATCACTACTTACATAAGACATTTCCTCTAAGAGATGCTGTCTGGATTTTTCCTGATAAGGTACATTATTGCTTTTGAATACTACTTTGAATGTGTCATATTCTTGGATTGGAACCATTTTGTTTAATTTTATTGTCCTAAATCCGGCAAATTCACTTATTCCGTTTTGTGTAAGCTTCAGAACATCATTTACATATATTTTAAACTCATAATCAACTCCAGTATCATTGAAATATGTTCCTACTGCTGCTATATCTGCTTTTTCAATAGCTTCAAATTCATTGCTGTAGTAAGTATAATTGTTAGTGAAATTGCTTATGCCTGTAAAATCTGACTGATAATTGTAGGTGTAGTTTTCAGTATTTTCTATTATGAAATAAATTGTATAATCCATTGAATCATTATCTTTAGCAAAAACTGAGGTATCATAATATGATACATATCCATAGCCTTTGTCTCCCCAGTCTTTACCCCAGCTGTTTTTTATTATCCATGCTCCATTGCCCGGAGGTGTTATATTAAATTTTTCTTTAGGATAATTGTCATCCCATCCACATATAGCAACCATATGATATGTTTCATATGTATCATTATGATATGTATTAATGCCATCACTACCTGCATAGGACATGGTGACAGCCCCATGCTCCATTATTGCTTTTTTAATTAATTCATTTGTTTGGTTGTAGCTTAATCTGTTTTTATCCCGTTTAATTGGAATAAAACCAATATCCTGAATGTGGATTTTATTTTTGCTGTCCAGTATGTCTGAAATTTTACCTCTTTGGTCATAAACATCATCTTCCTGAGGTAAAACACCCATCCAACTTAAAAAATAACCTAACGTACTTAACGCCAATCCTCCTTCAAATATCAATCTAGAACCGTATCTGCTATATGCCAGCATACTGTTTTGAACATTATTTTCAGATAAATCATAAGTGTTTTCCGTTGCTTTGACAAGTGCTGATTCAAGTGCTGCAACTGGACCAAATACCCAGCAGGCCCCCATGTCACCCTGGTTTTTAACCGGTGTTACCCAGCCCCAGTCACGTAAGTCAAATCTGGCAGGCAAATCAGAAACATTGATATTGTTATTGGTAAAGTTAAGTTTAAGACCTTCATCATTGTATGCAATTGGATAAATTGTTAAATTTGTGTAGAATTCATCATTGTTCCAAATGTTGTTCTCTTCCACGAATTTTTTTTGTAAATATTGATGAAATACTTTGTTTTGAGTTGTTGAAAAATGAATTTCTAATATATACTGAGGTATCATAAGTATAAATGGTACTTGGGTTAAATTCAGATAATTTTTCAGCTTTGTTTGAAATAAAACTGCTGTTATCTATTGATGTGGTGTTTAATTCAGAATATATTGCTCCACCACATCTTGATGCGAAATTGTCATGGAATATGGAATCTTTAATTATCATGTCTGCATATGATGTGTATACTGCTCCACCACTAACTGATGCGGAATTATTTGTAAAATTACTGTTTATTATGGTTATGTTACCGTTTAGATGCAATATTGCACCACCAAATTCTGATTTACAATTTATGAAACCCGAATTAATAATGCTTACATTACCGCCAATACTTCCTTCTTTAAATGGTGCTGATCCCATATCTGTAAATATTGCACCACCATTCTTTTCGCTTGAAACATTGCTGAATATTGAATTTTTAACCACCACATAAGTTTCATGAGTAATATTATATTTTTTCATTTCTTCATTCATCGGTATTCCTTTAAGTGCGATGGCACCTCCAGTAATGTTGGCATGCAAATTGGTGAACAGACAATTATCAATGTTTGCAAAGTTTATTGCAACAGAATGTAATGCCACACCATATTCTGAGGTAATATTTTCAAATTTACAGTTTTCCAATATTAATTTGTTTGTAAATGATGTTATGAAACCTTTTGTTTTTGTTTTTGAATTTAAAAAGACAGAATTTATAACAGTTAATGATTCTGCATTGTTTATTATAACGGCAGGTCCCGTAATATTTTCCATACGGCACCTCTCCAGAGTTAAATTAGAACTTGTATCGATGATTTTACTTTCGCTTATGCCTGAATTGATAAACTGGACATTGTTTAAAATCAGATCTGATTTAGCCTTAATTGGTGTTGCCAATACATTTTTAATTGTCAGGTCATTAATGGTTACATTATTTCCCAATAAATGGAATATGCCTATCCCTTCTTTGAAGTCTGCATCGATGGAATGGTTATTTCCATTTATCACAAAAATTGGCTTGTCTATTTTTATATTTTTATCTCCTGACGGAGGATATAAATCTTTATCCTTTTCTTCATCGTATTTATAATCTGAAGTTAAATTTAATTCGTAATTACTATCTGTAATGCTATTTGCCAGGTCGGTGAATGTGTATAGTGAATCTGCAACTGAATTGTCAGTTGTCGACTCCAGTGTTCCATTTATATCACTTGCATATGCAGTACCCATGGAAAATATCAATATTATCAAAAATATTATTATTTTATATTTTTTCATTATTTCACCAATTAATTTCTATAAAGTGAATTATTATTTGTTATTGTTTATATATAATATTTAATTTAAAAAAATAAATCTAATTTTGTTTATTTAAAGGAAAATTTAATGCCTAATTAAGAAAAGTACCGTTAAAAATCTAAATCACCAATCAAAATTTGCTGTATTTTAATTCCAAAATTTTTTTATTAAAGTATGGTTGCATCGATTTGTGAAATTTATTATTCTTATTTAGATAAATTTAATATATTTGTTTTAACCAACATTCATATAAGCATTAAAAAAAAAGTGTAGGACAAAAAACTATGTCGATTATTGATAACCTACACTTATTAAAAAATAAAAAAGTGTAGGGCAGAATATTATGTCAAGTATGAGTAGTGTTGCAGGATTATCAAAATATATTAAAACACTTCCAAGAACCCGTACATCTATGATACTAATAGTAGTTTTAAGTTTTTTAACTGGAATAATCTATTATTTAATTAATCCTTCATACAGCTTATCAAATAATTTATTTCTTGAAGGATGCTGTACTTTTATGATATTTGGGGTTAGTTCCATATTAAGCGGAAGTCTTAATCAATATGGTGTGAAAGTCCTTCATGGTATTAATCTAAAAATAAAGCATTCGATGTTTTTATCATTAACTTCAATGTTTTTTCTTTGTTTTCTTTTAATTTGTGCAGGAGTAATATCTTCAATATTCCATATGGATTTATATGCTAATTCATTATTGTTCGGTTGTGTGATTATATATGGTTTTAATACTTTAGTGTTATGGAGTACAACAAAAATTGGATTCACCAAGTCTGCAATAATTGGATTAATACAACCAATATTAATTTTATCAATGCTTGTCTTATTATTATTTTTATGGAGTGATCCTTCCGTATTTACAACACCATTAATAATCAGCATTATTATTAAAACTGTCATTGGCTGTATTATATTTATTCTAGCAATATATGCATTCATTTCAATAGCTGCTTCACCTCTTGAGAAAAATCTGAATATTGGTATGTTGGATTTATTAAGTTTATTTATCATGCATATGAATGAAGGATCTAATCTTTTAGAATCTACTTTTGCAAAAATGGGTGAACCGATTGATACATTAGTCACATTCATTAGTTTTAAAGGTGCAAATGGCATTAAATCTTTATTTATATCACCATCAGTCCATCCTGGACCATTAGGTAATATTGGCGGATCAAATATGCCTACAATACTTGCCAATAAATTTGATTATTTCACAATGGTGGCTCACGGCCCATCCACACATGATTTTAATCCAATTTCCACATCAGAGATTGATAAAATTGAATCATGTGTAAAAGAGGGATTGGATGAAATAGAATATACTAAAAATGCTACTAAATTCAAAAGATATTCCCACAATGCAGCCAATATTGGAGTTCAATTCTTCAATAAAGGAATGGTAATTTTATCAACTTTAGCACCGAACGGCAGTGATGATATTGAATTTGGTGTTGGCCTTACAATGATGACGCAGAGTATCAGCAAATGTGATGTGAAGGACTCTGTTATTGTTGATTGTCATAATTCATTTACTCCGGAAAGTGGTGAAGTATTGCCTGGAAATCCTGAAGTATTTGATTTGATAGATGTTATTGATAAAATTGAATCAAATAATGAAAAATATGAAAATATTAAAGTAGGCTGCTGTCACGATAAGATGGAAACCCTTGATAAACATGAAGGTATTGGGGAAAGTGGTTTGAAAGTCATGGTTATTGAAGTAGCATCCCAAAGAACTGCATATGTATTGTTCGATTCAAATAATATGGAAATTGGATTCAGACAAGAAATAATTGATGCTACAAAAGATTTGGATATTGATGAAATAGAAGTAATGACAACTGATACCCATACAGTTAACACATTATCAAGAGGATATAATCCTGTCGGAATAGAAAAAAGACCTGAAATCACTGAATACATAATAAAAAGTATAAAAAAAGCTATTGATGATTTGGAAGATGTTGAAGTTGGAACTGGAACTAAAAAAATTAAAAATCTCTACACTTTCGGTCCTAAAAATTCAACGGAACTCATATCAACAATCAGTTCAGTTGTTGCCGTTAGTAAAATAATAGCTCCAGTTTTATTGATTACTGCATTATTTATAATATTCATATGGATATTTTATGGAAATTTACATATAATTGGCTAATAAAATCCACACAATAATCCATGAGAAGAAGAAAGGTAATACACAATCCCACATTTTTTGAGATCTATCAATTTCTTCTGTTACGATTTTACCAACTGATTTTAAAGAAGCGTAAACAAAAATAATAGCAATTAATAAACCAATCATATCATTTTTGAAACCAAAAACACCTACTGTAAATAAAGCAGATAATACACCGGCAATAATACCCAATATAGTATTGATTGAAGTAAGTTTAACAGTATCGTCCAAAATATTTCCTCCACAAAATAAATTAAATAGAATAAATATAATTTAATAATTAATAGTATATTAAAGTATTGATATTCAAAGGTGTTTAAAATGAAAGCAATGTCAAATGTTGACATTTTTACAATAAGTGATGAACTTAATAATTTATTAACTGGTGCGAGAGTAGATAAATCATTTCAACCAAGCAAAGACATAGTTGTAATGAGATTTCATGTTGCTGGAACTGGAAGAGTTGATTTAGTGATGCAATGTGGCTCAAGAATACATACAAGCAAATATCCTCTTGAAAATCCTACTAATCCACCTACATTTCCAATGCTTTTAAGAAAAAGAGTTAAAGGAGCCCATGTTGAAAGTGTTACACAACATAACTTTGACAGAGTTGTTGAAATTAAAGTTAAAAAAGACAAATATTATACAATCGTTGTGGAATTGTTTGATAAAGGAAATATAATTCTATTAGACGAAGATAACAATATCATTTTACCTCTTAAAAGAAAACATTGGTCAACAAGAGATATTAGTTCTAAAAAAGAGTATATTTTTCCTGAAGAAAGAGGAATTAACCCAATTAAGGTTAGTGAAGAGGAATTTAAAAACATATTTATCCAAAACGAAAGTGATGTAGTAAGGACACTTGCTGTTAATGGATTCGGAAGTTTATATGCAGAGGAGATTATTCAACGGGCTAATAAATATGCGCAAATTGATAAAAATACGCAAAATAATGATTTAACCGAAGAACAGATTTCTGCACTATACAAATCCCTAAAAGAGTTGTTTGATATTCTCAAAAATGAAGAATACAAGCCTCAAATTGTAAAAGATGGCAGAAGAGAAGATGTCCTTCCTCTGGATTTAGTCAAATATGAAGGCTTTGAAAAAACATATTATGAAAACTTTAATGAGGCCTGTGATGAATTTTACTCAAAAAGAGTCAATAATGATATAAAGGACATTAAAGAGAAGGCTTGGAATAAAAAAGTAAACAAGTTTGAAAAAAGATTGCGTTTGCAGGAAGAAACACTTGATAATTTTAATAAAACCATTGAAACAAGCCAACATAAAGGAGAATTGATTTATTCTAATTACACAGGGATTGAAAATTTGATTAATGTTGTTAACTCAGCCATAAGTAAAGAGTATTCTTTTAAAGAAATTGGAAAAATTCTTAAAAAAGCAAAAAAGGATGGAATGGGTGAAGCTCAAATTTTTGAATCCATAGATAAAATGGGTGTTTTAACATTAAACATTGATAATACTTCAATACTTATCGATCCAAAATTATCAATACCTGAAAATGCTGAAAGTTACTATGAAAAAGCTAAAAAAGCCAAAAAGAAAACAAAAGGTGCATTAATAGCAATTGAAAATACTAAAAAGCAACTTGAAGAAATAAAATCCAAAAAAGAGCTTGCAATGGAAAATATATCTATTCCTAAAAAACGTGAAAAGAAAAATCTTAAGTGGTATGAAAAATTAAGATGGTTTGTTACCTCAGATAATACTTTAGTAGTTGGGGGACGTGATGCAGGTACTAATGAGGCTATTGTAAAAAAATATTTGGATAATAATGACATTTATTTACATGCAGATATACATGGTGCATCATCAACTGCAATAAAATTAGAAGGCAAATCATTAAATGATACAATCCTTAAAGAATCCGGGGAGTTTGCAGCTTCATTTTCATCTGCTTGGTCAAAAGGTTTCACAACACAAGACGTGTTTTGGGTTCATCCGGACCAAGTATCAAAAACACCTGAGGCAGGTGAATTTTTAGCAAAAGGATCATTTGTAATAAGGGGAAATCGTAATTTCATAAGAAGTGCAAGAGTAAAAATTGCTATTGGAATAGTTAATTATGAAGGAAAAAGAATAATGGCAGGTCCTGTAGATGCACTGGAAGCACATTGTGAAAATTATGTAGTATTGAAACCAGGATACACTAAAAAAGAAGCAATAGCTAAAAAAATTCTACATAAAATAAATGAAGAAGATTTAATAACATTAGATGATATTATACGAGTTTTACCATCTGGAAAATGCGATATCGATGAAGAATATCATCAGAGAAAAAAATATGAACAGAATTAATCCTGATACTCATCAGGATTATATTCAAAATATTCATTTGGATTTAAAATAACTGTACTGATTTTTGGATTAAACTGCATTACAAAGTTTGCAAAAACAGTTGGATCTTGAACTATTGGTGGAAAAGTATTATAATGCATAGGGATAGTTACTTTAGGATTTAACCACATTGAAGCAAGAGCTGCTTCAAAAGGACCCATAGTAAATTTATCTCCAATAGGCACCATTACAATATCCGGTTTATAAATATCACCGATAATAGTTTTCATATCACCAAATAAACCAGTATCTCCTGAATGGAAAATTGAAGTACCATCTTCAAAAGTTATTAAAAAACTAGCTGCAACACCACCAGGAACCATTTCTTCCACCATATCAATATCTGATGAATGTTTAGCATCAAGCATTGTGAATTTAATATCTCTAAAGATAAATGAACCCCCAATATTTAGGCCAATAGTTTCAATACCCTGTTTAGATAAGAATAAAGAAATTTCATGAATAGCCGCAATAGGAGCATTGCATGAATTAGAAATATCCAATGCATCACCTAAATGATCTGAATGACCATGAGTAACCAAAATAATATCCGGATTTAATTCTTCAACAGGAACCGGACAGGAAGGATTATTACTTATAAAGGGATCAATTAAAATATGGACATCATCATCACTTATAATTTCAAAAGCAGAATGCCCCAACCATCTAATTTCCATTAAGCAGTTCCCCCAATACTATTTAATAATACATTTTCATCTAAATTAGATGCAATATTCCATGTTTTCTCAAAATCAGCTCGAATAGTGGAAATAGAAGTTCTATCATCATAAATTGCACCATATTCAGAACTACCTGTAGTATATCCGTCTGAAATAATCATTGCATGGGAATCATCAGTGATTAAATTTACAGTATGTACCTTAGGAACTGTTTTAATATGGACTCCCTGTTTTAAAAGAGATGCAATTAAAACAGCATAAGAAATATCAGATAAATCAAATTCATCAATGATTACTCTTGAATAAATTGTAGGAACATGAGATAAGAATCTATCGGATAAATTGTTTAAAGATGGAATTTCCAACATTATTTCTTTATTAACACCACTAGCTAATTGTTCAAAAGCATCATTTGAAGTAACTAAATCATTGCCAAGCAAAACATTACCTTTAAGAGAATCTGGAATAGGTAATCTTTCGGGATTATTAACATCAATTTCAATATCCTTTGGTTTAGGAGTAGATTCTAATCTAACTTGTGGTTCAATATCTTGAGATAAAGCTTTTTTAATTTCTTCTGTTTTATCCACATTTTCTTCAACAGGAATACTGTCATAAATATGATCCGCTGAACGTTTTTTAGGTTTTCTAGTAACTTTCACCGGTTTTTCATAAGAAGGAGTGAAATCTAATTCTTTATCCAAATCAATTTCTTTTTCTTCTCTGTTTACAACATGTAAAACCGCTTTTGATTCATCCACATCCTCGTCATAGTATTCACTTGGAGTTAAATCCTTATTTTGTTCAGATTCATAATATTCCCATAAGCCACTATCATCTATATTTTTACCATAGTCATAATCATCATTTCTAGGTCTCATTACTAAAGGACCATTTTTATCAAAATCTGGTGAATGACTTTTTTTTGAAAGATTAATAGAAGATGTGCCAATATTTCTTGAATCTAAAAATTCCTTAATAAGACCACTAGTTTTTTCAGCATTAGAATCGACAAAATAACTAATAATCAATATTATTCCAACTATAGATATTAAAAAACCGACCATCAATAGCATATCTATAAGGTTATAGGCCATTACCCCATACGATATAATCACACCGGTTATAAGTAAAATAATTCCTGATACAAATTTTAATGTATGTCCCAATTTCTTCACCCTTCATTTAATATTCACTCTAATACTATTATTTATTGATAACACTATTAATAAACCTAATGGTTGAACAATCAAAAATACCTCTAAGTTACGTCCTAAAAAAATGTAATTGCAAAAAGTAAAGAAAAAATAAAAGGAAATTTAAAAATTTTATCAGATATTAGGAAAGGAATATAATATTCAAATATCCTAAAAAAATTGCTTTGAAAAAAACAAAGCAAATAAATGTAATACTTTTTTAATTTTAAGTAATATTAATATTTATAAAAATCCTATAATTTACATGGTGAGACAAATGAACTCTATAAAAAAATTTATCAACGAAGAATCTGGACAAGGTGCAGCAGAATACATATTATTATTTGGAGGAGTTATTGTAATTGCTCTTTTAGCATTAACAATATACCGATCATATATGGAAACAAGTGATAGAAGTTTAAAAGCTAAAGACGATATAATTGATGTTAGAAACACAATATTGGATAACAGAACGCATGTTTAGAAAAATAGACGATAAAGGACAAAGTAGTGCAGAAATAATCTTAATTATTGGCGGGTTATTAGTTATTGTATTATTTGTAGCATCCTACATTACAAATATTATAAACACTACACAAAATTCTTTTGATGGATTAATAAAACAAGAAAGAGATTTTTTAATAAATAAAATATAAGGGGAGTGGATTCTCTCCTTATTAATTTAAAATTTTGTTTAAACATTCGTTCCAAGATTCAGAATTAATATTAGTTAATTTCATTGAAGTTCTTGTTAATTCCCTAATATGCTGAGGACATGCGCTAATACATGCACCACATAAATTACAGAAGTCCAAATTAGTTTCAGCCTTACCGTCAACTATTTCAACTGCATTACATGGGCAAACATCTTGACATGCATGACAAGAATCGCCTTTACAAATAGCTTCTCCCGTTTCAACAACTTCTAATTTACCATCAAATGGTTTAGTAATATTTATAGCATCAACAGGACAAATTTCGGCACACCATGAACAGTTGACACAATCATCTTCAACAATGATTGTAGTTCCAGTAATTTCAGGCACTTCAATTTGATCTTGTAACATACATGTTGAACAAATTTCAGTAATTGCATCTTGAGGACATACTCTTTTACAAATTCCACAATAGACACATTGAGAAACATCAACTTCAATACTATTATTTACAAATTCTACACTAGATGCAGGAACATTATTTATTTTAATAGCTCCAGGAGGACATAAATCCGCACAGAAACCGCAGAAAATACATTTTTCGTCATCTATATTGATTTCTCCACGAACTAATTCTTCTCTTTTAGGAAGTTTTCTTTCAAATAGTATAGCATCTCTTGGACAGGCAATAGTACATCTTCCACAGTAAAGACAATCTTTTTCATTAACTTCTGATTCTACTTCCCATGTTGGATAATTATCCCTCTCTTTAATTGGAGTATCATCTATAGTTAATGATAGTGCATCAAATGGACATGCAACAGAACATAATCCGCATAATACGCAAGAATCCGCATTTACAGAAAGTAAGTCCATTTCTATTAATCCACGTGCTATCGGTACTGTAGGTCCTAATCTTAGTGAAGTTGTAGGACAAACTTCAGTACAAATTCCACAACCTAAACATTTAGTGTCATTGTAGTTTAATTTACGAACTTCGGAACCAGTTCTTTCTACATTAAACATATATTATCCCTCTCATGCTTTGGATATAGCTTGGTTAGGACAATTCTGAATGCACAAATCACAATCATCACAATTTTCAGGAACGATTTTTACATCGCCGTTTTCTTCTATGATTGCTCCTTGTTCACAAAGTTTAATGCATAAACCTTGAACTGGACAATTTTCAATATGTCCACAAACATCAGAATCAATTTTAACTGCCATATAACCACCTCATTTACATATCGACGATTAATTTTTAAAAATTAATATGATATGATATTTAATTATTTATCGAAATGTACATATAAACATATCGATTATTTTTCGGTATTATTAATAAGTAACCCATTTTTATTAATTTCACCACGCCTAATACGTGTGGACGAAATTGGGTTTCCATCTTCAGCCAATACAAAACTAACAACAACAATATCAATAGGTTTCATGCCTTTAGACAACCTTATCTCATTAATCTTTTCAGCAGTAGGCTCAGTCTCTTTACTGACAACTATAGCATCGAAATCCTCATCAAAGATAGTAGTTCCAAAAGGATCATCTAATGGTACTACATTGAAATTAGATCTATCGCCAAAAAACAATTTAAGATTATCCATTCTCTTTTTACATGAATCAATATCCCCTTTTAAACCGCCAAAAGCATCGGAAGTTACACCAATTTCAATTTGATTGCCCAGTTCAAAAGCAGTGGATAATAACTTTTTGTGACCATCATGAAACTTATCAAAAGTACCGCCAACAGCCACCTTTTTATATCTTTTATTCATAATACTGTCCCAGTTAGTTAAGTATTAATATTTATTATGAGAACTATTATAAATTATTAGCTATTAAAAAAGAAAAAAAAGAAGTTAATTAGAAGTCAAGACTAGAATAATAACCGTTAAGGCTATAATTATAGTTATTCCAATTAACCACTACACCAAATGAGTTTCTAGTACTTGTTGAATCACTTACAACCCATGTATCTCCAAGCAAGACTTGAGCCCATACATGTCCATAAGTACTACCACTACTAAATACACAAGTTCCGTGAACATATCTAGCAGGGAGTCCAGCTGCTCTGTATAATGCAACAGACAAGTGAGCTTGGTCTACACAATTTCCGGTTCCAGCATTTAAAGTACCTACAGCACCATATCTAGTATCATAATAGAAACTATATGATATATCATCCCTGACAAAATTATAGATAGCTACAGCCTTATCATATGAATTTGTTAAACCATAAGTCAATCTATTAGCTAAATCAACAATAGCAGGATTTGTAACTTGACAGTTTGAAGAACTTGATAAATATGGGCCTAAATCAGAGATTGTATTCTGTTTATCTAAAACACTTTGTGATTCATACAATTTAAGTGATTTCACATAAACAGAAGATGGTAACTGATTAGTTAATCCATAGTATACAATAACACGAGTCAATGCATAAACAATTCCGTCATAACCGACATTACCAACACTAGTTTCAACAGAATTAGGAGTTATTCCTTGCTGCATACTACTTAATACATTACCTGCTAGGTTAACATATTCATTTAGATAACCCATATTTGCTGCAGCACCCGGATTAGATGGATTATTCACATCATAGGTATATAAATTAGAATAATCTCCAGCATTTATATTAACAATAGCTTGTGAAATTAAGAATAAATATTGTGCGGTAGTGAATTGTTCATCACCAACTCTAATAAGACCAGGCAATGCAGTATTAGCTTCAATGAAAGAATTAACATCCATAGCTGCGGAAACTAAGTCGCCGATAGAAATTGTTCCAATCACATTAATCAAAGATAATGCCTCATTATCATCATAACGATAAACGATAGGATAAATACCTTTATCCAAACCACTAATAGTGATAGTAGCTACTCCGTCTGCATTAGTAACAGCAGAAGTTTTCACATTAGCATATTCAAATTCAATAGTGGCACCAGAGATTGGTTTTCTATATGCATCAAGTAATGTTGCTGAGAACTGAGCAGTGGTTCCAACAATCATGTCTAAATCCTCAGCCACAAATATGGTACCATTAACTAAAATATGATTAGTTATGGTCTTTGCAGAATAATAAGCATTATCAAGAGAGGTTTTGATTGCATAATATCCAACATTAAGATTGATATTTAATTTGGCAACACCACTAGCGTTAGTAGTACGATTATATGAAACACTATTTATATTAAAAGTGACAGTAGCATTGGCAATCGGATTATCTTCACCGTCAACCAAAGTAGTTTTGAAAGAACCTGGTTCATCATGCTCTAAAAATAAATCCTCAGAAGATAATTTAGCAGGTAATTTATTAACAACAATAGTGTTTGATCCTTCATTGTAATCTTCAGAATCGATTTGGGAATAAGAATAGAAGATATCAAAGGTACCTGGAATCAAGTTTATAGTTAAACTTGCAACACCATCATCATCAGTAATACGGTTATATGTACGGCCATTTACAGTAAAAGAAATAGTCTTATTTACTAATGGAGTTTTATCTAACTCTGTTAAAGTTACATTAAATTTAGAACCGTCTTTATAATACATTTTTAAATCATTTCCTGTGAGAATTACTGTTGAATCTGCAACAACCAAAGTACTTTGGCCATTAGAAGCATAATAAAAGTCATTTCCATCAAATCCATAATTTATTGTGTAAGAACCTTCTGTAAGATTAGAAATATGGATTGATGCTACACCATTTTCATCAGTGATAACATCCTGACTAATACCATTATAATTAAAGTGTACAGTTGTTGAACTAATAGTTTTATTACCATCACCCATTAATGTTACATTATAAATTCTATCAGTACCAACAATAATATGTGCATCATTACCCAAGATAGTAGTATGGGCTTTAGCAATAGAAATTGTATTGGATACTGATAAACCATTAGGATGAGTAGATGTTATAATATAATTACCAAGATTAAGGTTAATGTTTAAATAAGCATTACCTTCATCATCACTTAGACGATTATACAATACACCATTAATATTGAATGTTACATTCGTATTAGTTAATGGAGCACCCATATCATCAAGAATATTGGCTACAAATCTACCGCTCCTATAAGTCATATTCATATCATTTGCAGATATTGTAGGCAATACTTCTATATTATTAGAAAGCATTTCCCCATTATTAGGATTAGTGGCAGTGATAGTATAATTATTAGGATTAAGATTAATATTTAATCTAGCAACACCCCTATCATTAGTTGAACGATTATAATACACACCATTAATATTAAATATTACATCAGTATTGGATATGGGATTACCCACATCATTTAAAAATGTAGCATAATACTGAGTGTTATTCTTATAATATTTTACTACATCAGAAGCTAATATTGTAGGCAATACTTTTACAAAATTAGAATGCATTTCACCATTTAATGTATTTGTGGCAGTTATTACATAGTCTCCAGAATTAAGATTAATGTTTAATCTAGCAGTACCGCTTTCATCAGTTCCTCTTTCATAAAATACACCATTGATATTAAAAACAACAGCAACATTATTTAAAAGAGCACCATTACCGTCTAAAAATGTAGCATAATATTGAGTACCATTTTTATAATATTTCTCAACATCTTCTCCAGAAATTGTAGATAATACCTTAACAAGGTTTACAGTAGAAGAAGGTTCATAGCTACTTGTACCTGCAAAGAAAGATGTAATATTATAATTTCCAGAATTTAGATTTATTGCAATTGAAGCAATACCTTCATCATTTGTTACTCTGGTATAATTATTACCATTAATATTAAAGATTACATTTTGATTAGATAATAATGAACCATCACTATCAGTTAAAACAACTTTATATGCAGTACCATTTTTAAAGTATAATTCTGTGTCATTTCCAGCTAATGAAGTTGATTTTGTATCATTAACATTAAGAATATCATCAGAGACATATTGAGATGTTAATAACCCCTTATCTTCGTTAGAAAAATAACTTTTTAAATTATCATCATGAGAAGTATTCTCTGAGATAGAATCATAACTAGAAACTTCTAAATTTTGTGAAGAAAAAACAATTTTATTATTTTCATTTAATAAATTTGAATCATCTGTAGTAACATTTGAATCTATTGCTGAAACAGAACTTATCATCATAAAGATCATGAAAACAATAGAAAAAAACATCACTTTATTTATCTTAGAAATTTTTCCACCTCTTGGTTCTCATTACGAAAATTTTAATAGAAATATGATATATACTAAGATTAGTATTCATAATGAGTAAATAAACATTAATAGTTAATAATATATAAATGTTTTTAAAACTTTAATATTAAAAAAACGACTTATAACAATTCAAATTGGTCAAAATAGCCTAAAAATATACATAAATAAGATAGAAAATAAAATTTATGTTGAAATAAACTAAATCAAGCATATATACCTTGAACTTAGATTCATGAATAACCTACCTTATGAATAATAAATACTCCATTAATTTACTAGTTAAATTAATTATCATTTTAAAATTACTTAGATAATAAAAAAAATAGAAAATTTAACTATGATAATTTAAAAATAAAAGAAATGTAAGGGAAAAATCGAGTATAGAAGAATTTTATTAAATTTTCTAAAAAAATGAAAAAATGAAAAAAATGATATATGAAGACAATATTTTCAAGAAAGATTATAAAAAATTAGACATTCAATTTGCTTTATCATATCCCAACATATACAGAACCGCAATGTCCTCATTAGGTTATCATATTTTGTATAATTTAATTAATGAAAGAGAAGACACATGGTGTGAAAGAGCAATTTATCCCCATATTCATTCAATAGAGTCAAATACGCCCCTAAAAAGCTTTGACATAATAAGTTTCTCCCTGCAATTTGAAGAAGATTATTTTAATGTATTAGAAATGCTAAAAAAAGCAGAAATACCATTAAAAAGAAAAGACCGGGGCGAAAATGATCCATTAATTATAGCTGGTGGACCCTGCGCCAGTGCAAATCCCATGCCCTTATCGGATTATATTGACATTTTTATAATCGGTGAGGGGGAAGCAATTTTAAATAAATTTCTTGATAAATACAAACAAGATAAAGATTTAAGTAATTTTTTAGATATTGATGGGATTTACATTCCAGAATTTAACAACAGTACGAAAATATCTTTAGTTCATGATATGAAAGATGCATACCATATAACACAACCAATCATCACAAAAAGTGATGATGACGAATATAAAACCGTTTTCAGTGATTCAATAATGTTGAATGTATCAAGAGGATGTACTAGAGGATGTAGGTTCTGCATGTCCAGTTATCTTTATAGGCCACTTCGTGAAACAGACATTAATAAATTAATTGGCACCGCAATTGAAACAAGAAAAAACACTGGTTTAAATAAAGTCACATTAATTGGAGCTGCAGTAAGCGATTATTCTGAGATTGAAACCTTAATTAAAAAATTAGAAGAAGAAACTTTTCAAATATCAACTCCTTCCCTCAGAATAGAATCTATCACTTATGAAAGTTTAAAACTACTGAAAGAAAGTGGACTTAAAACAATTACATTAGCACCTGAATCAATTGATTCCCTTCGAAAAAGAATTAATAAAGAAATACCCGATGAAAAAATATTTAGTGTAATTGAAAATGCTGTGAAATTTGATTTTAAAATAAAATTATATTTCTTAATAGGACTTCCTTATGAAACAATGGATGATATAAAAAATCTTTGTAGATATATTGAAAAGATTGTGAAAATGCACACATCCAGACATAATATAAAAATCAGCATAAATCCTGTTGTTCCAAAACCACATACTCCATTGCAATGGGTAAGTTATAATTTTAAAGATATAAAACATAAAAGTAAATATATTAAAAAGAATTTAAGAAAATATAATATTAAGATTGAAAGTCCAAAAAAAGCACTCATTCAATATATATTATCTTGTGGAAATAGAGATGTTTCATCAATTATTGAAAAATCATTAACTAAAAATATTACAGTTCACGAGTGGATGGAATACCTACCGCAATACACTATTGATGATGAACTGCCCTGGGACAAAATTAACACAAGTGTAAAAAAAGAATTTTTAAAAAAGGAGTTCAAACGAATAGAAACAAAAAAACAAACTCCATGGTGTAATGAATCATCATGCTATAATTGCGGAGCTTGTAAAAATTAATATTAAAAATATAAATATAATATATTATAAAGAAGTATAATATGACTAAACCTGCTAAAAGAACAAGGACAATTGAATTATCCCAAATAAGAAAAATGTTTGAAATAACAAATCCTAATGCAATTAACTTAGGAATCGGCGAACCGGATTTTAACGTTCCTGAAAATATCAAAAAGGCAATGATTCAATCAATAAATGATAATGATACACATTATACTCCAAATAAAGGTTATATTGAATTAAGGGAAGAAATTGTAAAAAAATTTAAAAAGGATAATGGAATAAAAACAGATCCCGAAAACATAATAGTAACTGTTGGAGCAAGTGAAGCACTATACATGTGTGCACAGGCATTTATAGAAAAGGGAGATGAAGTAATATTACCAAACCCTAGTTTTTTATCATATGAAGCCTGTATAAATCTAGCAGATGGAAAAATAACGCCAGTCAACTGTAAAATGGAAAATGAATTTAAACTCAAAGCCAGTGACGTTGAAGAAAAAATAAATAAAAATACAAAAGCAATAATCTTAAATTCACCATCAAATCCAACAGGTGCAGTAATGGAAAAAGAGGACATAAAATCTATAGCCGATTTATCTATGGACAATGATTTTCTTATCATATCCGATGAAATCTATGAAAAAATAATTTATGATAAAAAACATTACTCTCCAGCAAAATGGAGTGATAATGTAATTACATTAAACGGATTTTCAAAGACATATGCAATGACAGGATTAAGAATAGGATATTTAAACGCAAATGAAGAATTATGTGAAGAATTACTTAAAATTCACCAATATAATATTGCATGCGCAACCACAACATCCCAAAGAGGTGCTCTTGAAGCATTACGCGGACCACAAGATGAAGTGGAAAAAATGATAGCGGAATTCAAAAAAAGAAGAAATTTAATAGTTAAAAGATTAAACGAAATGGGATATGAAACAGTGAATGCCGAAGGTGCATTTTATGTATTTCCAAAAATTGAAGATGAAAATTTTGTCCAAAATGCAGCAAAAGCAGGTGTTATAACAGTTCCGGGGGCAGCTTTTGGATCTAATGGAAAAGGTCATGTAAGAATGTCTTATGCTAACTCTTATGAAAATATTAAAAAAGCAATGAATATTTTAGAGGAGATTATACCTAATGGACGAAACTAGAAATAAAACCGGTAAAAAAGCAGCCATAATTGCAATAGTTACAAACTGCATTTTAACAATCCTAAACATAACCGTAGGATATGCAGGAGGCAGTTATGCATTAATTGCAGAAGGAATACACACATTTTCAGATGTTATAACTTCAATTGTAGCATATATTGGATTTAAAATGGGGCAAAAACCTGCTGATGAGAATCATCCCTTAGGATATGGCCGTGCTGAACCCATATGTGGACTCATTATCGTTTTATTTTTAGCAATATTGGGATATGAAATCATAGATACAGCAAAAGATAAGCTTTTAAATCCAAATTTAATCACTACTCCAGATGTATATGTAGCAATTATGGCTGTTTTTGGAATAATTTTTAACTATGCAATGAGCTCATATATTATTAGAATAGGTAAACAAATAAATAGTCCTGCCATTATAGCAGATGGGGAACATCAAAAAACAGACATATTTTCTTCAATAGCTATTTTAATTGGTGTGGTTATATCCAACTGTGGTTTTCCAATACTTGACCCAATAATTGGTCTAATTATAGGATTATTAATATTTAAAACAGGTTTTAAGTTAGGTAAAAGAAATTTAGATGCTATTCTAGGTAAAATTCCGGACAAAAAAATAATAAAAAAAATAGAAGAAGCAGCTAAACAAATACCCGGTGCCTATGAACCCCATAACATAAAAGCGGACAATTATGGCCCATATTACATCATTAATTTACATATAAAAGTTGATGGAAACATTAGTGTAAAAGAAGCACATAAAATAGTGCATAAAGTTGAACAGAATATTTTAAAGATAGATAATATAAAAGGTGTATCTGCACACGTTTGTCCATTAGGATTAGACTATGAACATCACCAAAAAATAGATGAATAATAAAACGCCGGGACCGGGATTTGAACCCGGGTGGTCATATGACCATCGGATTAGCAGTCCGACGCCGTACCAGGCTGGGCCATCCCGACATAACAAAACAAGATATAACATTATATGTAAAAAGTTACTAATAAAGTTATTTATTTATTATATAAATGGCATGTTCAAAAGTGGACTGATTTCAAAAACATAAGTGATCTGGAAACCCAACTCCACCCCGGGATACTACAAGCATCAATTGTTAATAGTAGAGCTGCTCCCTTCCGGGCCTGACACGTTCCTATATTAAAGATGATTCTTCTTTACCCTCCAGTAAAGACTCCATCACCATTAATCCTGTAGGACGAAGTTTCTATGTTGTTTTTCCAGGCTCATGCTTCCTTAAAAAGCCGCCTCTTGAACTTCAACTGCACCAAAGGGGGTGTGTGCTTACAGAGGACCCCTAACCCTCCAGTCTAGCCAATATTATTTTATATCATTAATATTATATAAATGTTAACAATTTAAAGAAAAAAAAATTTTACAGTAACTCCATCAAAATTATTGAAAGAAGAAAAAAACTCAGTTAAAAAAGTAAAAAAATAAAAACTAAAATATAAAGAAAAGATAATTAAAAAAAAATAGATTGTTTTAAAAGAAAATCAAAATTAAAAATATTAAAATGAAAATCAAAAAAATCATTGAAATTCATTACTGTAAAAAATAAATATTTACAGTAAAACCCCCCAACTAAGCAAAATTTAAAAAAACAGAATTGAAAGAGGTTAACTTAAAATATTTCTTGAATAATATCCCCATCAGAAATAATACCAACCAATTTACCATTATCAATGACAGGCAATTGATTTAATATGCCTGAGCCAGGATTAGAATCTTTCATGACTTTAATTGCTGTTTCAATAGTATCCTCAGGAGATATTGTAACAACATCCCTAATCATAATTTCTTCAACTTTTGTTCCTAATTCATATTTATCCAATATCAAATTATGACCAACATCTGTTGCGGTAATAATACCAATTAGATTATCATCTTCAACAACAGGAAGAGAACTGATTTTAAATTCCATTAATTTTTCAAATGCATATACAACATCAATTTCTGGAGTAGTTGTAATTACATCACAAGTCATTATCTGTGATACTTTTTTATTTATCATTAGTTTCACCCCCAAATTCTTTAATAATATCATTAACCATTAAATCTATAGTTTGTTTATAATCCACATTATTAATAACACAAGAATTGTGAATATTCGCTTGACTAATTAAAAAATCTTGTGTCTTTCTAATTGTATCAAAATTATCCATATAATGATCAAGAGACCTTTTAACCCAAGGTTGCCTACAACGGCTGTAAAACCTTTGTTTATGCATTTCCTCATCTTCAACGATTAATGTAAGTATTATTATATTTCCTTTATTAATTAAATCTTCACGAATGAAACCTGGCACTACATGAACTCCTTCAATAATAATACTTATTCCTTCTTTAATAGATCTTTCCACAATAGCCTCAATACCTACATTAACAACATCAACATGACTAATAAAACCTTCAATAGTAGTATCTACACGAATAGCGGGTGTTCTTATACTTTCATATGCATCAAAACTGGATTTATGAATAACAGGATTTAATTCCTTAGAAATAATTTTACGCATTACTTCACGTATCATATCAGTACTTATAATATTTTTCAACCCTAAACGATTTGCAAGTTCAAAAGCCATTGAAGATGTACCAACACCTGAAGCACCTCCAATTAAGATGATTAATGGTTCATTTGATTTTCTAAGAGAACTTAACCTCTTATATTTAAAAGCAATATCCGGATCAATCTTCTTTAAATAATCAGAAATATATTTAGATAATTCATCTAAAGAAATTTCATCCACTTCATTTTCTATTAGTTTGGTTTCAATATCACTAGCTATTTCATAAGCTTGGTCTAAACCTAAATTTGAAAATCTCAATGAACGAGCTAAAACCCCTTTTGAAAATGGTTCTTTATAATAATTACCATCTACATTCCCAACAACCCAAATCATAATATCACATTAGAATTTATTAGTTAAAAAAATATTTTAAAATAATGATAAATAAAAGTTGTTATTTAATTTTTAGAAAAAAAGAAAAAAAAGAATATTATTCATCTAATTGAATAATATTAATATCATAATTAGATCCATCAGCAATATCTATTAAAACAGCCCCATTATCTTTTAACATACCTGGATTAGCAACATCAGTAGTTATACCAATTTTACTAAGGGATTTTGCTTCGTGAATATGTCCACAAATATTAACCTGTGGTTCAAATTCATGAATTGATTTTAAAATTCCTGAGCTTCCAACATGGTCCCCACCTGCAGTTAAATCTGCTTCAGTATTAAATGGCGGAGCATGTGTTACTAAAATTTTAACTTTAGGAACATCTTTATTGTATACATAATCATAATTAGCCATTAATTCAAAGACATCTCCATATATTTTTAAATCATCAATTTCACCGGGAGTGTCGAACGGTGTAGGATTAGACCCACCATATCCAAATAAAATAGCATCACCATAGCCGACAATTTCATTATGTAAACAAAATGCACCTGATTCACCAATTGCATTACAAATTCCTGCAGGATCGCAGTTTCCTGGAATTGCGATTACATCACAATCATATTCAAATATTTTTCCAATAAATTCACCAACGAATTCTAAAGGTCCGAAATCTGTAATATCTCCAGTAATTATAACTAAATCAATATCATTATTTTCTAAATATTTGTATAAATTTTCATTTTCTTCGCCATGAACGTCACTAATAGCTAAAATTTTCATTGTATTTCCCCCATTATTCTAAAAAGAAAGAACCCATTTCTTTTAAACCTATTTGCAAATCAGGTTTATCTCCATGTAAAGCAACTGTAACATCATCATCAAATTCTATGATAAGTCCATGCCATTCAGCAATTTCTTGAACTCTTTCTTCCGCTAATGGAACTTTTAAATTTATTCTTCCAGTTGTTAATCCTGGAGGAGTATTTACTAAAAATGTGGAACGGGATTTAGGGAATTCAAATAATTCATCTCCTTTCATCGCCCTTTTTAATAAATCAAGCCAATAATCAGTGTACTCTTCCCCTTCCTCTTCTGCAATTGCCAAAATTGTCCCTTGAACATTACTTAAAGACATTTCTGCTTGTGCTAAACCATTGATTAACTCTGGATGAGAAGGATCTCTTTTATATGAATTAATAGATGATCTGATTAATCCCATCTCAGGGTTAATGCCCTGTGGGATTTCATAACCTTTTTTACTTAAATCTGAAATTAGATTATAAAGAACTAACCAATTTTGTTCAGAAGGTAAACTCATAAGTGTCCACCTATAATTTTTAAAGTAGTGTGGTTGATTTTTGCGTCAGCTTCTTTCAATTCTTTTTCAATTTCCCTAGTATTTTTATATGAATCTAAAAATAATACATGGTGTGTTGAAGTTCCAGCAATATTTAAAATAGCCAATTCATCACTAGGTTTAAGTTCTCTTTTATCAATTGTTGCTTTAAATTGAACATAAGGTTCATATTCTTCTGGAAGGTCTTCATATTTAAATATACCATCTAATGTTGCTACAAACATATTCATTACCTCAATTGTTTTATAACAATTTAACTTTTTATATTAATAATATATAAAATTAATTAAAAATTATTCGTATCCAATCGAACAAAATAAAATTTAAAAAAAAAATTGCTACTTTTACGTAACAATCAATCCAAAATGTGTTTTCAATGCCTAAAAAATAAAAAAAGAATAAGGAAAAAATCCTTAAACTTATTTAGCATTTTCACCTAAAGCTTTAGCTAAAGCAGGAGCTGCATCGATTTTTTGTGCATCTAAAGTTAAATCTTCAGCACTTAAACCCATAGCTAATCCGTATAATTGAGCTAAGTGGAATACAGGAATGGAAAAGTCAGTTCCGTATCTTTCATTAACTTCAGTTTGACCTTGGTCAAATTGCATATGACAGAATGGACATACATCAATAATAGCATCTACTCCAGCTTTTGACATGTTATCAAGTTTTTCTTTAGTGTAACTAGCAGTAACATCTAAATCTCTGGATCTTACTCCACCACCAGCACCACAGCACATCATTTTGTCTTTGTATTCAATGGATTTAGCACCAGTAAGCTCTACAAGTTCATCTAAGATGGTTGGGTTTTCAGCTTGTTCTTCAATACCAATTTCATCAGTAGGTTTTAAGAAGTGGCATCCGTAGTGAACTGCAACATTTAAGTCTAAAGGTTTTTCAATAAGAGATGAGATTTTTTCGAATCCAATATCGTCTCTTAAGATTTGTGCTAAATGTTTAACATTAGTAGTTCCTTTGAATTCTCTACCGATTTCAGATAAGTTTTCGTTAATTTTAGCTCTTTTATCTTCATCTTCTTTTAACATGTGGTTAGCTTCAAATAATGAACCGAAACAACCGTTACATTCAGTCATGATGTCAGCGCCCATATCTTCTGCAAGAGTTAAGTTACGTGCAGCAATGGTAGCCCAGGTTTCTTCGTCAAAAGAACCGAATACACCAGGAGCAGGACAACATGATGCTCCGTTCATATCTTTTAATTCAATGTCTAATGCTTCAAATAATATACGGGTTGCTTTTTCAATACCAGGATAACGGTTAGGCATGATACAACCTAAGAAATATGCGATTTCCATACTAAAACTCTCCTAAACTAAATTATTCTTTTAATCCGCCGGTTGCTTCATCGTAACCGATTAATTCATCAAATGCGGTAAGTTTACATAATTTTTGTACTTCTTCTAATGCTCCAGCATCTGCGTGAGTAGTTGCAGGTACTTCGGAAAGACCAATTTTGGTTCTTAATGCTTTAGCTGCATCATTGATTGGTACACCATGACCTGTGTTAATTACAAATACACCAGTCATTTTGTGTGGTTTTGCCATGTATCCAGCGTGAGCAGCAACATTACGTGCTTTTTTAATAATTTCCACAATTTTTACGCTTCTAGGACATCTTTCTTGGCAAGTGTAGCAGGTAGTACACATCCATAATGCATCGTCAGTGATTACGTCTTCTTTTAATCCGAGTAAACATTTTCTGACAATTTGTCTTACTTTATAAGGAGTTCTTCTTCCTGAAGGACATCCTCCACCACAGGTACCACATTGGAAACAATGTTT
>Ga0310695_10002983_pt1 | contig 34217 bp, 30 predicted proteins | sample RumenRJG_04DNA_FD_203882 | JGI IMG/M metagenome (GOLD analysis project Ga0310695, IMG submission 203882) | Bovine rumen microbial communities from Lethbridge, Alberta, Canada - RJG_04 (v2) (version 2) | ecosystem: Host-associated > Mammals > Digestive system > Stomach > Rumen | place: Canada... | reverse complement strand
GAATCTTGCTGATACAGCCCAGAACAGCGTAATCAGGGAAGGCGCGGCACTGGATGAAAATATCGAATCTGAAAACTACGAGGACGTAATAAACAGCGAATCCCTCGAAGATTCATCTTCGCTTGACGAAAAATCAAACGATGAAAGCACAGGCGGAGAACTGACAGAAGCAGAGAATACGGAAATTTCAGAAACAAACGAAACCGCAGAGCTTCAGTGAGGAATTTTATTATGATGATAGTTGTTACAGGAACAAACCGTTGTGATTTCACATATTACCTTGGGAGGGTACTTTACGAAGTATCCCCCCGGGTGGTAATCATAGACAATTCATACAGTGGTAAACTGTTTAATTCAGTTCTGGGACCCAACAGCGAAGATGTCGGGCTGGCCTTCAATGTCAAACGGAGTGATATAACATACCTAAAAGACGTTGCGTATTCGCCGGAATTTTTCGAAGCCTTTGATTTCGTGGTTATCTACGAAGGCGAAACCCCGGATTTTGAGGAAATAGACAAAGCGGATTACGCTCTTGCCATGCCAAACTATGAACCCGAAAACATAGAGAAGGTTAAAGACATGCCGGAGAACACAGAGTACATAATGCGTGACCACGCAGGAAAGATTGCGGATAAAGCCCTGTTTGCACTTCTCGACACATCAAAAGACAGGATCATCGGAAGCATCGAGTACAGTGATGCGGATTATGCCAAATACCTGGGGCTTATATATAACGGGAAACAGAAACCAGCAGGAGTATCCGAAGGGATGAGGGATGCCCTTGTATACACCGTGGCGAAGCTGACGGACGGCAATGAAAAAATGGCAGCCAAGTATTTCAAGAAAGCGAGCAAGTTATGAGAATAGTATTCCGTGGAACAGACGAAAACAACAATTTCGCCCCTGAGGTTATGGCTGCATTTGCTGCCGCAAACGCGTTATGCAAGTCCAGACACACACTCTGTCTGCAATTCATGAGAGGGCACTCAATAGAAAAACTCCTTTCCGGACGGCAGACAGGCGTTGATATTAACGGGGGTAATTACGACATCTCCAATTCCGGGGTCGACTCCCTTCTGAGAAAAATTGAATTTTCAAGGGTCGACAAAGACACATTTGAACTTGATGCCAAGTCGATAACGAAAGAAAAATTCCTTCTCGATGTCGCATCAGCATCACTCAACCCCGATTTCGAAGATGAAGTGTCCAATAAGAGCGATGCTGTAAAAAAACTTGTAGAGACAGCAGAAAAGAACGGTCTTTATGCCGACATTTTCATTCTTGCAAACGGTCAGAAGCCTAAGCAAATAGAGATGTTAAACGAAATAGCAGACTTGAGTATTATCTGTATCCCACAGGGAAGCATGAATAAAATATCCGCGCCCGGGGCACCAGATAAAATCATATACCTCGTAACAGAGTTTGACCGCAGGTCAATGTTTGACGAGAAAAAAATGAAAAAGATCTACAACACGAAGAAACTGGCGGTATTCCCGTACAACCCTGATTTCAAGGACGCATATAACACGAACAATGTGTTCAATTATATTGCAACCAATTCAAGCCCCGATAAAAACGATTACAGTCAGGAGCTTATCAGGAACATCCTTGAGGTATTAAACAATACGGTCGGAGGGAAGGAAGAAGAGGATGTCAATTTCCCTAAACTGCACCGTCCACACTCAATAGTACCGGTACGCAGAGAAAAGGTACTTCTTGATAAGACCAATGTTATAAACATAGTAAGCTTCTTAGGGTTTTTCAAAAAGAAGAAAAAGACAACCATTGAAGTGCTGAACGACCATACGGCCAATAAAGATTATGTGTATGACCGTGAGTACATAGAAACAGAAGGGAACGAAATCGCTGAAAATGACGAAGGACTTGAAGATCCCGAAATCACAGAGTTTGACGAATGGGAAGAAAGCGAAGACAGCGAATTTGACAACATTGACATTGAATTTGAAGACGACGAGATCGAAGGAGGTGACGAACTGGAATCCTTCGAAGATGAAGATTTTTCCATAAGTGAAGAATTCGACGAAAACCCAACAGAAACATCGCCAGAGTTTTCAGAAGTCGAGCCTGATCCAAAGGTGTTCGATGCCGTGCCTGAACAAATTAAGGAAGAACCCGTTCCCCAGCCTGTACAACAACCAGTACACAAAAAAAAGAAACATCATAAAAAATTGCCCGTAAAAGTTGAGGTGTGAACATGCAGATATTGAACCTTGTACTTATCATAGCCATAATCGCAGGCGTTGCTGTAGGGCTGTATATGTATATAAGGTGGCTCAACAGGACCACCGAAGAGGAAGAATATGATAACCCATACACCATAGACCACTTAAAACGCGGGATTATGGAAATATTCGCCAAACAGCTGAAACAGAACCTTAAGGATATGAATCTGTCCAGAAGGGAACTGGAGCTTAAAAACAGGGAAAAACAGCAGTTACGCTCCTCACTGAAAGAAGCCGGAAGAGGGGATAAAAACGCAAAAAGATACATCAAATCCCTTATCCGGGACATCATAAGAGGGGATAAATCCCTCGGTATAAATGAAGAAACCATAAACAATGTAATCCCGTTTGACGACCCAAGGCTTCTTTCAACCCAGGACAAGTTCGAAATAGCTCTTCATATTTGGAATAAACGCTATGATGAAGAAGGCCTTACAAAAATGATCGACTGGGGGATAGGGACCGGCGAATTTGACGAAGAAGGAAATGAAAAACACCTGTCTCTCTGTCAGGAAAAATTTGATGACATGGGAGAAGCATATTATGAAATTGATGCTGATGACATCGACATGGTATATACAGAAGCGGTAGAAGAAGAACCTTTGTCATACGAAGACAAACTCAATATAGTAACACAGCGTATTTTTGAAATGTATAAAGGGAAAGGTGCTGCGGATCTACTGTTCGACGGGACAATCGATGAAATAGATATAGGTGTCTCTGGAATACCCAAGGATTCCTACGACATCAAGGTGGTCACAGAGGCAAACGAAGAAATCAAATTCTCTTATGAGTCTGTCTGGATAGTGTATCACGGAAAAAATATCTATTTTTCAGCCATAACAATGGGTTCACAGCAGGAGCTTATAAGGGTCTGCCAGAACATTTACAAGTTTAACGCGCCACAGGCTCTTTCAAGGCGTAACGGCGGTATCGTAAGTACAATGAAGGACGGCTCGCGTATCGTTGTCACAAGGCCACCTTTTGCAGACTCATGGGCTTGCTTTGCCCGTAAATTTGATTCCACTCCTTCCATTGCACCCGAAGACCTGTTTAAGGACAAGAACAGCCAGTACGTCGTTAAAATGATGAAGTGGATCATAAAGGGGCATCTGAACACAATAGTGTCCGGCTCACAGGGCACAGGTAAAACAACCAGCCTGAAATCGTTCCTGAGATTCGTCCCAAGGACACTTACCCTCCGTCTGCAGGAAAAAGCTTTTGAAATGAACCTCCGGTACATATACTGGCTCAGAAATATTGTAACATTCCAGGAAACCGAAGGAATATCTATGCAGGAAGGTATTAACCTCCAGAAAAAGACAAACGGTTCAATCAACGTTTTCGGAGAAATAGCCTCAAGGGAAGCTTCGGACGAATACCTGCAGACCTGCCGCGTGGCTTCGCTTTTCGGAATCGGGACGCACCACGCTAAAACATCCCGTGACCTTGTGAAATCCTTCGCTGTTAACGGCGAAACCGAAGAGAGCGTGGCACAGACAATCAATATGGACGTGCATATGGAAAACGAGGGAGGACACCGTTTCTGCCAGAGGATCACAGAGATTATCCCCATAAGGGACAGAAGATATCCTTCAGAAATGTTGGAAGACGGTGCTGTCGGGCTTCTTGACAGCGGGATCACCAGCTCTGGACAGGACAATATGTCAAAACTGATACTTGACACCCTGGAGTTTGAAAAGAGGATGACCGACCGTCAGGTGTTTAAGACAGTGGACATTATAAAGTTTTATGACGGCGCATATCACGTTGTGAACATGCCAAGCGATGCAACGCTTTACATGATAGAAGCCAACTTGCTTACTCCGATCGAGAAAAGACACTTCAGGGAAGACATGGCCATGTTTAAGGCACATCTTGAGCATATCGACGATTATGCCGCGTAAAGAGAGGGATTTATGCCAATTCACATTATCATAGTCCTTGCTATATTATTGATAGTTGCAGTGGGGTCGATAGGGTATGCTGTAATAGTGTCAAGGAACATGAAAAGCAGCCGCCCTACACTCGCAAAAGGCAGCGGGGGCAGGAATTTTTATTACTATTTTTACAAAGCTTTTTCCGAAACCCCGGTAATAAAGCGTTATTTCTTAAAATTTGCCAACCGTTTGCAGTCCCTGTACCCTGCAGACTACATAGAAATCAACAAACGTGCCACGATAATGATGATCAAATCCATCCTTTTCGCAAGCGGGACAATGGCAGGGATATGTTTCCTCTGCCGTGGGGATTTATTTTATATGCTGGTCGGACTTGTGGCAGTTTACGTCATATTTACAAACAGCCTTTCAAAATCGGTAAGCGACCTGGAATTAAAACTGTTAAAGCAGTTTGCAGACTTTTTAACAGACTGCCGATCAAATTACCACCAGTCAGGGATGGTTGACGAAGCTATATATGCGACCCTAAATGACATAAAATACGAGATTGGACTCCATATAAATATCATATACGAAATCCTCGCGGGGACAGACACAGAAAACGAGGTGGAAAAATATACGGATATTGCCCCGAACAGGTTTTTGAATATGTTCGCGGCAGTCTGCGCGACAATAAAAGAATACGGGGACAAAAGACTTGAAAACGGTGAAAGCCTTTTTTTGAAAAACCTTGAATACATAAAACAGGAAGTATATGTAGAAATCAACAAACAGGAAAGAAACAACTTCCTGTTCAGCGGAATGGTATTTTCAACAGTGTTCCCGCTTTTCTGTATGAAACTCATATCCGCCTGGGCTACCACAATATCAGACCTTTCCACTTTTTACTCAGGTTCTGCGGGCATGACAGTTATGGCAATAGTGTTTGTAACATCGTTTATATCCTATGAACTTGTATCTAATTTAAGGGATGGGGTCGAAAGATCTGAAAAAGAACACAAATTCCTTGAATGGGTAGCGTCCAGACCTATAATAAACAGTCTGTTAACTATGTACGTTAACCGCCACTACACAGCCTCTCTGCGACAGGACGACAGTTTGAAAATGGTGGGGGATCACATTTCCCCACAAGCCTATCTCGTACAAAGAATCCTTTCAGGGGTTGTTTCGGGGATTATTGTTGCTTTTCTTGTTCTGACCACATGGGGAACAAACAAAATCCAGCTTATCAGTGATTTCAGCGAAGAGTTTAATGACTCTGTCGTCCCAAACGAAGAATACAGAGACCTTCTAAGAGAAACCGCCAACGAATACGTTAACCGGAACGACTTAAATTACGACCTGCTTGGGAAAGAACTGGACGAAAACAGCCCCGAGCTCAACCTGCAGAACGAGCAGATAGAGAAACTGTCAGAGCAGATACAGATCGAGAAAAAAATCAGCTACGAATCAGCAACAGAAGTGGCCAAGGTAGTAAAACAAAGGAATACTGAACTTGCCAAATCATATTTTAAATGGTATTACTTACTTATAATTATTGCAGCTTATTTCATTGGGTATTTCGCCCCTCTCGGACTGTTAAAATACCGCACCAGCGTCGCGAGAATGGGGATGGACGACGAAGTTGCTCAGTATCAAAGTCTGGCACTTATCCTTATGAATGTTGACGGAATGACCCTTGACGTGGTTCTCGAATGGATGGAAAGATTCGCATTCTGTTTCAAACCCACAATATCAGAGTGCATACTTAACCTCGAATCTTCCGAACAGGAAGCACTTGAACACATGAAACAACAGGAGACATTCCCGCCGTTCCTGCGGTTTGTCGACAACCTGATGAACATAGATGAAGTAGGCGTGGCTTCAGCCTTTGATGAAGTCAAAACTGAACAGGAGAATTACAAGGAGCAGAGAGCGCTGAAAAACGAGATTAATATGAAGAAGCGTTCCAAAATGGCGAATGTCATATCATATGCGCCAATGGCCATCACGGTAGTCGGCTACATGCTTCTTCCGTTCCTGCTTATGGCATTTAACTTAATGCAACAGTTTCAAAATCTACAATAAAGAAAGAGAGGAAAAATATTTATGGGTAACGACAACGCGAGTGGCACACTAAAACTGGCAGTGGGACTTGGAATCACAGCCATAGTTCTGATCATAGTGGTCGTGGCATTCAATTTCGGGCGTAATGCTGCAAATACCGCGATCAGTAATCTCTCTAACGAGACAACACAGATACAGGAAAGCCGGTATACCATGTATGACGGTGCGACAATCACAGGTTCAGAAGTGGTAAATCTTATTTCCAAATTCTCCAACGATAATATTTATATCAGAGTAAAAGTCAATCCTGTCACAGCGCCAACAACGGCTAAAAACCCTAGTACTGCTCCTGAAGGTGACTTTTATATTTTTACCGATCAGAATTTAACCACCCCCAAGGACGAGCCTACAAAAACTAATGATTTAAGATTAGCACAGGACGTATCAGATCCTAATCATTATATTAACCCAAGTTCCAAGTTCTATGGGCGAGTTATAAGAAGTAGCACAACAAACGGAATTATGGGAATCGCGTTTTGGCGTATAAGCTGACAAATAATCAGCGCTTGAGAAGCGGCGCACGCTCAACTGCGATCTTAATTAATGTAACTCTTCACCAATACCCACGGGCAAGCCCGTGGGATTGGGTGAAACCGAAAGGTTTTGTTTATGAGCGACCATGTTGAAAATATGATATCCATAATGACAACCGTGACGTATTATACCATCGCTTGCATAGTACTTTTCATGCTGATTCGGTTTTATTATGGAAACACTACTAAAGCCGCAAAAGAAACAGAAGAAAAATCATCTATTGCACAGCTTACCAGAAGCGAGCCTCTTCTCGATGCAGATCCCGAAGTAACTGCGAATGTGGAACAGGTACTCAGTACTGTACTTTCAACAGATATGTCTGTTGAAATTTATGTAGGAAGCAGCATTGCCTCTGCGGGAATAGTACCAGATTCATTGCGTAACAGCGCTGTTAATAATGGAGACAACGACGCAGTTAAATCAATTAAGGATCAGATTTCAGGGGAAGGAAGCACATTTGTCAGGAAGTCCGTTTATAAACCTGACGGCATAAAAGAGTTATATTTTATTAAATCATCATGACGCAAGCCCTGCGGGCAAAATCCCGCAGGGCAATTTCAAAAAAGGGAAACCAGGATAACCGCAAAAAGTGGTTGAAAATCCCAAACGTCAATTAGTGTACGAGGTTGAAAATGTTAATAATCAGAGCGTCTAAAGGACGTGCTTACTTTAACAAGACACAACTGAATATAGCAGGCAGCACTCTTAACTCATGTCGTTATATCTATAATGAAATGCTTGCACGCAATCAGAAAGTATATGAACGACGTGGGGAACATCTAAGTTATAACGATATGCAGAATCTGTTGCCCGTTATGAAAAAGTATAAGCCGTGGCTTAAGAAAGCTGATTCGCAGGCACTTAAATACGCATGCAGGCAGGTGGACACAGCTTATCAGAAATTCTTTAAACATGAGACCGGATTCCCACAGTTCCACAGTAAGAAAGGAAGGCAGTGTTACACAACTACCAATGCGAGTTCCATACACATAAAGGATGGAAAGGCAAAACTCCCGCTTCTTGGATGGGTAAAACTCCGTGGAATGAAACCAATCCCACCAGATGCAAAAATCTGCTACGCATCAGTTAGCAGAGAGCCCGACGGAACATACTACATCAGTATCACTTACAAGGAAGAATGTTTTGTTATTCCCCAAAAGACAGAAAATATTCTGGCCTTGGATTATAAATCAGACGGACTTTATGTCGATTCCGATGGCAAATGTACTGATATGCCACACTGGTTTCGTGAGAACCAAGCGAAACTTGCAAGGCAGCAACGTAGATTGTCAAAGAAACAAGGTTCCCGCAAAGGCGAGAAGAAATCGGCAGGCTGGTCAAAACAGCATCACAAAGTAGCAAAGCTTCAACGGAAGACAGCAAACCAAAGGTTGGATTATCTACATAAAAAAAGCCTTGAACTTGCGGCAGGCTATGATGTTATCGGAGTAGAAACCTTAAATATGCGTACCATGAGCAACAAAGGCTTTGGCAATGGTAAAGCAACGTTGGATAACGGATATGGGATGTTCCTTACCATGTTGAATTACAAACTTGAAGAGCGTGGAAAATACCTCGTCAAGGTAGACAGATGGTTCCCGTCCAGCCAGATATGCAGTTGTTGCGGATATCAGAATAAGGAGCTTAAAAATCTCCAGATACGTAAATGGACGTGCCCTGTATGCGAAACTCATCACGACAGGGACCATAATTCAGCAATCAACATCAAACATGAAGTAATTCGCATCCTTAAGGATGCAGCGTAACTATTAACAATGCAAAGTACCCGTAGGCTGCGGGGATGTAAAGCCGCTGGACATCATTGGGAAAACTGCTCCTGTTGGAGTGTGATAATAACCGGGATGGATGAATGCGGAAACCGGATTAAGGTGATGATAGTGGTTTTCAACCACTTATTGCAGAAACGCAAGACTGTGTGAGAGGCGGTTTCAACCACTTATTTCGGGTAGCCGAAAACCATGGGAGATATTCTCGGAAGATTTGCATCATTTTTTCTGTCTGCGATAGTGTTTTTTATAGTACCGATAATGCTTATCGCACTGAAACAGGATGACTACAAACAGACAGCGATAAATAATGCCGTAATTGAATTTGTAGACAACGCGCGTGCATCCGGACAGATAACGTATAACAGTTATTCGAAAATGTATAAATCCATTGTGCATGCACAGGAAAAATGCGACATCGAAATCGAATACAAATCGGCTTACGAATACCCCGTGCATGATGCTGCAGGGAATATAAGTTACGAAAGGGGTTACAGAGGATATAACAGAGACGACATCGTCAATGCAATGATTGAAATACATCCCGGCGCCCCTAATGAAAACAAATACATCCCGTTCGAGTTGAAAGAAGGCGGGTATCTTAACGTGCGCGTCAGTAACACGTCCCCAACACTAGGGACAAAAATGTTCAGGCTTTTTATACCCCAGTACGGGGGAAGGGAAATCGCAGTATCATACAGCGGATACGTAGGCAATGTAAAACAGTAAAGGTCAAAAAAAATGCCACAACAGTCAAATTTCACACTGTTCTTTTATATAGTCCTGTTCGCGGCCATACTTGGCACTTTTATAAGGCAGGACATAACAGACCAATCTTCAATCTCCACAATGGAATACGGATCTAAACTCACAGCAGCAAGCCATTCCGCAATGCTGGCAGTGAACACAGACAAAATCGCCATGGGCAAGACCATTTGGGATACACCGCAGATGCGCGAAAAATCCCTTGACGCCTTCTACACAACACTTGGCGAAAGTATGTGGCTTGAACAGGACGCGGATATGCTGAAAACAAAGATTCCGGTGGTAATCCTTATAGACGAAGACGGATATTATATCAATTACAATATACTGTTTGATGAAGGGAATATCCCGAGTGGAATGTCTAAAGAAGATTTCATAAAAGAAGCATTAAACGGGCATTATGGCATTAAAGGGTTAAACCAGCTTGGGGCGATCAATACCTGGGCGGAAAACAAATCGGGGTGGGCAGTCCAGTACACACTCGAAGACTATGTAAGGGTCGTATCCCCGGACGGGGACATACATGAGGGGCACAGAAAACAGGTGGCAAATAAACTTGAAGAATATGGTCTGGCACCGTCCGATGTTATACATTTCTTAAGGTGTGGAAACAGCCCTGACGATACTGATGGTGGGGCATCAAACCCGGCACAGGTATCTTTTGCCACCTACAGGACGCGTTTTATAATCAATGAAATTGAAAAAAATATGAACCGTTTCGTTAATGAATTCAACCACTATTCGGCAGGCGAAGCAGGTAAAAGTGGAGGGTTCACAAAAACCAGATATCACATAAACATGCCGACAATAAAATCGGAAGACTGGCACCGGATGCTTGAAAATCCGACAGTGCTCGCGTTTATGCAAGGAGATGAAAGCAATATAGAAACCGACAAGATAGCCACTTATGCATACTCAGGTGGAGAACTTATTAAAACAGACAGGTATTTTATAACACAGATAACAACTGCAGCAGGAGAGAAAAAACTGATTTACCATAGTGTCCGGGAAGAGTCAAAACAGGGCAGATTAATACAGAAGCCACTATTCAAAAAGGATGATGAAGGCAATCAAATCCTAGACGCTTCAGGGAATCCCATCCTTGAAATAGATGAAAACGATTATGAAATGGATGCAGCCACAGGGGCGAAAATATATAACACCAAAAAAGAATATCATTATATATCTGGCGGCACAGATATAACAATTAGCAGATTTTATAACACAATGGCAGACGCAGCATTGGAAGATGCATATCCTTGTGCCAATTGTATTAAGTAATTGGGCAAGTAGTTCACATGGTCCTCTTTACACTTGATTCCGCGTGTGCGACAATAGAATAGCTGGCACACAACACAAAAAACTTTCAATGAACCCACGAGCTAAAGCTCGTAGGATTGGAGAAGCCGGAAGGTTTTGAAGATCCTTTATTGAATAGCCTAAGTGCAACGGAACACACTGCCTCCGGGCAGCGATGCAAAGCCTAAACCCCCGGGCAACCGGGGCATGGCCTGACCATTAGCACTACGTTAACGGAAGCCAGCACACCTGTGGACGTTACGCCTAATCCACAGCACTGTGTCCCGTCATTAAAATCCTATAGGGCAAAGGGAAGTGTGGCGGGAGCGGCATAACGTATCAGCCCCAACTGATAATTATGCCAAAAACTCCGTAAACATTGGCTAAGGCGCACCAACGGTCCGTAAGTACCGGCTTATAGCATAAAACTTACAATATTCAGGAAGGAAGTGCCTTATGGTCTATGTATTAAGTAAAAACGGACAGCCCTTGATGCCTACCACAAGGCACGGGAAGGTAAGACGGATGTTAAAATCAGGTCTTGCCAAAGTAAAGAGCAGATGTCCGTTTACGATACAGTTAACCTATGAACCTGAAACACAGGAAACCCAGTCCGTGGAAGTGGGTGATGACACCGGGTCAAAGCATAACGGCGTATCCGCCGTGGCAGTATATCCAAACGGCAGGGAAGTGGAAGTCTACGCTTCCGAGACCCTTATGCGAGCAGATATAACGAACCTGTTGTCAACCCGAAGGGAATTCAGACGATCAAGGCGCAACCGAACGACGAGGTACAGACAGCCACGATTTGATAACCGTGTGCATTCAAAGCATAAAGGCTGGCTCGCACCTACAGTAGAGAATAAGATACTTACGCACCGCAAGGAGCTGGATTATGTGTGTTCTATACTTCCTGTAACAAAAGTGACCATTGAAACTGCAAGTTTTGATACCCAACGGCTTAAAGCTGACCTTAAGGGTCTTAAATGTCCCGAAGGCAAAGAATACCAGGAAGGCGATCAAATGGGCTTTTGGAACGTAAGGGAGTACGTTTTATTCCGTGACGGTCATAAATGCCAGTGCTGTAAAGGCAGATCCGGGGATAAGATGAAAGACGCAACCTTTATGGGCATTATGCGCTGGACGTTCTTCAACAGGGTCAAAAAGGAACTCAACGCCAAAGACATAGAAGTCCGAATGACTTTCGGGTATATCACCAAACACGAACGGATCAAACATAACCTCGAAAAAACGCACTGCATAGACGCACGGGTCATAAGTGGTCACCCGGAAGCGGAGCCTCTGGGATACTACTTCCTTAAAAAGAAAGTAAGATGCCATAACAGACAGATACATAAGGCTACAATAAACAAAGGTGGTACAAGGAAACTTAACCAGTCGGCATATGAAGTCAAAGGTTTCAGACTGTTCGATACAGTCGGAGCAGACGGCAGGGAGTGGTACATCCATGGAAAAAGGATAAAAGGTTCTTTCGTGCTCAAAAATCTCGATGGCAATATGATCCAGAAAGTGCCGTCAAAAATAAAGTTACTATCTATACAGCATAACCATATGATTACAGAAAGAAGGGCTTTGCTCCCCACATAAGCTAAAGCTTATGTGTTACCGCAAAACAGTAAAATTTATGTACAGAAGAAAAAGAAAACGTCTTATTTTAATCATATTGGCGATCTTACCAACCCTGATAATTGGGTATATGGCGTTCACAGCCCTCGGGGAAGAGCTAAACATTGCAGAACCAAACGGGGTGATTATATCAGAGAACCTGGCAAAATTGCCAGAGAGCAGTACTGACGCAAAGCCAGCCTCGGACAACAATCCGACAAATATTAGCAATGGGAGAATTTATGCTGCGCAAACAGAAGAAAAGGAGAAACCAATTCCCGACAGATACGGGAGTGTGTCAGATAAGGCAAATTTAGAAAAGCTCATAGACAAAATCATAGAAATCAGCAACACAAACAGTAACGAGGAGGACGTATGGAACTAACAGCACAGGACATCAAAGACTATGTAACTCTACAGAGCGCAATCGGGACAGCCCAGGAAAAGGGGAATACGATCAGGTTTCTGAGCGAGGACGATCTCGACGAGAAATCTGACACGCAGGACAGATGGCTCGCCAGACTGTCCACAAGGCATAGGAAACACAAGGGCGAAAGGTCAGAAATAGCAAAGCTTATGGTTAAAATAAGCAATCTGGAGCTTATGACCACCAAAGATTTTGAAAATCTGAGAAAATACATAGCTTAGAAGAATTTGGGAGGCTCCGGGGAACCGGAGCCTGTTAATCGGTCAGATATGCGAAAAAAACATCTTATCCCACTGTTTCTTGCCGCAGTTATTTTTTCCAGTTGTGCCCAACAGACGGCGCCGAAAGAAGAACCTGATATGTTTATGGATCTGGCTGGAAATCTTGCGGCAGAAATCATCAAAAATACAATCAGTGAAAACATTTCACATTACATATCGAAGAACAGCGTATCCAGTTCAAAATATGTCAAATAATCATAACCTATCTATAACGTCTGTATTAAATGAACCCTATTGACACATAGCGTTGTCAGCCTTAAAATAGTGACATAAGCTAAAGGTAAACAGTACCAAAAGGAAAGGTCACGACAACTTATGGGATTCACACTTACAGACGACAACTACTATTCATCAGAAGCAAATAAGAGGTTCATTAGCGTATCTCAGTATAAAGACTTCGCAGGCACTCTCGGGCATACAGGATGTGAATACGAAGCATTGCAGAAGATAAACGATACAGCATTTCCGCAGAGCAAGAAAGCCCTGATACTCGGAAGTTACGTCGACAGGTACTTCGAGGGAACCCAGGAACAGTACATAGAAGAAAATCGCAGCTCCATTTTCCAGAAGCCCAAAAGCAAAACGGCAAAGCCCGAAAAATACAAGGATTTTATTGATGCTGACTACGCCATAGCAAGAGCAGAGAAAGACCCCTATTTCATGAAGTATATGGCAGGGGATAAGCAGACCATACTCACAGCGGAAGTTGCAGGCGCAGAATGGAAAATCAAGATGGACTCATACCTCGAAAATAAAGCCATCGTAGACCTTAAATACATGAAGTCCGTACGCGAACTCGAATGGAGTCCGATTGTCCGTAAAAAACTTGATTTTATCCGTTATTACGGATACGACATCCAGGGAGCTATCTATCAGGAAGTCGTTTTTCAAAACACAGGGAAAAGACTGCCGTTCTATATCGCAGCCATCACAAAGGAGACCCCAAACGACATTGCCATAATACAGGTTACACAGAATTATCTCGATGACGCAATGTCAAGGGTAAAAGAAAATATAGACCGCATCATAGCCATCAAGAGGGGAGATATAGAACCCGTTATGTGCGGTGAATGTGCTACTTGCAGGAGAGATAAAGTGCTTAGCGCACCTATCGGGATCGATGACCTTATGAAAAGAGAGGAGAATTTCAAATGAGCATCGAAGACATATTAGAGCCGGACGCTCCGGCAACCGACGAGGAAACAGAAGAACTCTTAAAGGAATTTGCAGATGATGTGGAGCTGAACGAAGAGAACGACACAGACACGCTGGATTCAGTCGGACTGTACATGAAAGGGCTTGTCGCGTATCCGCTGCTTTCAAAGGAAGAGGAAATAGACCTGTTCAAAAGGATGCAGGACGGGGATGATGACGCCAGAGCAACAGTAATCAACTCAAATCTCAGACTGGTAGTTTCCATCGCGAAGAAATACAACGGCATTTCCCTTCCACTTTTAGACCTTATCCAGGAAGGGAATGTCGGCTTAATACGAGCGGTCGACAAATTCGATTACCGCAAAGGTTTCAGATTCTCTACGTATGCTGTATGGTGGATAAGGCAGGCTATCATTCGCGGAATGGCAGAAAAAGACAGAGTCATAAGAGTCCCGGTGCATATAAGGGAAGCGCTGGTTAAATTCAAAAAGACAAAAGCGCTACTTTCTGGCAAACTCGGAAGGGATGCCACCGAAGAAGAACTGGCCGAAGAACTCGATATCACAGTCAAAGATGTAAGACAGCTTCTCGAATATGAACAAGGGACGCTGTCACTCAACATGTCGCCGGAAGATGACCCGGACACCTGTCTCGAAGACACCATAGAAGACAACAAGGCAGAAAAGGCAGAAGACAAGGTTGTCAACACGGAAATGGGGCAGGCGATAGAATACGCGATAAGCAAGCTGGATGAACGTGCACAGGAGATAATCAGGAAACGCTTCGGGTTCTACGACGGGAAATGCTACACCCTTCAGGAACTTGGCAACATGTACAATCTTTCCCGCGAACGCGTACGCCAGCTGGAAAGCAGAGCACTTAAGGAACTGAGAAGACCAGTCTTTTCGAGAAGACTTAAAGAATATTTAGAGGCTTAACAATGCACAGAAAATCCATTAATCCAATAGTGGCCATAGTCATTGCGTCTGCCGTCGTCGTCGGTTTAGGAACGTTTTTTATCGTAAAACAGATGCCTCATATCACCAACGACGCAAGGATCCAGAATGCCACAGCAGAAATTAGACAGGTCACAATGGAAGATCTTAAAAACAGAAGATATATCACTGATTGCAAATACAGCGAACCATACCCATATCCTGAAGCATATGATATACCGTTCGGGTATAGCGACGAATATATAAAAAACAAGGATCTCAGTGATTCGGTTAAAGATCCTGCAATAGAAACGGCCGAAAAATTTCTTGACGCCCTGCTGAACACGGGTTACAGGGAAATACAGGCATCTCCCGAAGCATACAGCAATAAAATAAGCGAATACGGGATGAATTCCCTTATCTTGGACGGGATATATCCACTGGAAAACGACATGGTATATACCATAGAAGAAATTACGGAAATTTTAGGGGATTATTTTATCCAGAACAGGGTAGAACAGGAAAACGAATTCATAACCAATACTTCACTCGTTTACAGCGACTATGGTTCTATCTGTGTGCGGGGGGCAATAAAAAACATTATCCATTATTCAGACGACACAGAAATAGAAGAAGAAGCAGAACATGTGACGTTAGTGGATATATCAATGGTCGAAGATAACAATTCGCCAACAGGGTATTCCGTGGAAACAATGCATCGACTAAAAAACGGAGGTTATTAATTATTACACCAACATTGTTTTTTGTAATAGTCATCATAACATCAAACATATATCTATTTTTGGCATTTAGATACATTAAAGATGGAATTAAGAGTATCTGGGCTGCAGTTTTTCTGTTAGCCAGCGTCTTTACAATAATGATACTGGTCAACAAAGCGTACACAGGCGTAATCAAAGACAGTTATATTAGAAAAATTCGTGATTATAAATCAAACGGCTATTCGTTTTATTATAACGGTGTTGAGTTTTCTCCTAATGATGAGAATCTTTCTAGCCTGAACATATCCGAGATTAACGCTTTAGATGCAGAAAAAAAAGTATTCGTGAACTAACCACCACAGCAATAATCACAGGAACTTACCGAATTAATTCGTGTGGAACAGCCAGCTAAAGGTGGAAAACAAGGGGCAGATCGAAAGATCGCGCCCCTTTATCCATTATAATTACTTTAGTCATAATTCTTCATTTTAAGGCTTCAGAAGTAGTTCTTTCTGAATTTCTGGTGTATAATTAACATATAAAATTTTTTTTCGTAAAAGTTTTTTCAAAAGGCGGTGCATCCCAGTGCCGCGCAGACACAATCAAAAGTATCTGAACGAACGCAGGAGCACTCGGATACGAAACCATTTATCCTGCCGGGTTATTCGTCCCCGAGATCGTATATTCATATATGATGTAAATGACGAGGAGAATTGTACCGCAAAAAAGCGGGGAACAGGTTTCTCTGTGGAGAAGCCTCAAAACAAATCACAATCAGGGAACGCCGTTCCCGTGCGTATCAGGTGGCTGGCAGTTAACCAGCTGCTATAACGGATACTTAAGCATGGGATCGGTGAATAAGCCGTTTTCCCCTTCCGTGCTTAATATCTTGCTGAAATATAGGAAGGAGGAACGCTTATGGAGGAACGCAACATGAAGATGACGGTAGATGAGATGAGGAAAGCATATCCTAATTCCTGCATTGGGATTACAGATGTCGAGTTTGATGAACGAGAACAAGTAATCGCAGGGGATGTAAGGTATACCGACAAATCCGAAGAAGAATTGATCTCTATGGCGATACGCCACACAGGGATTCAACCGTTCTATACTTCAACTTCGGAAGGCGGGCTTACTGTGGGCGCAATATCAGCATGAAGAATTCCTATGGTATACGGAGACGGAGAAGAAACCCTAGATAAGAAAGCTATAAAAAAGGAGCGATGAGGAATGAGCCAAGATGTAAATTTAATAGTCGAATGCGACTATACAGAATGCCCTTATAACTGTGAGGGTGAATGTGGTAAAGATATATTATATGTGGACGATTCAGAATGTAAGGCACAGGCAGAAAATTAGACAGGCATGATGCTCTAAAAAGATTGATAAGAGCCAGCCTGCCGCATTGCCGTCATCAAATTATTACGGAAAACTTCCTCAGAAACATTTGCTTTCGCAGCAGCTACGCTAATTGGCAGACTGCCTTCAGAAACAAGCTCATAAAGCATTCTGTTTCTGCCGGTTATTTCGCCTTCTTTTTTGATAGCGTTCATGTCCGCTACTGCGTATTTTTCTGCAAGTAACATAGCCTACACCTCCTTACTCTGTACCATGTTTCTGACTTCGTCAATTCCCTATACCCAAATAAAAACACTGCACCCAATATTTTTTCCCTTTATATGAGACGCAGGATACAGCAAGGCAGGAACAACTGCTGTCCAGCATATTCGCATTATGCCCCGGGGAATTTTTCCACGATTTCATCACTTCGTCAGCAGAAGACTGTCCCATTGCTATATTTTCCGCCACCGCCATATAATCGGGGAACAATGAAAAACAGGAGTCTCCGTTTGGACGCGTGTGTGAATATTTCACAACAAGTTCTGCAGCACGGATATCTGCAACTTTCTGCAGTTCCGGATTTTTTGAAAACGCATACAAAGATTTCTCTTTTCGATAATCATTCACCTTCGAAAAAACAGCTTCTGCTTCTGACTGGAGATAGGTGACCTTGACAGTTTTCTTTCCTTCAGGCGTTTCAATTTCAACCTCTGTCGTTCCCTCTTTCCCCGCATCTTCTGAAACAGCTTTAATCTTTATTTTTTTTGAAATAATCTTTTTGTTGCTTCCGCTTTTATAAACAGCTTTTATTTTTGTCCGCCCCTTGCGGTTAACTGTCACCACTCCTGTTTTTGGATCAATGGATGCGACAGAAGGCTTGGAGCTCAACCATTCATCAGGCTTACAATCTTTGAAAGCAAGTGCATCCGCCGCATCAAGATACGATGCGGTTATCTTTTTCGGGAAATTCAGCTTCTGTTTCACTACTCGGATTTCCGTCGAAGAGATTGTTGTTTTATCAGAACTGTAAGCTTCCACTGTCGCGGTACCGGTTTTCTTTCCCTTAAATATTCCTGCTTTCGAACACTTCGCTATTGCTTTATCAGATGCCTTTATGCGGAATCCCGAAATATTTGAAGTGTCAGAAAATAACGACCGGACATCCACTTTAAGACCTGCCACATAGCAGTTTTCCGAAGCAATAGTATTACCGCTTAATCCATTCTCCGACGCAATGGTAGCTGTTTCTTCGGCAATATCGCCGTCGTTCAGAAACAACCCCATGTCTTTCGAAAAAGATGGACATAACACAAGTGAAAACATAAGAATAACAGACATAATTGTAAAAATTCTTTTCTGCATTGGACAGAGTCCTCCTTACCTGTTTGTATTAATATTATCCCCTTGAAATGATTAAGTGTAAATAGGGGAACTTTTTGGTTTTCTGAAGCGAAAGGCATAAAAAATGCTCCCGCAGTGTGCTGGGAGCATTTTATCATTTCCGAACATTTTTCAGCCAACGATGCTTTCAACATAGCTACTGATCTCCTTGGCAATCTTTTCGGGTGATTTCTTCTTTACGTCAACCACCAAATCGCCTAAAAGTTCAACTCCGTCAAACGAAACCTCATCATTTGCGATACGGTTCCGGATCTTTTTTTTGGAGTCGCCACGCTTCTTCATTCTCCTTTTTGCGAGAGAAGAGGATGCGTTCAATACAACAGTCAACACAGTCTTACTGCCGTTGTATTTCTGAAAGAAAGTCCGGACGCCGACAGGATCAATGACGTATATTTCATTATCATCAACCTGTCCTCTTGTCGCGCAGTACCGGTGTCCATCAAATTCGGTATACGCGACCATTTCTTCCGGGGGTATCAGGTCAAACCGGGTCTCCGTGACGAAAATATGTCCCTTTTCATCCGGGGATCTCATTGCCCTATCCGTATAGGATTGTACAGATGTCCACCCATACAATTCTTCCAATTTTTCGGCAACAGTGGTCTTTCCTGAACCCGACCTCCCGCAAAGGAGGATAATAAATTTTTGATTCATTTTTTCTCCTTTCTTTTGCATAAAAAAGGACTGCTGGGGGAGTCAGCAATCCTTTTTTTTGCAAAAAATATTGGCATCACTTTAGTTATATATACATTTTACCAAATATAGCGATTTCTAGCAAGTGCATGAACCCACGCCAAAAACTCGTACACTTTCCAAAAAACTGTTTGAAAAAGTCAGATTGGAGTACCCATGAAAAACCCACAGGGGTTTCTCTCACCCCATGCTACAGCATACTTTGGGCAATCCTTTGTGCATTTCATAAGAGCTTTGCAAACTTATTTGCGATCTGTTATGTTTATAAAGATTTGCTGTACAATTTCTGCTTGCTGCAATTAACCCACGCCAAAAACTCGTACACGTTCTGAAAACCCACGCGAATTTCTCGTAAACATATATTAATAAGGTTATAAATAAACCTTCAAATTGTTGTGGGCGAAAACCCATAGGCAAGCCTATGGGATGAAGCCCTGTTACGCTGTATGATACCATCCTCCGATATGTATCGTTCTTTCGATTTTATTGATGTTTACCGGCAACTGTTCCTGTAGTGCTATCCTTGTGCCGTTGCTTATAATACCCTTGACTGTATATTGCTGACCGGCAACCCACACTTTGTCGTGAGGTCTGTACTGATAATGTTGATGTCTTACAGATACCCTTCCTTTGTATGTTTTCAGACCCCGATACATTATCAGGCTTTCCGGGTTAACCCTTGGTGTATTGCGTTTTGTACGGTTGCAGCTTAACTGCTGTCCGGACTTTACGCTACCGTCCCGTAGGTCGATGTATTTTGCGTCATAAAACTTGCTTAAAATGCGGTTGTTCCGCCTGAGCTTTTGATAGGTTTTAATCTGTTTTCTGTGTTTGGGGTGGAACTTCCCCATGACGTAAGCATCATTAGCATGGGTTTTTACTATATGGAAACTCCTGCGGGAAAGTTTGGTCTTTGCTCCGTAGGTCATGTGGATCTCGACATCCGGGGCTGCTTCTTTTAGCTTTTCGAACATATTAAAGCGAACCATTGTCATAAAGGTTGCACCTTTGAAGGGCTTTAAGTTAGGCTCCAGTCCGTAAAGCTTGCCGCTGGGTTTGTGATTTTTGGTTGTATGACACCTTTCACATGCTGTCATGAGGTTTGTCATGCGGTCTGTCCTGTCGCCTTTCCAATAACCTACATGGTGCAGGTGGAGTATCGCTTTATCCTTAAAAGGTGACCTCCCACATATCTGGCACTCATAATTATCACGGGCGAATACTGCTTCTCTTAAAGTGGCGAAACCATAGCGGTCGCCATGCTGATAGTCCGTTCCTTTCGGCAAGGGTTTGCCTTCCTCGATGGCTTTTAATACCTGTGTATCGAACTGACCCATTTCAAAGACGGCGGACGTTATAGGGGTGACCTCGGCGTACATCTTAAACAGGGCTATGTGGATATCCCGTTTGTTGCGTATTGAGGGAGCAAAGCCGTCTTTTGTGATTTTCCCCTTACGGTTATCAAAGCGGGGCTTACGGTAACGTGTTTTTCTGTTGCGTCTTGCCTTACGGTATTTTCTTTGGTCGTTATGCCGTTTAGTTTCGTCTTTTAGGAGGGTTCTTTCCTCATGGATATATTCGTGTTTTTCAGAACATATGGATATTCCTATGTTCTGGTAGCCCGTATCACACTTATACTCTATGGGCTGGGTTTCGCCTGTTTCACGGTTTGTTAGCTGGATCGTGAACGGGCGGTGCTTAAATATCGTGGCACGTCCTTTCTTTAATAACTTACGTGCCCTGTATTCGGTTGTAGGCATCAGCCTGATGCCTGTTTTACTTACTACAAATACCATTCTGATGCCTCCTTCCTTTGTTGATAAGTTACAAAATGCGGTTACCCGCTTCCATACACTATTTTGCCAAATGGCTTTTACTGTACGGATTCTCCCCAAATGGGGTGGTCCACATCGCCAATGTTAACGACAGGTTTTGATGGCTCCGACTTCCACGTTACCCTCGTGGATGTTTACTCGGCCTCGTAGTATGCAACACATCTATGATGTGCTGCTGGTAACAGATTGAAAATCTGTTACACTGCGTGGGACTTGTGGGGCATCCCACGGTACCTATATATTCTGTCTTAACGTAGTGCTAATGGGTTCCGGTCTGTATGTCGCCGGTCCGTTGCACTGAGGCTATTCACTAAGGGATTGATTAAAACCTTACGGTCTCAGCCAATCCCACGGGCTTGCCCGTGGGTGTTAGTGAAATTTCCTTGCCGTCCACATCAAAATACAAAACACATTCATTCTTACCGTTAAAGTTAGGTAAATCATCATCAAAATTATCATCCAGCCTAGAAACTAATGAGGGGGATGCATCCTTTGCACATGCAGTCCATTGAAACCGATAACTTTTAACAGGTGCTCCAGGAGCCTTGTCTCTTATTACTTCCAGCGTCAAATCTTCGAAGCCTTTACAATGTCTTAATGCTTCGACTGCGGGATTTAATATTTTCTGTGTTATCGTTTTAGTTTCATACGAATCCGGAATCACAAGTAATTCCCGGAATTTATCACTGTCAATTTGCCAGAAATGATCCCGAAGATGATACCGCTGCTTTAATTGTGCGTATATCTGTTTTGTATACTTTCCTGAAAGATCTACATATTCCATTAAATCCATGCTAGTAAAATTGCTCCTTAAGTTATTTAAAAAATACATCAGATCAGGATTTACCCTGACGGTGAGGGTTCTCTTTGTTCTGCTAACCTCGAATGTTGGAAAAATATTAAACTGTTTAAATCCATCATTATCCTGTTGGACAATATTTAAACGACCTAATTTTGACGACAAGCCTTTAAGCTGAAGTTCAAAACGTTTAAGACTTGTACTTCGGTCCCATTTTATCAGATCCATTATATAATCAAATTGTAGAACCACAACATTATCTGCCTTGTTCTTCATCTGAGAGCATACGGCCATAAAAAGATCAAAATCAATCTGTTTAAAATTAATAAACCTAACCGTGTTCATATCATTATTATACTTTACAATTTCATTTTTCTTAGGCATATTCTGCATGCTTACTCCTCCATAGTACTTAACGTATATTATTGCCTTAAGTATATGATAATTGGTGTAAAGTGTCAATTTTTTATACACCAAACAGGCAATTGCAAATATCGGAAAAAATTACACCAAATGCGGCAGGTTTTTCGGAAAAAATTACACCAAATATCGGAAAAAATTACACCAAATACCGGAAAAAATTACACCAAATATCGGAAAAACTTACACCAAATGCTGCGATTTTTCGGAAAAACTTACACCAAATGCCGGAAAAACTTACACCAAATGCCGGAAAAAATTATGCCAAATAATCTCGCATCAGGCTCCTGTACTGCAATTCCGCATTCCGAGAATAATATTGAGAACTATTAGAGAAGTATCTGAGAAGGTTTCAGAATTATCCGAATGAAAGAATTGCTTCCCTTTATGTTGCCCCCAAGTTTAAAGAAGAAAACCCAAAATTTTTCGATCCAAAACGGCATCGGAAATTTTTACACCAAATACAGAATCTGAATATGACAATTCGGGGATTGACCAATTCGGGCATTTCCCTGCGTTCAGACGCTGTTGTCATTCTGCCTATATGTGCTATACTCAAAGAGTAATATACATTGTCCGCAAAATTGTATTTTTTTCACCGAAAGGAGTTAACATGTTTTTCTTAAAAAAGAAACGTTTTTTTGCTGCAGTCATAACAATAAGCATGTTGATGGCGCAAACCCTGGCAGCCTTTGGCGGGGATTTTCCCGAAACCGTTGTCTCAGAGAGTCAATAACCCACGACTAAAGTCGCGGACTTGTGCTTTAACCGCTACATAATGACACGCAAGTCCAGTGTTGACTAGCCTAAGTTCTTTGAGAACTACGTTACCTGTAAATATATAGGTACTCCGGGATGTATAGCCTAGTCCCGGACACTACGGTCGATGATTAAAAGCCCTGCTGGGTAGGGGGCGGTGTTGTCGGTAAAAAACTACAGGATAACCTTGGCGAAGGCTACATAACCGCTCCACGGAGCGAGTAATTAACCCATTAAAGGGTTAGAAAGGAGTACGTACTATGGTTTACGTGTTAAACAGTGACGGACAGCCCTTAATGCCTACGGAAAACCACACCAAAGTGCGTATTCTGTTAAAAACAGGCAAGGCGAAGGTGATAAAAAGATGTCCGTTTACCATACAGCTGCAGTATAGAAGCACAAACTATACGCAGAAAGTAAGCCTCGGCGTTGATGCAGGCAGTAAGACTATCGGCATATCCGCAACAACCAAAACTAAAGTTCTCTACGAGGCTGAAATAACCCTAAGGAACGACATAGTGGAACTGTTATCCGCAAGACGGGAACTCAGAAGGGCACGCCGCAACCGGAAAACGAGGTACAGAAAGCCACGTTTTGATAACCGTAGACGTAACGAAGGGTGGTTAGCGCCTTCAGTCCAGAACAAAGTGGATACGCATTTAACTGTGCTGCGTAAAGCAAACGAGATACTCCCCGTTTCAAAAATCGTTGTAGAGGTAGCGGCTTTTGATATCCAGAAGATAAAAAATCCTTCAATCAGCGGAGTGGAATATCAACAAGGTGAACTTTTAGGCTTTGCCAACCTCCGCGAATACTGTTTCTGGCGCGACAATTACACCTGCCAGTGGTGTAAGGGCAAATCCAAAAACAAGATCCTGCATATGCACCATTGGAACTTTTGGAGAGGCGATCACACAAATAAACCCTCAAGCGTCATAACCCTGTGCGACACCTGCAATGACAGTAAAAACCATAAACAAGACGGCTTCTTGTGGGGTTGGGAACCAAAGATCACCCGTTCATACAAAGACGCGACGTTCATGGGGATCATGAGATGGTCGTTTTACAACAAAGCAAAGGAAATCTACGTACCAAAGGGCATAGAGGTGAAGCTTACATACGGATATATCACAAAAAATACCCGTATTAAGAATAATCTGCCAAAAGAACACTATATAGATGCCCGCTGTATAAGCGGAAACCCGTCAGCAGTATCGGACGGCATGGTTTATTACCAGAAAAAAGTAAGATGCCATAACCGGCAGATACACAAAAATACAATTCTTAAGGGCGGATACCGTAAGGCAAACCAGGCTGCTAAATATGTCAAAGGATATAAGCTGTTTGACAAGGTTAAATACAAAGGAAAAGAATATACTGTGTTCGGACGGAGGACAACAGGTTATTTTGACATAAGGACATTGGGTGGAACAAAAGTCAACAAATGTAGCATAAGCTATAAAAAGCTTAAGTTTATAGAAAACCAAAATAGTTACCTCATAGAGAGGAGAAAGGAAACGGCTTAAATCGACAGCGCTTTTGGAGGTATGTTATGACTAAAGTCACGGCTTTCCGCGCTCGAAGAGCCATAGGTTATTGATAATGAAAAAGAAGATTTTTACATTACTTTTGGCAACAATGATTATAGGCACATCCACAGTAGCTTATGCAGGTACACTAAAGGTATCAGAGAATGAAACTGATACAACAGACCCGAACAACGAGCTGTCTTTTCAGAATAGTCCGGGGGACGAACCTGGTTCCATCAAACTTGCAGGCGCATCAGATCCTGTGACAAAGATCCATTACATGATACAAAAGGATAACAGTCTGGACGTCGAAATAAATGATATGAATTACATACAAAAAGATGAAGTACAGTTAAAGACAAATATTTCGGGGAGCAAAGAAACCTACGAAGAAAAAACGGTCTCTGCGCTTATAGATTACACAAAGATTACAAATCTCGGGTACACCTGTTGTAACAGGGCTTTATTTTCCAGAAATGACAATAATTTTCAGGAGAAATATAAAGATGGCGATATAGTTAAATCCCCGGGCACTTCCGATGCACAGGAAGATTTGTATATTTTCTACACAAACAATGCCGTATGGGATCCCCAGAAAGAAGAATTAAGAAAATCCCGTGTCACGGTAATGCCTGCAGAGCATATAAAGAACGAGACATTGAAGATCTCGGCAAATAACCTTGAAATAAACAACAACGAAGAAATACAGTGCGGGGATCCTGTGGTCATAACACTTGAACCCGAAGATGGCTATTATATAACATGGACACTAAAAGAAAACACAAGCAGCGAAAAAGGGGCACATATCCCTGTTGATGATGCAGCGGGTGCAAACAGCACGTTTGCTTTCACTATGGGGACAAAACCCGTAATAATAACACCGGCTGCAAAAAAACTCACAGAATACAGGATAACATATGACGGGCTGTCAAAAGCAGGGGCAGGGGGTGTTGATGCTACGTTTGGCGGGAATACAAACAACCCCAACCCGTCCACATGCCATACAGGGAAAGAATATGTGCTTGAATCCCCCCAGGCTACCGGAAAGAAATTTTTAGGATGGCAGGTTGACGATTCTTCTCATACTTTTATAGAACCCGGCGGAGTTTTAAGTGATGTCGACAGTGCACGGAAGCTTACCGCACTTTGGGAAGATGCCACTTATACACTTTCTGCCAACTATATCTATAACGAAGAACTCCGAAGTGATCTGCCCATAAATAACAAAATAATAAGGGTTATCCTGTCAAGAAACAACGATAAGCCTGATGTGATACTGAATGACGGACAATACACTGTCAATAAGCCATATGTAGAATTCGGTCAGGCGGATTATACTGTGGAAGTTATGGCAAAAGACATATATGCCTTCGAAAACATAGAAAACAATACCGTTCCTAAAACCACGTCGTCTGTTACTGCAAAAGATGCGTCAGAAGATACAGTAAAAGCCAAAACATCTGTTTCTATGTGTTCTACAATTAAGACAATAGTGAAAGGCGAAAAATTCGCTTTCGATGGTATTGCAAAACTTTCCGGGGAAAAGAAGGTAAAAATAGTATCAAGCAGTAAAAAAACAGCTTCTGCAAGCAAAAAAGGAATTATTACAGGAAAAAAGCAGGCCGGTCTTGCCGAGATTAAAAAGACTGTAGGCGGACAGACTGTATCAGGCGCAAGCATCAAGGTTTATAACGAAGTACCGGCATATTCCAAATCTGTCAAACTGGCAAAAAACAAAGACACAAAAGAGATCAACCTTCAGGGAATAAGCGGAGAGGTGACATATGAGACCAATGATCCATCAGTGGCCTCAGTGGATGATAAAGGGGTCATAACAGCTATGACAAGTAATGGCTCAACAAAGATAACAATGACGGTTCATGATAAAAAGTTCAAAATCAAGGTTAAAGTCGGTGACGGCGGGCAAAAAACCGCCTCTACAAAGAAATAAGCATGCAAAAAGGGGACGCTATAAGCGCCCCCTTAAAATTTCCTCTTCTTATCCTTTGCGGAGCTTGACCAAGGCAAGCACTCCAATAATCAGAGCCAATCCTGCCACTATAAAAACAGGCAGGACAATGTAAAAACTATAGTCATTTGCAGTCTTTTTCGTTACATTATCCACGCTTTCTGTAGCAACCGAAGGCTCTTCAATGACCGATTCGGTCACTTCTTCCTTTGCGGCAGCCTCGGCCGCTTCGATGGATGCCTGTCTTTCAGCTTCTTCCTTTGCCAGTCTATCTGCTTCAGCTTTTTCTGCTTCTTTTTTGGTTATTATATCCGTAAATGATACGACATAAGAACCAAGCTCGTCCGGATGAAGTTCCAGCACGCCGTCAACATCTGTTTTGCCTTTGTAGATTTCTTCAAAGTCTTCGCCGTTTTTACGGTATATAAATGCCGTATTTTCTGAAACTCCGGTGTTTACGCGATACGTAACGTTGTTTCCGGATAAAGTGCCTTCCTGGGCAAATACAAGGTTATAAGTATCTTCGTATTCGGAATTTTCGTCCTTGTCAAAAGCTGATGCAAGATTCATTTCGAAGTCGTCATCAGATTCCCATTCGCGGAAAACCCATTCATACTTCATTTCGTTTCCAGAAACAAACGATATCTTTATATCTTCTTTTTCAGTCTTGCTCAGGTTAAGTATGTTGCCACTTATTTTGTTTTCCTTTGAATCAGTATTAATGTTCAAATATGCTGATTCAGGCACCCCGTCGTTGGTGAAGTGGGAGAGTGCCTCCAACGCCTCAGCGTTTATTTCAGGATAATCATGGGGGTATTCCTTGACCGGTGCCGGAGCATTGCTGTTATTCGCAGCAGATGAAGCAGGCTGCCCGTTTGGATTGCCGCTATTTTTCCAAGGGTTATTTTTTACTATTTCAGGGTTTTCTCTCCAATGAGGGTTTAGTTCATCCATCCCTTTTTCAGTAATTATATACCCTCCATGTCCATCTGGGACAAAAGCTCCAACTTCTACAAGATCATGGGCTATTCCTTGGGGAGTATCACTGCTGGGGGCTCCATTAATGCCGATTGACTTTGCACCCTGAAAAGTGAAAAACGAAAATAAAAAAAACATACCTGATACAATTAACGCCAAATTAAGCTTATTCATAACAACCTCCAATATAAACAACAATATTATAGCATTACCTTTTTTCCATAATTTATCTATACATCAATAATAATTAAGCGTCAATGGGTTTCCAACAAACCAAACACCTGTTACATTCAACAATTGGATGGTTGTTCTGGAAAATTCTTCAGAGGGCATACTGTTCGCTATTTTTAATATTGTAAATTTGCAAATATTATTAAATATGTTATGCTATACATACAATATGTATACTTTATGTATTCACTAATCACTAATATCCATGAGCAAGTCCGTGGGATTGACCGAAACTGAAAGGTTTTAACCAATCCCTTAGTGGAAGGAGGCATCATAATGGTATTTGTGGTAAGTAAAACAAGGCATCAGACTGATGCCGATAACCGAATACAGGGCACGTAAATCATTAAAGAAAGGACGTGCCACGATATTTAAACACCGCCCGTTCACGATCCAGCTAACGGAACGTGAAGTAGGCAACACCCAGCCCATAGAGTATAAATGCGATACGGGCTACCAGAACATAGGGATATCCATATAGCCCTTTTCAAGATGTATAACACGTCTGGACAATAAAGGAATTCGACATACACATGAACAAATATCTGATTTTATTAAGCGTGTTTTTATTACTAACAACACAACCAATATATGCAGCAAACGATCAAGGTTCTTCGTTAGGTCCGAACGATTATTCATACGACGGTCATTATCAACCCCCTGATCCTGACGATAGCGACCAAATGGAATACGACAGGACGCATTATTCTACCGGACGAAATTTCAATGTCACGTCTGATGATAATGGTGTAACCATTCATATGTATGATAAAGCAAAAACATCAAATGTATGGTATTCAACCATAGGAATGTCCCTTACAAGATGCAAGTTTAATCCTGCACTACCTGAGTTAGCTAACGGGAATTCATCAGACTATATAACTACTTACATTGTTTTTGATACAGGTAACGTGGAAAAACATGAGCATCCGACAGATGCAATAGGATGGACGAAAACGGACTACTTTATCTCTTGGTCTGTTATAAAGCAATATATTGCGAATAAAGGTTATTCGGAATGGTTGCAAGAACTAAACTTGGCATTAAACCATGAAGCCGAAATGTGGTTCAGGTTCGATTCCATAATGATCGTTATAGATCATTACGCTTGGGATGGTAAAGTATATCTCAATCATCCTCCCTTTGATGGGACAAATCCCAACGCAATAATCCATGCCAAAGGCTGGAGTAATCCCAACGGTCTTAAGTCACATTACAACCAGTACCTGAAACTCGGAGCGGCACAACCTGCAGACGAAGGGGTTGATAAAGACCAACTGGTTAGAGATGATGTTTCATCAGCTGCACAGTTCGGGGTATTCGAGGGCGGTGGAGACTATGCCGGGGCTAACGCCAATGAACAAGGATACGATGCAACCAGAGGCATACCAACCATGAGAGAAATCACAGCCTATGCCGAAGCACTTCCATGGTACGGTTTTGTCAGGATATGGGCCAGAATGTGTGAAAAGTATCTGGAACCCAAATATATCTATACCTGGACGGAACCATATCCAGGACATCACACAACAATCCCATCCCCTCAGGACATGTGGAACAGAAGTCCGGCGAAAGCCTTTTTCGAAAAACATTCTGACGTATGGACCTGCACGGTCACATATGATACCCATGAAAAAGACGTATTAGGCGACGACGGACAACCTACAGGTGAAAAAGTACCTGATTATTACTACAATGTAGAAGGGCACTTTACGTTGACTCGTTCCTTTGATGATTACGACGGTTCGACGTGGTATCACGGGGTCAAAATATTTGCCGCGTTCCAGTATGTGGACCGAAGCTATCTTTGTAATTCAGTATACGATTTTGCCAGCCTGAAGATGTACAACGACGCATACGCAGAAGATGAAGTTGTAGACGGCGAAAAACATGTGCTTCAATTTAGCTCCGGAGAGGCCACCCTTGTAGATATAAGAGAAGCAGGCACAGATACAATATCTCCCACCTCGGGGAGAGTTAAAAGCTCAAAATATATAAAATTCCCTACATCAGAAAGTCTTTCTAAATCTTTCGGGTACTGCCTTGATAAAATGTATGTGGATGACTATATCCTCGTAGAAAAAGATGCATATAATCAGACTGAATCAAAAAACGACTTATTCTACATAAAAAATGCATGGGATAAATACGGTGACACTGGATGTGCATACCTCGGGAACAGGTCGGGAACTGCTGCACACGGCTGCAATTTCCGCGTAGACAAGCTGGGTGGAAGCAGTATAGACGATAGCATTAAAGCCAACAGAGGGGATAACGGACTGGAAGGTAAGAGCCTCTACTGGGAGAAATGTACCAATTCAGCGGCAGGACCTGAACATAAAGGAAGCCCGGCAGATCCAAATAACGGAACTCATTCATATACCACATCGGATCACAAATTAGACGAAGGTAATAAAAAATGGGAAATATTAGATGACCATACTACAACCATTCCTAAAACTGCTTATAACGGCAAACATGCGACAACAATCAAGGACGTAATATATGTGCATGCAAACACTCAAATCGCCAATCCAATAGGTGAAACAAAAACAGGCGGAGAAGAAGTACTGGACGGGCATTTATACAGCGATGATTACAGCAGCGGCGCTCACCGTGGCGGCTACCATACACAAAATGAAGGGAAAACGACGGGTTCAAAGTGGACAGATACACCCTGAATCTGGTGAAGGAATTTTCGATGAGAACAATCAAAAAAATACTGGCTATACTTTTATGCACAGGCCTAACTATTTCATTACCTATATCAATTTTAGCAGATGATAGTGGAAAAGAATACAGGGAAGATAAGGTAAACGTACATACCCCTATTATTTCCCCCGCGCTGATATTAAATGACAACAGAGTTCCTACAACATACACAGGCGGCACTCCTACTGAGGCAGCAAAAAACCAACTTGTTGCAGCGAATGATACGTCGCAGAGTTACAACATCAATTTCCCGGGTTATACGGATCCATCTACTTCCGGGACATATCCTGAAGAACTCCGGCTCGACGGATGGTACTTTATCCATTGGCAGGAGATTACAGACCTCAATTGGCAGGGTGAGGAAAATCCGGCAGATGGAACCCACAGGAATACCGACACCCCCGACGATGGAGCTCTGGGGACCCACAAAGCAGGCGGATACGCCGAAGAAACATCGCTTGAAGACGAATTTGTAAAAAATAAATATATGAAATTTCCTTTCGAAGTATTTTACAATGGGAAATTCTACCAGAAAAATCACTGGATAAAGATAATGAGCCCAAAGGAATATGACAAAGATGGGAACTCTCATCACTACGGGCAAGACCACCCTTCGCAGGGATGGAACAGAACCGCAGACCCTTCTGTTGATTCCAATACAGGCATGACTCGTTCAGACAATCATTGGAAAGAGACCCCGTTTTATATTCCGTCCTGGGCAAGGGAAGGGCTTTACAAAGATATATCCAAATCAGCTTCATTAGGCAACCACAGCCCCAGTGATTACGACAAAGACGGCTGTCTTCAATTAAGGGTTGATGCAGTCAACATTGAAGGCAGACAAAAAGCAGAAGATACTGCTAACGCATCTTACAATAATATAGTGGTGTATAATGGACAAAACATGGCTGCTTATACCTGTATTTATAATATTCCTGTCGAACTTTCAGGATGGGTGTATGACTTTACAATAACAGGCATCAGCGACCGGGAACTTTTCGGAGGGACAAATCTTAAGGAAATCGGTGACACACAGATACGGGTCAACAACGATTATTCATTCACGGCAAACAAACAGGACAAAAAAACAGGACTCCGTAACCGCCTTGGCGGAGATGTGCTCCGTTTCGCGAAGGACGGAGAAATAAGCCGTATAAGCGGTGTCCCTAAGTGGTTACAGCAAAACACGATTGCGCTGCATTCAGCTTATAAAGACACTTCCGGAAACACACATGTGGGGAAATCAAATTCTTTTCCGTCTCAGGGGACATTGTCCAAAGGAACCACCTTTTCTTTCTGTTTCAAGACTATGTCAAACCTCTGGGATTTCGGAGATGGCGACCATGTTGAAATCATACCGAGCTTCAAATGGGTATATTATGATAAAACATCCGGCGAATGGAAAACGGTAAATCAAGACAACCTGAAAATATATTACTCAACCGACGATAAACAGTTTATTGCCTATGGGAGTGAAGCGGACAGGAACTTAAAATATGGGATATCGTTATCTAACGAACAGTTCAGACAGTCTTTTTATGATGAAAAAGACACGGTCGCAGACGACAAAAGGTACGGAAACTGGGTTAATTGGACCATAGGGCAATCCCCCACACCGTCAATGCCATCTTCGCAATGGCTGAACAGAAAAAACGGATATTACACCTTGTCACATATAAAGCTCGAAGAACCGCTGCGGTTGTTTTCAGGGGAATTCGACCAGATGAAATTTAATATTTATAACCATGGATTCAACACCGGCGAACCTGATTATTGGACATATCCCAGATTAACAAATTATTCCGGGCAGTGGAGCATTGGGCAGTGCGAACCCGAAATAGATGATGACAATAATTATTCGGACAGCACTTATGACGGCGCAAATTTAGAAAAACTTACCAGAAACTCCATACAGACTTGGTACGGATCGTATTTTGTTCCCGGGAGTCTGTTTGTGGTGGACACAAATGTGAATCCGAAATTCAAAGAAGATTGGTCCGCCGGAAAGACCGGATCGAGTCTGGGGCTGGGTGGCGAATACGCATCTAAAAAGTTTTATGATTATATCCAGTATTATATGTTAAAGAAATTAAAAGAAGGGGGATTTAACGAAGACGATCCGGTATTCGTTAAAACAGGGTATCTGGTTATCAACTTTGACATAACTGTTTATAAAAACAATGTGCCATATATGAAATATAATGGTTATAACGGTGGGGAGTGGAATACTGAAAATTATCTCAAAGTAATTAATCCAAAATATCCAAACCCTGTAGATGAACCCAATATCGAACCCGTGCCGCCAACGGAATTCGGTGATGTAGCAGTCGTAGATATGAAGAAAAATATTGGACAGAAATACCGTGCAGGTATTTTCAACATCAATTAATAACATACAAATAGCATTGATTTATCCGTTTGTTTTTGTTACCTTTAATTTAGAATTAAGAAAGAAGGATTTTTAATTTTGTCAAAACCGAGAATTCAAGTACCTGATGAACTAAGAGACTTTTTAGAAGTAGAACACTGCGACGATTTCCCGATCGAGCGCTACTATGTCACCAAACAGCAGGAAGATATTTTACATGATATTATCCGTATGAGGAAGATTACCTCAGAACTTCAAAAAATGGGGATCCCGTATCTTAATACAACTCTTTTAAGCGGACCCACCGGAACCGGAAAAGCACAACCACTTTCTTCAAAAATATTAACCCCAAAAGGTTTTATAGACATGGGGGAATTATCTGTTGATTCCACAGTCCTGACCCCTCAGGGAGACATAGCAACTGTTATGGGAGTGTACCCACAGGGCGTAAGGCCGATTTTTGAGATTATGCTCACAAATGGAAGAAAATGTCTTTGTTCAGACAACCACCTGTGGCACGTAAAAACCCCCGGCGACAGAGAAAAAATCAAAAGCGGCGAGACAGCAAACGCCTACCACACCATAGAACTGACACAGATATTAAACGGGACGATAAAAGATGCCAACAAAAAATCTTTGCCAATAACAGACTTCACAGTGCCTTTCCTTGATGATGACGGGAAAGTAAAAGAAGATTTTATTAAAAGCATTAAATACATAAAGGATGATAAATGTCAGTGTATATATATTGGTTCGCCGGAACATTTATATATTACTGATGATAATATCATCACGCATAACACGTCGCTGTGCAAATATATCGCCCACCGGCTTGACCTTGATTTCGCATATATAAACTATGCAAAAATGATGTCCGGCGGGGTTCTGGGCGATACAGCTTCAAATATCAACAGGGTTTTCCGCTACATGGCACGTACCGAGTGTCTGTTCCTTATGGACGAAGTGGATTATATAGCCACCAAAAGAGGAACAGAAGGTGCTGCGACAGGCGGGGAACTTTCACGTCTCACCATTACCATCATGCAGGAACTTGATTATTACAAAAAAGTCAAAGTTAAATCAGTCATCATGGCCGCCACTAACCGTGCAGACCAGGTCGACCCGGCACTCCTTTCGAGATTCGCGATACAGAAGGAGATAGGACCTCTCGCCATCCCGGAAAAAGTGGCATACATAGAAATGTACCTGAAAAACGTAAAAGTTCCTTATGACAAGAAAAATATCCTGGATTACTGTGCACGGAATATAATGACCTGCCAGAGAGACGTGGAAAACGATCTTATACGCTGCATAGCACGCTGGATTGACAAAGACAGGAAAGAACCGTTTATGCTGTCAAGAATATCAAGGGAAGGGGTCTCAAAACAGTGAAGAACAAAA
>Ga0310695_10002982_pt1 | contig 34219 bp, 29 predicted proteins | sample RumenRJG_04DNA_FD_203882 | JGI IMG/M metagenome (GOLD analysis project Ga0310695, IMG submission 203882) | Bovine rumen microbial communities from Lethbridge, Alberta, Canada - RJG_04 (v2) (version 2) | ecosystem: Host-associated > Mammals > Digestive system > Stomach > Rumen | place: Canada... | reverse complement strand
GCGGAAGGCTTCATGCACCGCCTGGAGAGTCTGTTTGCCGGTGGCGACTATCAGATAATGGGCAACAAGGAGATATATTTCCAGAACGTGATATATGTGTTGTTCCAACTGATGGGCTTGTATGTAGGCGTTGAGCGGCATACTGCCAATGGCCGCATGGACATAGTGATGCAGACAAGCGACTATGTCTATATCTTTGAGTTGAAGATCGACCAGACAGCCGATGCCGCCCTGCGCCAGATAGAAGAAAAGCACTACGCTTCAGGCTTTTCAGCCGACAGCAGGCATATATATAAAATAGGTGTAAACTTCTCAACAGAAAAGCGCACGATAAGCTATGCAATACTATAGTGTGCTTTGTTGTTATTTGAATTGTAAGATTGGGACGTTTTATTAAAATAGGCAATGATGGCTTCCGCACTGTAAGGAACGGCGAATATGTAGACAAGAGCCGATTGATAGAGATTGTCAATGCGACCCTTAATACTGAGCGCCAGTTTACCTGTGTCAGTCGTGCCCGTCGGTTTGGCAAGTCTGTTGGAGCAAAGATGCTTTATGCCTATTATGACCAGTGGTCTGCTGACAGGAACTTGTTTTCTGATTTACAGATAGCATCATCGTCTTCTTTTTCTCGCCATTTCCAAAACTATCCAGTGCTGTATCTGGATATGACAGATTTTGTAACCAGATATGACTCTGTTAACATAGTTGAGCATATACAGTCAGATGTAATAAATGAATTGAAAGAGGTGTTCCCCAACATTCAGCATCGTAATGACCGCGATTTGTCTGATGTGTTGCTGGACATCGTTTTACAAGAGCCTCGTCAGGAGAAATTCATTATGATTATTGATGAATGGGATGCGATACTTCGGGAATTCAAGAATGAGAATGGCGTAGATGATAAATACATAAAACTGCTGCGAGGTCTATTCAAGTCAACAAATGCAATGTCTACCTTCGCAGGAGTGTATATGACAGGAATATTGCCAATAAAGAAATATAATACACAGTCGGCGCTAAACAACTTTCACGAGTATTCTATGGTGCAGCCCGGTCCGATGGCCGATTGCTTCGGATTTACGTCAGATGAGGTGCGCAGTCTTTGTGCTAAGCATCACATGGGATATGAGCCGTTGGAAGAATGGTATGATGGTTATCAGATAGGTGGTAAGGTTGGGATGTTTAATCCCACATCTGTTATGATAGCATTATATAATCAGTATTGTGACACATATTGGGCAAACTCTGGAGCATACGATACGGTTGCATCATATATCAGAATGAATTTTGAGGGCTTGAAGGACGATGTTATCCGTTTATTGGCAGGTGAAGCATGTCCTGTAGAAACCTCCAGCTTTCAGAACGACCTGAATGTGGTTCGCAGCAAGGATGACGTGCTGACGGTGTTGATACACTTAGGCTACCTGTCGTATGACAGGAACAGTAGGACATGCAGGATTCCAAATCGGGAAGTAGCCAAAGAGTTTAAGAATTCTATTGTCTCGGAAACAGGATGGGGTGTGGTTGCAACGGCCATTAATCAATCAGAACAATTGCTTGCAGACACGTTGGCTGGTAAATCCAACTCAGTTGCAAAAGCAATAGACGTGATTCACTCCGACAATACGAGTGTTTTGCAGTATAACGATGAAAATTCCCTGGCCTGTGTTCTTACGATAGCTTATTATGCAGCCAAAAAAGATTATTTGATGATTCGCGAGTTTCCGTCGGGAAAAGGCTTTGCCGACATTGTTCTATTGCCCCGTCCTATTTGTAACCGCCCCGCCGTTGTATTGGAATTAAAGTATGATAAGTCGGCAGACACCGCAATTGAACAAATACATGATAAACGCTATGCTGGTTCCTTGAGTGATCTTGCTGGTGAAGTAGTACTTGTCGGAATTAACTACGATAAGGCTACAAAGCATCATGAGTGTAAGATTGAAAAGTTGAAAGCATAATCTCAACACTTAGAATATAGAGATAGTTTGAAATATAAGTCACTTAGGAGCAATATTATATAAAAATATTGATAATTATCGGCTGAAGAACCGAACGTTCTCTTTGTAGGACGTTTGGCCGAATACAAGTATTATGATATGGCTCCAATAGTGGAGAATGTTATTACTCTTGAAATATGAAAAGCAATACAGTAACTGTTACATCTCCCTTGTTGCCAAATCTTGACGAGTTTCATCAACTACTCAAAGAGATTTGGGAAAGTAAGTGGATAACTAATAATGGGTCTTTTCATCAAAGGTTAGAAACTGCATTGGCAGAATATCTTAAGGTGCCTTATGTCAGTCTTTTTACCAATGGAACCCTTCCTTTGATTACAGCATTACAGGCTCTTCGCATTACTGGAGAGGTTATAACAACACCGTATAGTTTTGTTGCTACAACACATTCGTTGTGGTGGAATGGAATCAAACCAGTTTTTGTCGACATTGAGTGGGAAAGTGGGTGCATGGACCCTGACAAGATAGAAGCAGCCATTACCCCTAAGACAACGGCAATAATGCCAGTCCATGTGTATGGCAAGCCTTGTAATACGAAAGCTATTCAGGATATTGCAGATAAGTATGGCTTGAAGGTTATTTATGATTCAGCTCATGCCTTTGGCGTTGAGGTGGATGGTGAAAGTATCCTGAACGCTGGCGATATGAGTACTTTGAGTTTCCATGCTACCAAAGTTTACAACACCATAGAAGGCGGAGCGATGGTAATGCATGATGCTAAAACCAAGCAGCGTATTGACTACCTCAAGAACTTCGGTTTCGCAGGTGAAACCGAGGTCGTAGGACCTGGCATAAACAGTAAGATGGACGAGATAAGGGCTGCCTACGGGCTTCTTAACCTCAAGCAAGTCGATGCAGCTATTGAAGCCAGACATCAAGTAGCTATCAAGTATCGTGATGCCCTGAGAAATGTAGAAGGTATAGAATTCTGGGACGATATACCGGGAGTGAAACATAACTATAGTTATTTCCCCATCTTTGTTGATGCAAAGAAGTATGGAATGACACGTGACGAACTCTATTTCAAAATGCGTGATAAAGGTATTCTTGGTCGCCGCTATTTTTATCCACTTATAAGTGAATTCTCCACATATCGTGGACTTGACAGTGCTTGTCCGGATAATCTCCCAGTTGCCACAAAGATGGCTAACGAAGTTATCTGCCTGCCGATGCATCATACACTTACAAATGATGCCACAAACAGAGTTATTGAACTAATTGTAAAATGATGTTGAAACAAAAGAAACTAATGCTGCTGGGTGGCATACGCTACTTGTTGCCGGTCATTAAGGCCGCGCACGAGCAGGGGTATTATGTAATAACAGCAGATTATATACCCGATAACATTGCCCATAAATACAGCGACGAATATGTCAATGTGAGCATCATTGACAAAGAGGCTGTGTTGAAGGTGGCTCGAGAAAAGGAAATTGACGGCATTATGTCGTTTGGAGTTGACCCTGGCGTGATATCAGCCAGCTATGTACAGAACAAAATGGGACTTCCATCATTTGGCCCATTTGAGTCTGTAGAGATCCTTCAGAACAAAGATAAGTTCCGTTCATTTCTGGCTGCAAATGGTTTTAACGTACCAGTAGCCAAAGGTTTTGACAGTATAGATGCAGCCATGAAGGAGGTTGACACTTTCCCGTGGCCTGTGATAGTAAAGCCTACCGATGCTGCCGGTAGCAAGGGCGTTACCCGTGTGGATAAGGCAGAGGATTTGTTGCCTGCACTTGAATATGCAATGGAGCACAGTATCTCCGGACATATCATTGTTGAGGAGTTTATTGATAAGCAGGGGTGCTCGTCTGATACAGACAGTATGTCTATAGATGGCAAACTGGTTTTCACAAGCTTCTGTGCTCAGCGTTTTGATGTAGAGGCTACCAACCCCTATACACCCGCTGCCTTCTCTTGGCCTTCAACCTTTACCAAGGAGCAGGAAGAATACCTCACCTCTGAGATACAGCGTATCATCACACTGCTGAATCTGAAGACTGTTGTTTATAATATTGAGGCGCGTGTCGCTCCGAATGGAAAGCCTTACATTATGGAGTTGACCCCTCGTGGCGGTGGTAACCGCTTGTGCGAGATGCTTCGGTATGCAACAGGTGTGGATATGATTACAGCCATCACCCGTGCGATGGTAGGCGACCCTATTCTGGAACCGATTGAGCAGAAACCGTACAACGGTCATTGGGCAGAGATTATTCTTCATGCTGATAAGAGTGGTGTGTTTGACCATTTGGAAATTAGCAAGGAATTGCCAGCTGAAATTGTTGAGGAAGACTTGTGGGTTGAGAAGGGTGATAAGGTGGAAGGCTTTGAAGGAGCCAATAATGCCATTGGTACTCTTGTTCTAAAGTTCCAGACGGCAGAAGAACTTGAAAAGGCAATCACCAACCAACGCAGTTGGTTGAAAGTAGTGGAAAAATAATGGACGCGATAGGCGGTTACTTTTCGTTGGAACTCCCCCTTCGTGAGGAGTATCATAAGGATGCCATCAGGTTGAATACCGGGCGCAACTGTTTAGAGTATATACTTCGTGCACGAAGGTATAAGAAGGTGTACATTCCGTATTATACTTGTGACGTTGTGCTAGAACCATTCTCAAAGTTGGGTATTCAGTATGAATACTATCATGTAGACATTAATCTTGAGATACGCGACATTTTTACACTGGAAGCAGACGAAGCACTATTATATACCAATTATTTTGGACTGAAGCAACGGTATGTAGAGCAGTTGGCTGAGAAGATTGGCTCAAGGCTGATAGTAGATAATACCCCGGCTTTCTATGCTAAACCTCTGCAAGGTATAGACACTTTCTATACTTGTCGTAAGTTTTTTGGTGTGGCAGACGGGGCTTACTTGTATTGCGATGCAGTTTTTGATGAGGAGATAGGGCAAGATTACTCATATTACCGTATGGGGCATCTTCTCAAGCGCATCGATTTAACGGCAGAAGAAGGTTATGCTGATTTCAGAAAGGTGGATGACGGATTAAGCAACCAGCCTATTCGTAGGATGTCTAAACTTACACAGCGCATTATGCAGTCTATAGATTATGTGGCTACTGCAACGAAACGCAGGGAGAATTACATGATGCTTCACGAGGCTCTTGGAAGAGAGAATAATCTGGAACTCCCACTGGAAGGGGATGCCGTACCAATGGTATATCCCTACCTGACCAATAAGAAAGGACTTAGGGATATGCTACTATATAATAAAATCTTCGTTGCACGCTATTGGCCCAATGTGTTGGAGTGGACTAAGAGTGACAGTATAGAATATAGACTTTCAAATTATTTATTGCCATTGCCAGTTGATCAACGATACAACCAAACGGACATGTATAGAATTATAAATACTATATTGTAATATGGAAATTAAGATAAGACCACTTCAGATAGAGGATGCTAAAATTTCATATAAATGGCGTAATGATCCAGAAGTGTTCAAATATACAGGAGCACATTATGACCATGAAATAGCTTATGCAGATGAAGCCAACTGGATTAAGAAGATAAAAACAAATAAAGATGAGTATCGATGCGCTATCCTTGTTGACGATGAATATATTGGCAATATATACCTGACCGATATAGAAAATGGTAGTGCCACATATCATATCTTTATTGGTAACAAAAGCTATTGGGGGAAGGGTATTGCAACAGAAGCATCTCGACAGATTATTGAATATGGTTTTAATGAATTAAACTTAAACCAAATCAATCTCAAAGTGAAACACGATAATATAGCAGCCAAAGCTTTATATGTTAAACTTGGTTTTAAAGAATATGACATGGATGATGTTTGGCTTTCTATGAGGCTTTTGCGCAAATGTTGACAGCTTTTTCCTTATCGGATATAATCATAATACTATTTTGCAATAAGCGACAAACATGAATCAATTAGAATTCTCTTCTAAAACACTTTTATGCTATTCGGTACGTAAGAATGTACGGATTGATTTGTCATGTTTGCCTGATGATATTTTCGACATCGTGCTTCAGGGGCTCGCTGATTCGAAGATGTGTGTTATGGGCAGTCCTTATACGGGGAAATATATAAAAAATGATATGAAGGCAGTTCCCTTTGTCGAGATGCTGACAGATATAATTAAGCCTTCTTATCCTCGTGTCTGCCGTTTGGTTTCTTTTCTTGACAGTCTGTCTGATGGTGATGTCTTTAGAATCGTATCGGAAGATGCACCTACAATGAATAAACAATTGGCTGTATTGAAAATCCAAGGAACTGCAAAGGGGAAGGATGAAAGAGCAATACATAATGATTATCTAATAAGATTTGGGAGGCTTACTACTGCCTTTCGCCATTATGCCTATGGTTATGATGGGATAAAGAATCCGGTTGGTGAAGGCTTTAAACCAAACCGAGTATGTCGATTTTGTGGAAAGAAAATGCCAGAAGTGTCCTTTAAAGATGTTGCTCATGCTGTTTCTGAAGGTTTGGGAAACAAAATCCTTCTTTGTAATGAAGAATGTACCAGTTGTAATCACAATCTGTCGAAACTAGAAAGCAATTTGATGCGCTATTTAGCTGTTCGCCGAGCTATGGGTGGTATTTTGTCAAAATCGGACGGAAAAGTTCCCTCTGTCGATGGCAAGGGCTTTGTTATCCGTGGCGATGAGAACAATAAAGGAGTTCTCTATATTGAAAAAGACTCTTTACCGCTAGATTTAGATACTAGTAAACCATTTTGGTGGAAATTGGAAACCACAGAGAGTGTAACCCATCAAGGAATCTACAAGGCTCTATGTAAGATAGTGATAGATTTGATTCCCTCTTCAGAACTGAAACATTTCCATGAGACGATAGGATGGATTAATGGCTCTGTAATGGATAATGAATTGCCTCCGTATTATGCTTCCTACGACCGTGAGCAGGTATTGCAACCTACGGTGGATATATTCCTGAGTGGTAGTCCAGGAACAGAACCTTATTGCATGGCAGTTGTCCATATCTTAGACGTATTGTTTGCATTCGTTCTGCCAGAGGTCGATGTAGATAAAGCGCGGTTCAAGACAGTTCAGGCTACAAAGAATAGCCTTTCCCTATTGATGGATGCCTTTGGTGGCCTTTGGCAAATTGAGGATAGCTCAGAATATACACTGTCTAATCCTTGGGTGTACTGGCCTGTGAATCCCGATGCCCCGCAAATATGTATCCTGCCTAAGTCTGATCCTGTTTTTATGCGATATAAGCGGGATAAGCCAATCAAAGAAGAGGAAGAGTTTCCGAAATTCACACCAGTGGGAATATCTTTACCTGTTGTGACAAATGTGCATTTTATCCGTCATTCGTATGGTACTGTAACCATGATGGATTTGCAACAAGTGTCAATAAACTTTTTACGTTTTGACTGCCTCCTTGATAAGGAAACATCTTCTGCAACATTCTTTGCTGCATTTAATTTTTCTGACTCTTCTAACAGGTTAAGTTTCTTTGATTTTAGTTTCACGGCAAATGTTAATATTGAGAAATTCGACAGGTATATTAGGATTGGTGAATACTTCTGCATTGACTATCATTTGAGAGATTTTCTGTGTGAATTGATTATGTCTGCAGCTGATAAAGAGTTGAAGAAATATACAGTTGGGTCTGATTTAGAGCCTGTCACGATGGGAAAAGTTGTAGATCGTAGAACGATAAGACAACTTTATTATATCATACCTGTAATTGTGAATAAATATATGAAAGTTAAAGATGCGGAGATACATAACCAATAATAATTTTAGACTGTTTTAGAAAATAAGACGATGAGTTCGTAATTATATGGATATTTAGGAATATAGGTGAAATGGGTGAAACATTAAAGCAAAAGACAAAGAACGGATTATATTGGAAGTTTTCCGAACAATTTGCAAACTATGGAATGCAATTTTTCATTGGGATTATCTTAGCTCGTTTGCTGTCACCAAGTGACTATGGAATAACAGCGTTACCAGTAATCTTTTTTTGCATTGCCTATATTTTGGCTGGATCGAGTTTCAGTACAGCAATGATACGAAAGCCTCAATTGAAAGAGGAGGATATTTCCACAGCGTTTTATTATAGTACAGCTGTTGGAATTGTATTTTATGCCATATTGTTTATAGCATCCCCGTGGATAGCTGATTTCTATGATGCTCCTGTATTAAATCCACTTATTCGGGTTAGTGCATTAGTTTTCATTTATAATCCTTTAGGAACACCTCAAGACATTATTCTCCAACGACGAATTGATTTTAAGACACCAGCAAAAATTAGTGTTATATGCACTATTGTTTCCGGAGTTGTAGGTATCACAATGGCATATATGGGTTATGGGGTGTGGTCTTTGACAATTTCTGGGATGATAGCAGGAATAGTTGGTCTCTGTATGAAATTATATGTTGTTAGATGGCTTCCAAAAGCTGGATGGTCAAAAGATTCTTTTAAGTATCTTTGGGGATTTGGTAATAAATTAATGGTGTCATCGTTGCTGAATACTATTTATGAGAATATTACACCTGTCATCATAGGAAAGTTCTTCTCACTATCAGACCTTGGAGTATACAATCGCGCCAACAATTATGCCAAGCTTCCATCACAGAACGCCACAGGTGTTATACAAAGTGTATCTTTTCCCGTCTTGTCGAAAATCCAAGAAGACGAGAAGGCACTTGCTGATAATTATCGAAGATTTTTAAAGTTATCGGCATTTGTTATATTTCCGGTTATGATGTTGCTTGCAGCATTAGCTCGTCCGTTGATTATTTTGATGTTAACTAAGAAATGGGAAGCATGTATTGTTCTCTTACAAATCCTTTGTTTTTCATTGATGTGGTATCCCATTCATGCTATTAACCTGAATCTGCTTCAGGTAAAAGGTCGCAGTGATTGGTTTTTGAAGTTGGAACTCATAAAAAAAATATATGGGGGAATTATTTTGGCCGTTACTTTGCCATTCGGCCTAATTGTTTTCTGTTTAGGTAGCGTACTTTCAAGTTTTGTGGGATTGGTTGTTAATACTCTTTATACCGATAAGTTGATTCATTTAGGCTTTTGGACTCAAATGAAGGATTTGTTGCCAACCTTTTTACTTTCTCTATCTGTATTTGTTATTTCTTGGGGAACCACATTGCTTATTCCGAACCTATGGATGCAAATTTTTGTTGGTGGCATTGTTGGTGTAGTCTTCTATCTTTTAGTGGCGAAGTTATTAAGGATGGAACAGCTGTCTGATGTACGTTATCTGCTTCGTCGAAATTAATTATAATATAGTTATATGGACACAAAAGAATACCCAGTATTGGTAAGCATTCAGTGTTTGGTTTACAATCACGAACCATATTTGCGTCAATGCTTAGATGGTTTTGTTATGCAGAAGGCGGATTTTCCTTTTGAAGCAATTGTGCATGATGATGCTTCAACAGACAACTCTGCAGCTATTATAAGAGAATATGCAGAGAAATATCCTGATATAATAAAACCGATATATGAAATAGAAAATCAGTATTCTAAAGATATAGAAATTCTGCGTCGAATAATGAATGACGCATGTAAAGGAAAATATATTGCCCTTTGTGAGGGTGATGACTATTGGACTGATCCGTTGAAGCTACAGAAACAGGTTAGTTTTTTGGAATCACATCCTGATTATACAATGTGTGTAACGGAGTCGAGAGTGTTAGCTCCAGACAAAAGTTTTTGGGAGTGGCAGACTTTTAAGGAAGACTGTGAAATGCCTACTACTACTATTATAAAGGCTGGTATGCATCTTATTCAGACTTGCACATTTGTGTTTAGAAAAGAGGTGTTGAGTAATGATTGGCCAGAGGTTAATCGTCAATGTCGCGTTGGCGACTTTCCGCTTTTCATTACGTGTGCCTTAAAGGGTAAAGTTTATTATCTATCTTGTCGAACCGGCGTTTATCGGAAAGTTCTCAATGGAGGTACATGGAGCAGCATGATGGCTCATCTTGATTATAAATCAAGGTTGGCGGAAGAAAAGAATATTGCTGATACTTTATTCGGATTAAATGAATACAGCCATGGGAAATATAAACAATCATTCTATTATGCAGTTGCATATCTTGTGTATAATTTGTCAAAACGTATGCACAAAAATGCTAATCAAGTAGTTGAAACAATAATCCCATCTTCTATAGAAAACGAGGTGTTGGCAACTTTAAGTAAAAGCCGTCGGATGAACATATGGCTATGGCGGCACCATCTGTATCTACTTTATGTGATAAAACATAGTGTGTCAATGGTTATTTATAAAATTAGAGATCACTTTTAACTTATTGTAAATGACTTATCCTAAAGTTTCTATTCTGGTGCCTGTCTATAATGTTGAGAAATATATCAGGCGATGTGTTGTCAGCTTGATGGAGCAGACATTGGAAGAGATGGAATTTATTTTTGTTGACGATTGCGGAACGGATTGTAGTATGCAAATTCTTCGAGAAGTAATCAATGATTACCCTCAAAGAAAAAAAAGTATTCATATTATCCGTCATGAGAAAAATAGGGGATTGAGCGCAGCTAGGAATACGGCATTAGACCTTGCAAAAGGGGAATATATTATTTTTGCCGATTCTGATGATTGGATGGAGTGTCATGGGGCAGAAGCTATGTATCATTTTGCTAAAACTCACAACCTTGACATTGCTTATTCCCGGTTTTATAAAGATTATCCAGATGGGCGGCAAATGACCACATGTTATCAGAAGTGTGCAACAGTAGATGAATGTATCCGGCATACGATACAAGGTCATTTTAATTATGTAGTATGGAATAAAATATATCGCCGTCAGTTTCTTATTGATAGTGGGGTGCGGGATTTAGAAGGATTCAATAATGGTGAAGATATGGGAGTGAATATCAAATTGTTTCCTCTTACTGAGAAAATAGCAGAATATGATGGTCCCCCATATTATCATTATTCAGATCAGACTCCTGGTAGTTATACATCGGAATCTCGGCACTTGCCATTGCAGAATGTCCCAAGTGTTGTGGCTAATGTTGATAATGCAATTTTGTTTCTAAAAGAGCGTAATTTATATAATAGATACCAAAATGAACTTATGCAAGTAAAGATTAATGTACGGAATCTATATCTTTGCGTCAATAAAGAGTGTCTGAAGGTTTGGTTAAGAACATATCCTGAGACAACAAGTATATTGCTACAACAGGTTAAAGCCACCAGAAGCCTAACATATATGTTGTCATTCAGTTTGTTGTGTCGAGGGTGGATTACACAATATATTGTTTATGAGCGGTTCATGGATTTGTTTACTAAGCTAATGAGGCGTTCATAGTTTCGTTTTTGTATTCTTGAATTATAGAAAATATAGTCAATGGATAATAGTCTTGTTTTGAAAATTTATAGTAAGTTTCGTAATTTGATTCTTTATGGAATTATAGGGGCGTTTTCTTCTGGTCTTGATTTTCTGCTATATAGCTTGTTTGTTGAAATTTTCGGTTGGCATTATATTTTGTCTAATTGCATCAGTGTATTAGCTGGTATTTCTACAAGTTTTATACTTAATAGATCGTACAACTTTAAAGTCAAAGACAAAGCGAGGACTCGTTTTGCCATTTTTCTTACTGTAGGTTTATGTGGAATGTTGGTCAGCAATTTGATATTATATCTTTGCATTGATGTTATGGATTTGAATAAGATTATCTCCAAAATTCTGAGTATAGTTTTGGTTGTGGCTTTTCAGTTCGTTCTGAATAAGTATATTACTTTTCGACCTAATAGGTGATTTGTTTGAAACTTTAATATATATATATATATGAATATAGCAGTTATAATAGCGGGTGGTTCTGGAAGCCGTATGGGGCAGGACATACCCAAACAGTTTATCAATGTTTATGATAAACCAATTATAGTTTATACATTGGAAGGCTTTCAGAACCATCCCATGATAGATGCTATTGAAGTGGTCTGCATTGATGGCTGGCATGATGTTCTGTGGGCTTATGCTCATCAGTTTAATATTACAAAATTAAAATGGGTCGTATCAGGTGGAACAACAGGACAAGAAAGTATCCGCAATGGTGTATATCATTTAGAGCATATTGCAAAAGATGATGATATTGTTATCATTCATGATGGAATTCGCCCGCTTGTAGATGCCACTGTACTTTCAGATGTAATTGTTAAGGCAAAAAAATATGGTAACGGTGTAACTTCGTTGCCTTATAATGAGCAGATATTTGTAGTTAATTCAAAAGATGAAACAACAACATGTAAATATATTCCGCGCGAAACGCTTAGGAGAGTTTCTACACCACAGGCGTATAGTTTTGGGAAATTAATCTGGGCATATAAGGAGGCTTTTGAAAAAGAAATTGGAATTTATGGATCATCTTATACCAATACGATGATGGTTGAACTTGGTGAGACACTTCATTTTGCAGCAGGTTCAGATAAAAATATCAAACTAACAACAAAAGATGATTTGGAAATGTTTAAGGGATATTTGAAGAAAGATAATAATAATTGGTTGAAATAATATGATTTTGCACAAACAACATCCTGAATATCAAAATGATTTAGATTATATATTGTCTATCAAGGGCATTGAAGGATTGCGAAATAAAAGCTTCCTTATAACAGGAGCAACAGGTTTGGTAGGTGTTTGCCTTATAGATGCTTTAATGAAATATAATAAGCAGGGGGCTAATATACATATTTTTGCCATAGGTAGGAATAGCGAAAAGGCATATTCTCGATTAGGCGAATATTATGAAAATGACTTATTTGAGTTTGTTGAGCAGGATGTTAGATACCCCTTAGATACAATACCAAAAGTAGATTATATTATTCCTTTGGCAAGTAATACACATCCCATGGCCTATTCTCAATATCCTGTAGAAACTATTGAGATAAATGTTAAAGGTGCAGAATATGCATTAGAAAAAGGAGTGGAATCTGGTGCAACAGTTTTATATCCGTCAACTGTTGAGATTTATGGAAATACAATAGGTAATGATGTTTTTACCGAAGATTATACTGGAAAACTGAATCTTAGTATAGCTCGTGCTTGTTATACGGAGTCGAAAAGAGTAAGTGAAGCCTTGTGCCAGTCGTATATTTCAGAATATAATAGCAAGGTTAAAATAGTCCGATTAAGTAGAATCTTTGGTCCTACTATGCTTTTAAGCGACACAAAAGCTTCTTCTCAGTTTATAAAAAAGGCTATCCAAGGCGAAGATATAGTTTTGAAAAGTTTAGGGAACCAGTTCTTTTCTTATACTTATGTTGCTGATGCGGTAGCGGCAATGCTATATGTGTTGTTACATGGTGAGAACGGATTAGCATATAATATTAGTAACAATGATTGTGATATGCATCTAAAAGATTTTGCTCAATATTGTGCAGAATATGTTGGGAAAAAAGTTGTTTTTGATTTGCCTTCAGAATCAGAAAAGAAAGGTTTTAGTATTGCTGTAAATGCGATACTAGACAACAGAAGACTTCGACAATTGGGATTTGCCCCATCTTATTCAAGTAAAAACGCGATAGAGCGGACCATTCGTATCCTTCAATCATAGTTTTAATTATGTTGGAACATTTAGCTAAGCAGCTTTTGGCTAAAGGAATATATCTATTTAAGGCTCTTGAAAATAGACTGTTCCATAAAGAACTTTTAAAGCGAACTAAAGCACTTTCATTGTTGGTAAAAAACAAACCAACAATAAAAGTTCTTTTTGTCTTGAGTAACTTATCCAAATGGAAGACAGAAGCTTTGTACTGTGCAATGAAGGAACATCCAAGATTTGAACCGGTAATCGGAGTTGCACTTGGTGTAGTTGACTATCCGACCTACGAAGCAAAAAATCTTATTGAACTGATATCTTATTTAAATAATAAAGGGTATCCATTTACCGAATTGCGTTTGACTGCTGATATTCAGGAACGTGTTCAACCAGATATTGTTTTTTATCAGCAAGCGGATGGTGGAATTTATGACTGTTTGAACTTTAATCACATGCATGACATGTTGTTTTGCTATATATCTTATGGCGTTTCCAATGGTAAAGCTGTGTATGCATATAATAATATTTATCACAACATATGTTGGTATTGGTTTGTGGAGAATCAATTGGTTATAGATTATGCAAAAAAAGTAATGTCTAACCATGGGCATAATTTGGTTGCCACGGGTATTCCGATGGTAGATGAACTTTTGATGAAAAAAGAATCAATGATGAATCCTTGGAAATCTCAATCTGTCTCTAAGAAAAAAATTATTTGGGCACCACATCATACGATAGGCATTGGCAAAGAGGAAATACATTATGGAACATTTTTGGAAGTGGCTGACGGTATGACGGCTTTGGCTAAGAAATATCGTAATGAAACGCAATGGGCATTTAAACCACATCCATCATTGAAACAAAAGTTATATTACATTTGGGGAGAGGAACGAACTAACGCATATTGGGCATTTTGGTCTGATATGGGAAATTGTCAATTGGAAGATGGTAAGTATATCCCTTTATTTAAGCATTCTGATGCAATGATTCACGATTGCGGTTCATTCACAACGGAATATCTGTATATGCGTAAACCATGTATGTATCTTGTTAATGGCAAGGATCATCCCACGAATGAGTTTGGTAAGAGGTGTTATGAACAATACTATCAAGGGTACAACTTAAATGATATAGAATTATTTATTCAAAATATAATCCAAGGTGTAGATCCGATGAAAGAACAACGAGAGCAATTCTTTCAGGAATATTTACTTCCACCAAATGGGAAAACTGCGTGTAAAAATATTATAGATATGATTCTTGGTGATATCTGAAAGTAGAAATAGTCGATTATTAAAAATGAAGAAATATGAGTAAGATTTATTTTGTGATGCCTGCTTATAATGAGGCTGAAAACATAGAGGAAACCATCAAGCAATGGTATCCTGTGGTAGAGAAATCGGGGGCGGATTGCCGTCTTGTCATAGCCAATGACGGTAGTAAGGATGAAACTTATAAGAAGATGGTGGCGCTCAAAGAGAAGTATCCACAGCTAATACCGTTAGATAAACCGAATTCTGGTCATGGAGCTACGGTTTTGTATCTTTATCGTTATGCAATAGAGCATGGTGCTGAGTATATCTTCCAAACAGACAGTGATGGTCAAACTAATCCAGAGGAATTTTGGCAGATGTATGATAATCGAGATAAATACGACTTTCAGATAGGTCACCGATTAGGTCGTCAAGACGGTGGTAGTCGTGTTTTTGTTACAAAGACCCTACGCTTTGTAGTTTGGCTAATGTTCCATGAATGGGTCGTCGATGCTAATACGCCATTTCGCCTAATGAACGTAGAGAAACTCAAACCCATTCTTGACGTTATACCTACTGACTATTTTCTTTGTAACGTAGCCATCTCTGCCATCGCTGTTAAGTGGAAATATACTATAGGTTGGTACCGTATTACCTTTAAACCTCGTCAAGGAGGAGTAAATTCTATCAATATGAAGCGAATCTTCAAGATAGGGTGGAAGGCTTTAGGAGATTTCAGGAATATTAATTCACATTTGAAGAAATCATGACCTATACTTTCGTTCATTTTAATAAGGTTAATCTATATGTTAGGTTGAATTACTTCAAAATAGATTAAGCATGAAAAAAATATTATATGAGTTGTTTGGACAAAAATATACATGGCTTGCAATAAACTATAGGCAGGCTCAGACCTATTGTTATTCTGTTTTGCATCCATACAATTATGATGCAAGTCGTTATGCAGAAACATTCTTAGAGGAACCTTGTGATTTTCCTTATTCCGACGATTTCTCTACGCCTGTGGATCGTGTTATTTATATCTTTTGGACTGGTGATAACGAAATTACCCCTAACCGTTTAGAGGGTATAAAATCTTTAGAACGGGTTAGCGGAATCGAGGTAAAATTGATTACTCTTAAGAATCTACCTGAGTATATAAAAGAGGAGGACCCACTTCCTGAAGCGTATAGGTATCTTTCGTTTGTTCATCGTGCAGATTATCTGCGTTCATATTTTATGTATCATTATGGCGGAGGATATGCTGATATAAAGGAATATTTCTATAGTTGGGTGTCTGCATTTGACACATTGGATAAATCCGATGCATACATTATGGGGTATCCAGAAGTTGGTTTTTGGGGGGCTGCTTACCACGACATTGAGGATTCAATATTGAGAAACGAGTTATTGATTCATTGGAGATATTTAATAGGAAATGGAGCATATATTTGTCGTTCACATACTCGGCTAACGGCAGAGTGGCATTCAGAAGCAAAAAGAAGATTGTTACGTATGTCTGAAGAACTATATAATCATCCTGCAACTGATCCATACGGTCAGAATGTTGATTATCCTGTTAAATGGTCTGGACTGTTAGGAAGTATTTTCCACCCATTATGTTTAAAGTATAAGGATCGATTGCTAAGTGACAAAGCATTGATGCCTTCTTTTGAAAATTATCGTTAGAGATTTAAACTATGGCAAAAATGCGAATGTCAAATATGGAGTTGCTGCGTATAGTATCTATGCTTTTTGTCTTAATACTCCATGCAAATTTCATAGGGATACATGCCCCCACTAAGGTTGATCTGGATGCAGCTCCTCTTTCCACATTTTTCCGGTGTTTTACAGAAGCATCAGCTATTGTTGCGGTAGATGTTTTTGTACTAATCTCAGGATGGTTTGGAATTAGGTTTAGTATTAAAAAGTTAAGTGCTTTTTTATTTCAAGTTTTGTTCTTCTCATTAGGCTTTTTCATAGTATTCTCTGTTATTAATCCTTCCGAGGCATTTACGATTGATAGGATAAAGGGCATATTTCTATTAAACGGGGACTATTGGTTTGTCAAGGCGTATTTGATTCTTTTTATACTATCCCCAGTGTTGAATGCTTTTGTTGACAAAGCATCACAAAAAGAATTCCTAACTTTTTTAGTATCTTTTTATACTTTTCATACGATTTATGGCTGGTTTATGGATGCTTCAGTTGCTTTTACGATGAATGGAACAACTGGTCTCTCTTTTATTGGGCTTTATATGTTGGGTAGGTATGTTAGACTTTTTCCATCATATCTAACATGTTTACCAAAAGAAAAAGATTTATTAATCTATCTGGGGGGGGTATTAATTCTATGCGTTTTTAATCTTTTATTCCTATATTTAAATCATAGTATTACAGTGTCAGGACGCTTATATTCATACGCTTCACCTATTGTTATAGCATCTTCATTATATTTTTTGCTTTTTTTCAGTAAATTGTCTTTTACAAGTAAGAAGGTAAATTGGGTTGCCTCTTCATGTTTTGCGGTATATCTTTTTCATTGTAATGGCTTTTTCTTTAAAGATTATTTTAGGGAACCTATATATTATTTGTATCATAAGACCGCTGCCTCAGTATTTTGGATAACACTATATGTATTCTTAATTTATATGATTGCAGTCTTTATTGATAAGATACGGATTTATTTATGGAAAGTAGTATTAAGTAACGTCAAATTTCAAAAGTAAATTTATGAAGTTTATAAATCTTTCAGATTTTAATTGGTTTTATGTCCTGTTTGCTGTTTTCTGTATTTGGATGGGGATAGGTGTTTTTCCTCTGATAACTTACGAATCAGATGCAATGCATATCATAGCTGGGGCTAATCTTCTATGTGAACATGGATTTTCATTGCCACCCTTATACTGTTATCGCTACGACATGCAACCTTTGTCAGTAATATTGATAGCTGGAATGCATTGGATGTTCTCTTTTTTTACTTGTGAACAATGGTATTGTTTGCTGACAGCTATTGCTGCCTACTTTGTCATTATTCAAAGTATATTCTTCGTCCAAAAGATAACTGGATGTAATTCTTTGATAGCTTTACTTGCTTTAGTGTTCTTTCCTGAGAGTTATGCCATTGCGATGTATCCGAATACCAGTATCTTTGCATTGGCAGTATTCTTGCCATCTATGAATTTAATATTGAATGGGAAAAATATTTTTCCGATAGTGCTGATGTGTGTTGCACCACTGATGCGTGAAGAGATTATTTCTGTCTATCCTGTAATCTTCTTCCTATTTCTTTTTAGAAAAGATACTTTAAAAAGGGCAATACTGCTTAGTGTAAGTTACGCAGTTATCGTTGTTTCAGTAGCTTTATCTGTTTATTGGTTATTGGATGCGATGCCTGCTGGTACGATGGACACCTATCAATATATTCAGCCAAGATTGGTAGAAAAAGTTAAGTTTACAATTTATACTTTTTATACAGTAGTGAATCTTATATTGATTCCTATTGGAATTTGGTTATGTATTAATAAACGCCGTTGGATAATTTTGGGTATTGCCCTTGTCCCAATGGTGTTGTTACATTATATTTACCGTTATTATGCAGGTGCCACTAAACATTGGTTGTATTTGTTGCCGTTTGTAATGGTTCTAGCAGTCTATGGATGGCAATTTGTTATAGCTCTTTGTAAAACGTATAGAAGTATCTGTTTTTCACTCATACTTCTCATCGTAGTTTATCTTACGGTTTCTGTTAAAATAGATATCAAAGATTATCCATGGTATGATAACCCACAATCTGTAGCTAATTGTCAACCGAGTGTATCCTTAACCACATTCCATTTTGCAGGTCATCATGTAAAAATAGGATTGGGGGCAGGCCAATTAATCCCTACGACAGATGAGTATATGTTGTTGACAGGAGGTTTTGTTTATCCATTTTATATTCATAACTACAAGAATCATGTTGTGGATGAATTGAATGATGCCATAGCTGCGATTGATGATAAAAAGAGTTTTAATATTGCTATGTTTAGCTGGGGAGATAATTGGTATCTTCCGAACTATATGGTGACACATGGATGGAAAGTAAATATGGCTGCTAAGAAGAGTCATGTTCAAGATTTATATTTGACTTTAAAGAAAAATGGTAAGACTGTTATGACATTCTCTCGAGGAGAAATAGATCATTTTGATGAGAAAGCTATGGAAGAGAGGCTTGATGTATGGGAAAAGCATTCAGAACCCTTATATTTGGTCGTTAACGAGGAAAAGATTTTGTATATTGCTAATGAGCTTTATAGAAAGGGTAAGTTAAAGAAATTGTCTAAAATCTGTTTCCTTGTAAATAAATAGTTCTTTTGGTAAAGCTAGAATAATGGATGACACACAAGGATTGCTATCTGTCATAGTTCCTGTATATAATGCAGAAACGACACTCAGACAATGTGTTGATAGCATTTTGGTTCAGGAATATAAGGATTTTGAATTGTTGCTGATAGATGATGGTAGTCAAGATGGCTCACCAGCTATATGTGATGAATATGCAAAGCAAGATGTACGAGTGACAGTTTATCACAAAGAGAATGGTGGTGTGAGTTCTGCCCGTAATGTTGGACTTGATAAAGCAAAGGGAGAATGGATTACTTTTATAGATTCGGATGATGAAGTGTCGAGCGATTATTTAAGTGATATTGAAGAAAGATATGAAGATGTTATTTTCAAAAGTTATAAAAAAATATTAGAGAATAATTTTATAGAAGACTTGTGCTTTTCGAATGAACAGAGAACAACTCTTCCATCTTTCATTCATTCTCATTTAACGAGTTCGTTATTAAGAGCACCATGGGCAAAATTCTATAAAAAGTCAGTCATTGGCTATTTACGTTTCCTCACAAATATGAAGATAGGTGAGGATGCTTGGTTTGTGTTTAATTATCTAGCACGTTGTAAAACCTTTGCTCTTTCCAATCAAGGAACATATTTTGTCAGTGTAGATGAAAGACCAGACGACGTGAAATATGCTATCACTGTGGATTATGCAGTTCAATCACTGAATTATTTGAAGGATGCTTACAACCAACTTGTTCAAGTGCATGGAATACAGAAAGCTAAGTTCTTAGAGTATATCGGCTATTTTAAAAGGATTTCTAAATCGGATTGGATATCAGACAAGAAAAAGTGGTATTCTAACCAACAGATAAAATATTTATATGATTATGTATGGTCGGATTTATCTTTATTTCAAAAAGTAAGATTTAAATTGGCAAAAATAATAAAGAAATGAATGAGATAGCTATTTCCGTTATTGTGCCAATATATAATATGGAGAAACTGATGCGTAAGTGTCTTGACTCCATATTGACTCAAACATTTCATAATTATGAATGTCTGCTGATTGATGATGGTAGTACCGATGGCTCTCCTGCTATCTGTGACGAATATGCATCTCAGGACCCGCGCTTCAAGGCATATCATAAGCCTAATGGAGGATTGAGCGATGCACGTAACTTTGGATTGGCTCATGCAAAAGGAGAATATACAATTTTTTTTGATCCCGATGATTGGGTGGATTCTGATTGCCTGAAGGATATGTATGCAAAAGCAGTAGAGACAAATGCGGATATGGTTATGTGTGATATTTATTACAATGATCAGTATCGCGAGTTTTACCAAAAACAAGAACCGAGTTCATTAAATCATAAGGAGGTGTTAAAAGACCTAGTTATGGGTAAAATTGCAGGCTTTACTGTAACTAAACTTATAAGGAATTCTCTGTATCAGAGGTATAATATTAAATATCCAGATGATATTTATGGATGTGAGGATCAATATACCATGTGTGCATTGTTAATGAATAATATCCAGATTTCATATTTGCCTAAAGCATATTATCATTATATGCAATATCGAAATGATACTTTGTCACGTCGTTATGATGAGACGACCTTTCATAATAATAATATGATACGTGAATGTTTTTATAACCTGTTAAAGGATACGCCATATGGCGAATATGTGTACATGAAAAAAACAGCTTATATTGTTAGTCATGCTTTTATGTACGGCTATAATTATTACTCTTCAAAAGCATTTAAGCTATTGTTTTCCGCTTATGGTGATGTAGCTTTAAAGATGACATCAGATAAATTGATGTTTGCATTATATTATTTATCTTTACATGGCTTTTATCGGCCATCACGATTGTTTTTTGAGTTACTTTACCACATGAAGCAACTGTTAAAGAAGTTAAGAATAGTAAAATGAGATAGTGTGCGATGAAAATACTACAATTTATGGATATGCAATCTACAAAATTTGGTGGATTGGGAAAGTTTATGATTAAGCTGATGGAACGTTGTCCCAATGATAGGTTTTATTTCGTCTTTCAAAATTATCCTGTCAGTGAAGATATGGTTAAAAGATTTGAAGCATGTGGGGCTAATATTTATGTTATGAATACGGCTACAGGAAAGAAGGCTCTACTGCATATCCCTCAATTTATCAAAATGATTAGAAGAATAAAGCCAGATATAGTGCACTTTCATTTTGCCAACAGTTTCTTTATATATGCTCCTATCGCAAAATTGCTTGGAGTTAAAAAAATGATAAAAACACAACATTGCTGTTTAACTACAAACTTCTCTAAACATGTTACAAGTAAACAACAATTCAATTTGAGAACAAAAATCTTTTCTTGGAATGGAAATATATATAAATTATTTAATCATATAATAATGTGTAGTAATTTCGTTCAAGAACAGTTTGAGAATGTTTATGGAAAATCCCATAAATATAAAACAATTTATTTTGGGGTAGAACCAGTAATGATTCTTGATGATTATAAAAAAATTAAATTCCGCAAGAATTTGCAAATAAGTGAAGATGATATAGTAATAACTACAGTAGCTTTTGCAGATCCGATTAAAGGTGTAGATGTCTTGATTAAAGCTATACCATATATACGAAGTCAGAAATTTAATGTCGTTATTGTTGGAATTAATCTTGAAACTCAATATGGTGCATATTTGCATGAACTCGCAAAGAACTTAAATGTAGACGAAAAGATCAGATGGATAGGTATTACTGACCATGTTGGTGATTATCTTTCTATTTCTGATATTTATTGTCAGCCTTCAAGAAGTGAAGCTTTAGGACTTGCAGGTTGTGAAGCAAAATCCGCCAAACTACCAATTGTCGCAAGTAATGTTGGTGGTCTTCCTGAAATATCAAATGTCTTATTTGAAAATGAAGATTTTAAAGATCTTGCTAAAAGATTAACAGTTTTGTTGAATGATGAAAAACAGCGTAAATTTTTAGCTGAGCAATCATATATAGAATATGAGAATAAATTCATGATTGATAAAGGAGTTGAAGAGTATGCGAATTTATACTTTCAAGTCTGAAGGGTAATATCTCCGCAGACTACTCGTGTGTCAAACGTCATTTGGAGTAATATTTATTTCCTAATTTCTTCTAATAAAATAGATGTTTTCGTTATTAGTATTCTGAAAAATACAGGAATGTACCCAATTTTGACTTATTTTTAAAAAGACTACTTTGGGCTTATGATTCTTGTTTCAGAGTAATAAATGCTCACAATATAAGATAATGGTAATTATATATATATTATTCTATCTTTTTGCTTTGGCTGCAGAGCAGCTGAAAGGGAATGATAAGAAGATACTGCTGATGCTTACTTGTGTGGTGATGGCTCTCATGGCAGGTTTCCGCAATCCCTATTTATGGGCTGATACTGATGCTTATATGATATCTTTTGAGTATTATACAAAGCCCTTATACGAATGGTCACAGATAGATGAGCCTTTGGGATACTCAGAATATGGTTTCTATTTTCTTGGCGTTATCTTTAAAACATTTAGCTCAAATATAACAGCCTATCTTACATTCATAGCAGCTCTTACATTCATTTTTATGTATAAGGATTTCAAGCGTTACTGCTATTATCCTTTATTTGGAGTAGCCGCATATATCTCCCGTTTCTATATTGCCAGAAATTTCTGTCAAATTAGAGCAGGATTGAGTTATGCGATTATTCTCTGGGCTGTTCAGTATATTTCAAAACGGGATTGGAAGCGATATTTTTTATGGGTTTATATAGCTTATTTATTCCATCATAGTGCCCTAATAGCTGTGCCTCTTTATTTCTTGTGTATGATAAAAATTAAGAAGTGGCATATTTGGACAGGTATTATAGTCGCATTTATTTTAGGTGGAGTTTTTACTGCACCAGTTCGTGCTTTAGTAGCGGATTATGCAAGTGACATGGTTTATACATACTTACAAGATGAATATCAGCGTGAGTGGGGACTTCTAAATCCTGTGATCTATTTTCAGTTGGCAGTTCTATATTTGTATACGCAAAATGAAGAAGTCTTAAAGAAGACTTCGGAAGATTACTATACTATGCGTACAGCATATTTCTATTCCACGTTCATACTTATCTCTCTAAGTATGTATACAGCATTGTCTGGGCGTACATCTTCGATGTTCGCAACATTGGAGATGGCAATCATTCCACCTATTATTAATACTCTCTCAAAGAAGAATCGGTCAATAGCATATATAGGACTGGGTATTGTTCTTACAGGTCTTTTCTTTATGAATGTTAGTAAATAATTCAAAATAATGAAAATTTGTATTGTTTGTGGCCGTTTGTGTTACGGAGGGGCTGAGCGTGTGGCTGTGATGTGGGCTAATGGCTTTCATCACAGAGGACATGAGGTGATGGTTGTGACAAATCTTAACGACCCCATTACCTATTCTCTTGATGGCGGCATTAAAGTTCGGCAGCTGACAGGTCCAAATGGTAACAAATTGAAGAAATGGGCTTATTCTGTACCAAATCTTCGTCGGTATATAAAAGAATTTACTCCTGATGTTGTAATAGGTGTACTGAGTACTTGCTCCCTTGTGGCTTGGATGGCAACAAGAGGACTTGGAATACCCGTTATAGCTACTGAACATGATTCTTTCGAGAGACCAAAATCTGCACCGATGGGTAAGTGGACTTGGTTTACTAAATTTATCCTAAACAAGTTGTATTCTCATGTAACGGTACTTACAGAAGCAGATAAAAAGGTTATAGGGAACAGACTGTCCCGTGTTACAGTGATGCCTAATCCCTTGGCATTTGCTCCCGTTGAATCGTTTCCGCAGAAGGAGAAGGCCGTGTTAGCAGTTGGGCGGATAGATGCTGGTCATTACAAAGGCTTTGATATTCTTATCAAAGCCTTTGGAATGACCAGCAATGACTGGCCATTACAAATCGCCGGCTACGGCCATCCAGAGAGTATTGATTACTATATGAAGTTAGCTGAAGAGTGTGGAATTGCCGACAGGATACAGTTTCTGGGATTTGTTTCGAATCCGATGGAACTATATCAGAGGTCGGAGGTTTTTGTGCTCTCCAGTCGTTATGAAGGGTTCGGCCTTGTTCTGATTGAAGCGATGAGTCAGGGATGTGCGCCAGTGGCTTGTGACTATAAGGGGCGTCAGCGTGAGATTATTAACCCCTCATCGGTTCTCCCTCAAAGGGAGGAAGAACAATCGGCTGCTGTTTCCGAGTTTTGTGTATGTGATAATGGCATATTATGCGAACCCGACAATGTTGATCAGTTGGCTGCTGCGATAGCTCGGATGATAAGTGATGACAAATATCGCATGAGCGTACAACAGAATGCAATATCTCGGTCTCGCTATTATTCAATAGAAAATACTGTTGACCGTTGGGAGCAGTTGCTTAACAGTCTGATTAGAAAGTAAAGATGAAGATAGCCTATCTTATTGCCCATCTGGGTCGCACGGGGGTTAACGGAGTGGTGCTTGATTTAGTGAATCAGATGCAAGCACACCATCACTCGTGTACTGTCTTCTTCCTGGAAAAAGATGGTGATGGGATAGAGTATCCTTGTGAGATGGCTTGTCTTAGAGAAATACAGCAGTTGGAAGGCTATGATGTTGTTCATACACATGGCTTGAAGCCTGAGATTTTTATTTTCAAGCACTTGTGGAAACGTAAGGGAAAGAAGTTTGATCAGACTCGTTTCATCACCACTCTGCATTGCTATTGCTTTCAGGACTTCTTTGACTTGTATGGAAAAGTGAAAGGAGCATTGATGGGCTGTGTTTACCTTTTAGTGAAAACTGCTTTTGACCGTGTTGTTTGTTTGTCAAAGGATATGATGCATTATTATGAGCAATGGCTTCCTAAGCGAAAGCTGACGTATGCCTATAATACTCGTGATATTTGTTTGGCCAATCTCACGTTGAGCGAGGACGAGCACAACATGATAAAGACATTCAAGGGGGAATCAACATTGATAGGCATGAACTGTGTCTTGTTATATCGCAAAGGCATAGATGTCATGCTTAAGGCATTGGCTTTGCTCCCACAAGAATATAAGCTAATGATAGTAGGGGAGGGTAAGGAAAAAGACGCATTTAAGCAGATGGCGCAGACTTTAGGCCTGAAAGGGCGTGTGCTTTTTGCAGGTAGCCATCCTGATGCTTATCGTTTTCTGCCATATTATGACATCTATGCTATGCCTTCTCGGTCAGAAGGATTTCCATTGGTCCTGTTGGAAGCTGCTGCTTATGGAACAAAGGTTGTTTCTTCAAGTCTTCCTGTCGTGAAAGAGTGTTTTTCAGACAATGAGGTTGTCACTTTTGATATGCCTGATGAGAAAGAACTTGCCGCCGCAATCTCAAAAGCTATTGAAGATAAAGACCTGGGCGAGAGGCTTAAAGAGCGATTTGATAAAGATTTTTCTCCTGAAACTTTTTATCAAAACTATATGAGAATATATCAGGACGCATAGTGCAGGTCGGCAATACATTTTAGTATAAGAGTAGATTTCAGGTCGAATAGATAGTATCAGCTTATCTACCGATAACAGAATTTAAAAGATTAGAAAAAACTATGTTGAAGTTTTCAGTTATAATGTCAATATATAAGAGTGATGTGCCTGAATATGTGCGCATTGCTCTTGATAGTATTCTTAACCAAACGCTGCTGCCCAACGAGATTGTGATTGTTGGTGACGGACCTGTTCCGGCTCCGTTAGAGCAGGTTATCAGGGATGTGCAGAGTAGCATCAGCGGTTCAAATCTTACCGTTGAAGTCAATTATCTGCCGCAAGAGAAGAACCGGGGACTTGGCGAGGCTCTGCGCATAGCCGTTGAGAATGCCAAGTATGATTATCTGGCCCGAATGGACTCCGATGATATTTGTATGCCCGACCGTTTCGAGAAACAGATGCGTTGTTTTGAGGAAGATCCCGATTTGTCGATTGTCGGCGGCATGATAACTGAGTTCGTTGACAGCCCCGACAACGTGGTAGACAAGCGAGTGCTTCCGCTCGACGACGAAGGTATCAAGCGGTTTATGCGGTCGCGTTGCGGAGTAAACCACGTTACGGTGATTTTCAAGAAAGCTGACCTTCTGCGTTCAGGGAACTATCGCAGCGACTATCGACAGGAGGACTATTATCTGTGGGCGCGTATGTTGAAAGCTGGCTGCAAGTTCCGTAACATCCCCGATGTGGTTGTCAATGTGCGTTCCGGCTACGACCAGTTTGCGCGCCGCAGCGGATGGAGTTACTATCTCGACCATTGCGCTATTTTCCGGTTCATGTATCGCGAAGGACTGATTTCCTTTCCGCGCCTTTTTTACAACTATGTGGTTCGTGGAGTTGTTCAGTTCCTCATGCCGAACTCATTGCGCACTTGGACCTATCAGCATCTTCTTAGAAAAGAGTAATCGTTAAGAATTGCCAACCGTGGTGAAGTATCCAATAGGAATACTGAGCTTGGAGGTAAGCTGTTGACACGTTTCTAAGGTAGCAGGCAGTGGGCTGGTGGAAAGATAAGGTCGATTTGTTGCTGGGCGAATGGAATATTGGATTTGCGCGGCAGAAAGTCGGCGATGTTCTCAACGGAAAGCCTTTACACATAGAATGGCTTCGCCATGGCTATAGCGACCGATGGTTTGCCGACCCGTTCATGCTTGCCGAGGATGCTTCCTCTTGGTATGTGCTGGTTGAGGAAATGACAGATAGTATTGGCCGAGGAGTCATTACGCTGCTCACAGTAGACAAGCAGACTGTGGAACTGGTCAGCAGAAAGGTGGTCATTCAAGAAGACAGCCATCTCAGTTTTCCCTATATATATAATAAAGGTGTGGGCAAATATGTGATGCCGGAGAAAGGATGGAGCGGTTCCTTGGACTTATATGCCTACAATGCAGACAGCCACTGTTGCTGGAAAGTTGAAACTCAGGCTGGTCTTAGTGTGTCGGATGCCATTCTCGTTGACACGGACACTATGCTCGCCACTCAGACAACTGCTCCTAATGGCAACCGGCTGACAGTCTTCTGCAGGGGCAATGATGGATGGGCACCTCAGTACGACATAACCTTTGCCGACAATATAGCCCGCAACGCAGGTGCTCTGTTTACCGTAGGGAATGATTGCTATCGTCCGGCACAAGTGTGCAACAACAGCTATGGCGAAGGTATCAGTATTCAGCGACTGTCATCCAGAGGCGACCGCATCATTCTCGAAGAGGTGAGGCGGATTATGCCGAGCGATGAAGTCTACAGCCATGGGCTCCACACGTTCAATGTCTGGTCCGACAACCTGATTGTCGTTGACGGGCTGAAGTACAACAGCCGTAGGATGCCGGGCCGCTTGTGGCAGAAGCTGAGCGGCACATTAAGGAATAAATGAACATAGCATATATCGTTCCGTCACTTGCTGCAAGAGGTCCGGTGATTGTGGTTCACACGTTGGTGAGCCAAATGGTGGAAAACGGACACACGTGCTGCGTTTTCTATCTTGACAGCAGTGATGACGAAATGCACTTTCCGTGCGCTACGAAGAAAGTGGACTTGTTCACTAAAGCCGACCTATCAGGCTTTCAGATAGTTCACAGCCACTGTATTCGTCCTAACCTGTTTTGTTTCCTGCACAAACCGTGGTTCTCCAGCAGCAGGGAAAAGGTCTGGATAACCACTTTCCATTCATATATTGTTGAAGAATATCTCAGCAGCTATCCACGGTTGTTGGGCAAGTTGGCTGCACGTTTGTTTCTGCTGCTCTCGTCGCGCATGGACCGCTACGCGGTGCTCAGCAATGATGCGCTGAGCTATTACTCTCGATGGATAGACGTGCGCAAGCTCAGTGTGGCCTATAATGGCGTAGATCCGTCGGACATCCATCTGCTGAACGACAGCCGGGCGGTATATGACGAGATAGCCCGGTTTAAGGGCGAGGCCAGCCTTGTGGGTACCTATTGCAGTCTTCTGAAGATAAAGAACCTGAAGTTGCTGCTTGGAGCGTTCAGCAATATGCCCGAAACGATGAAGATGGTTATCATAGGCTCGGGCAGAGAGGCTGCGAGTCTGAACGAAGAGGTGAGGCGCAACAGGCAACTGGCAGAGCGCGTGCTGATGATACCCGAGCGGTCAGACACCCGCATGTTTCTGCCGCTGATGGATGTGTTTGCTGTAACGTCGCTGAGCGAGGGCTTCTGCCTGGCTCTCGTTGAGGCAGCTATGGCAAAGCGCAGGATTGTTGTGGCCGATATTCCCGGTATGAGGGAGAAGTTCTCCGACGATGAAGTCACATATTTTGACGTAAACAGTCGCGAGCAGTTGCAAAAGGCTTTGTGTGATGCGCTCGAAGACAGCGAAAAACCTCAGAAGGCATATCGTAAGGCAATGAGTGCGTTCACCCCGCAGAATATGTATTCTGCGTACCTCTCTATATATGAACGTTCATACAAGGCCGCAGTTCATAAGTAATATGGGCCATATTATAAGCCCACCCCAACCCCTCCCCAAGGGAGGGGAGAACGAAATAGTCCACCATAAGATACTCGTCCCCCCATTGGGGGGATTGAGGGGGGCTTTCTAACTTCTCCCCATGGGAGGGCTGCTGAATAGGAAAATAATATAAATATTTCTTGCCTACATTCATGGCGAAATGTAGGAAAGATGTATATTGCAGATTGACTAAAGGATAATAAAGATGTTGGATAAGAAGACTTTGCAGTTTGTTGAGTTGCTGAAAGCCGGTCTCTGGAACAAGCAGCTCAATCTGGAGATGTTCCGCGACGACTGCGACTTCCAGGAACTGGCAATGATGTCTTTGCGCCAGACCGTGACTGGTCTGATTGGAGTTGCTTTCATGCAACTGCCCAAAGGCATGGTTCCACGTGCTTTGCAGATAGCACTTCTCAAGAAAGTGTCTGATGTGGAGGAACGCAACAGGCGCGTAAACAAGAGCGTAGCTGAGTCGTTTGGCTGGCTGCTCGCCCAGGGGCTTCACCCGTGGCTTATCAAAGGGCAGGGTGTGGCACAGGACTACGACGACCCTTTGAAGAGAGTCTCGGGTGATATTGACGTGTTTTTTGCTGATGAAAAGGAATATGAGTTTGCTCGCAGGCGTATGCTCAGGGTGCTTCAGCCAAGCGAGCTGAAAGCTGACAACAGGCAGACACTCAACCTTGAGTTCATGGATGGCGACGTCTACATGGAGTTCCATGGGCGTGTGCTTGCTGAGATAAATCATCGGAGCAACCGTCACTTTGCAGCTTTCACCAAGGAAGCTGCCCAGCTGCCACCCCGACGATGGGGGAGTGTCACGCTGCCACCGCTCAGGTTCGATGCGGTCTTTATCTTCGCCCATCTTGTGCGCCACTATTTCGGTGGAGGTATCGGCCTTCGGCAGGTATGCGACTGGATGCGGTTCATGCACAGTCATGCCGAAGAAATCGACCGCGAGCAGCTGCGCGCCGACCTTGACCGGCTCGGACTGATGAAGATATGGCAGGCCTTTGCTGCCATGGCTGTGGAACAGCTTGGCTGTCCGCGCGAGAGTATGCCTTTCTATGAGGTCGGAGTGGAGCAGCGTGGCGAGCAGATATTGCGATATATCATGGAGTCGGGAAACTTCGGATACTACGACGAGCGTACAAAAAGCAACTCAAAGGTATATATTGTTAGACGATTTGTGGCTTTTTGGGGTCATTTGCAAATGAAATTTCGTAATTTTGCAGCGTTCCCCGAGGAGTCGGTCTATGGTATTCCCTCTTTCCTGAAGGACGGAATGAAGCGAACCTTCGCTTCCAAACAGGCTGAGTCTCTGGACGAAAATAGTTAGTAATAATTAACTGTTAACTTTATGGATTGGTATATTTGGGTTTGCGGGGTGCTGGCACCATTCTTTATCTCAATGATATTGGTGTTCTGTGTTCACCCTTACATAGTCAGGATAGCTAAAGAGCGTGGGCTCGTGGACAATCCCGATGCCAGAAAACTGCAAAAGCAGCCCGTTCCGGTTTTGGGAGGTTTGGCAGTGTTCTTTGGAGTAGTTGTTGGCCTTGGTGTCACGAGTATGTTCTTCAACAGCTACGTGCTCTTCACGTCGGTCGTTGCCCTCACGGTGATGATGTATATCGGTGTTCTCGATGACCTGATGGGGCTCAGTCCGGTGCTGCGCATCATACTTGAGATAGCCTTCATTGGCTTCGTGGCGTGGATGGATCAGGTGAACATAAACGATTTCCACGGTGCTTTCGGCGTAGGTATGCTGCCAGTGTATCTTTCTGCGCCGCTTTGTGCTATAACGGGAGTGGGCATCATCAACGCCATAAACATGATTGACGGAGTGGACGGACTGGCCTCGGGCTTCTGCGTGATGGCCTGCATAGTGTTTGGAACGGCTTTCATGCTTTCGTTCGACGGCACCATGACCGTGCTGGCAGCCGTAACGGCAGGTGCGCTGATTCCGTTCTTCTTCCACAATGTGTTTGGGCGCGAGTCAAAGATGTTCATCGGCGACAGCGGTTCGTTGATGATGGGCATGACGATGACCATATTTGTGATGCACATTGTAGACAACGGGTCGCGCGTTTCCGAAAACTTCTCGAATATGGGTATCGTGGCTTTTGTGTTGTCGGTGTTGTCGGTGCCTGTGTTCGACACCTTACGTGTGATGACAGGCCGAATATTCAAGGGTGTTTCGCCATTCCATGCCGACAAGTCGCACCTGCATCATCTCTTCATCGAGATTGGTTTCTCTCATGTGGGCACCTCTGTGGCAGTCATATCCATCGATTTCTTCAATATTCTCTGTTGGCTGGTGAGCTATCTGCTTGGTGCAGGTCCAACGGTTCAGCTGCTCGTGGTGATGGCTGTGGGTATAATCAACACTATGGGCTTCTACTACATAGTGCGCAGGCTCAATCATCAGAGGCTCTTCTACAGGATGCTCACTAAGCTGGCGCGCCTGAGCCATATCGAGACTGGAGTCATGTATCACTCGCTGCGTAGGCTGATGGACAGGATGTGACAGTGTGCTGCTGGGGCGAAAGCCTATAGCATGATCATAAACTAAAAGAGGATATGCCCATGATGGTATATCCTCTTTTTTGTTAGGAGCTTTGGGGTTAGAAGTTCCACCAATGCTTTTTCTTCTTGGTGTTGAAATCATTGTCTACATATTGGTTGTCTGAGCTGCGGTGGTTGCGGTTGAATGGCTGTCCGCTTTTTATCAGCTGATAGATTTCACCCCATTCGGGTATTCCGCCTATGTTTCGGTCGTCTATCCAGATGTCGGCTTTCAGCTTCCGCGAGAAGTGGTTGTTGTTGTTTGTGCCGTCTTCTTCGGGATAGTCCTTGTTCACGGCATAAAACTCAACTCCTCTCTGGCGGCACCATTCCACGGCTTCGTCCAACAGTTCGCCCTCGCGCACAGTCCAGAGAATCAGTTTGTGGTGGTCGCGAATGAGCAACTTCAGGGTTTCGGTGGCAAAGGGGCGCTCTTCGCCAATCTTGGGATAGCGGTGTTCCACTATTGTGCCGTCGAAGTCTACTGCTATAATCATAATCTTAACGGGTGTTTGTTAAAAGAGCGGATGTGGAGCATTGTAGCCGTCACATCCGCTCGTTTTGTATTCAGCAAGGTTTACAGTTTCACTGATTTGTCGTTCGGATTGCCATAATGGCTGTCGTTGTAGTTGCCGTAGTTGCCATAGTTGCCGTATTGACCGTAGGACTGTCCCTTCTTCTTGTACTGTCCGTAGCGTCCATACTTTCCGTAGCGACCATAACCGTAGGCATAGCCATACTTGCGTTTCGACATATCGATACCGTTGATTACTATAGCCATGCTCGGCAGCTTCTTTTCGGCAGCAATCGAGTTGATCATGTCGAAGCTCGACTTGGCAGTGTAGTCAGAGCGGCAGATGAATGCAGTCACGTCGGCTACGCGGCCTATCTGTAGTGTATCGGTAACAAGTCCGACGGGAGCGGTGTCGACGATGATGATATCGTAGTGGTCGCGCAGGTGGTTGAAGATGGTCTCCAGACTGTCGCGGGCAATAAGTTCGGTCGGGTTTGGCGGAATAGGACCAGCCATGAGCAGGTCGAGCTTGTCGTTGACCCCAGAGTGGATGACCTGTGAGCTGACTTCTTCCCACGTGGGAGCATCCTTGGTGAGCAGGGTGGAGATGCCGTGATGGTGGTCTTTGATCTCAAACAGCTCGGCCAGACGCGGACGACGGATATCGAGACCAACCAGGATGACCTTCTTGCCAAGCAGTGCGAACGAAACAGAGAGGTTGGCACAGTTGAAGGTCTTTCCTTCGCCTGATGACGTCGAAGTGAAGAGTATCACCTTGTCGTTCTGTTTCATCATGAACTGAAGGTTGGTGCGCAGCGAACGGAAGATTTCTTCCATCTGGTTGTTCTGGTTCTCCTTGACCACGATGCCGGCCTTGCCCTTTGCCTGCTCGCTTGCAACGGGCACGTCGCACAGGATAGGCAGGTTGGTGAGCTTCACTACGTCGTCGTGACCCTCTATCTTGTAGCGGAAGAAGCGCAGGGCAATGATGATAAGTGCCGGAACGGCAATGCCGAGGATAAGTCCGATGAGCATTATCATCGACGACTTAGGTGCTACCTTGCCTGCAAACTGCGGGTCGTCGAGCAGCTTTCCCTTGTCGGCTGTGGCGGCAAGAGCAATAGAGTTTTCCTCGCGCTTCTGCAGAAGCATGAGGTAGAGGCCAGACTTCACTTCCTGCTGGCGGCCAATCTGTGTGAGTTGGCGCTCCTGAAGAGGAGTCTTGGCTACGGCAGAGTTGTACTTGTTGTACTGTTCTTGTAGGCCGCTGCGCTGTATTTCGAGGCTGCGGCGCGACTGGGTTAGTGCTCGGCGGATGTTGGTGTTCAGCTCGCGTATCTGGTCGGTGATGGGTTCAACAACCGGTGAGTTCTCTGATGCGGTGCGAAGCAGGCGGTTGCGCTCGAGCACAAGCTCGTTGTACTTGTTTATCAGCTGCGTGCTCGAACCGTCGGTGAGACCGACGTTCGATGGCAGAACCTGATAGGAGCGGCTCGATTCGGCCATGAAGTCAGTGATGCTGTTGAGCAAAGCAATCTGGGTGTCCATCTCAGAGAGTTTCTGCTCATAGCTGTTTTGGTTGCCGAAGGCTGCTGATGCGTTCATTTTCAGCTCAACCATGTCGTTGTTCTGCTTGAAGTCCTGAAGCTCGCCCTCGGTCTTGCCAAGCTCGTTGCTTATCTTCTCGAGGCGAGTGTTGATGAATTGCTCAGTGCGGCGCGAGATTTCGTTCTTGTCCTCGTTGGCCTGACGGTTGTAGACCACACTCAGCTGCTTCAGATAGTCGATAGAACGCTGCGGAATAGCATCCACCATAGTGAGCTGGGCTATAGTTGTGGTCTTGTTGAACTGCTGTACGCCCAATGCTCCCATGAAGCCGAAGGCTGCCTTCTGGGGCGACTGAAGCGTGACGTTCAGCGTTTCGCCGTTGTTCAACATACTTATCGGATTAGCCGTGAGGGTGATGTTTCCGGCTCGTGTGTTGATAGTAGCAGGCAGAGTGGCTACGGTCTTGTTGATGTCGTAAGGTCCTTCATAGCTTTCGTCGCCTGTGGGAACAAAATATGTGCCCTTTATCACATACTTGTCGCCGTCGCGTGTGATGGTCATAGATACCGGTGCGTTGAGTTTGTCCAGTCCGGCAGCATCCATGTCAACGGTGATAGGCTGATTCTTATAGAACAGCTGGTCTCTCATGTGCCCCTTCATTTTATAAGAGGTGTAGAGCTTCAGGTCTTTCACTACTTGCTTGGCAAGGGTGTGCGACTTCAGAATCTCCATCTCGTTGTCGATACCAGCCGAGTTGGTAACGATGCCCAGGTTGCTCATGTTCTGGATGCCACGCGAGCGGCTGCTGCCGTCGTCGTCCTTGATAAGCATCTTGGCATACGACTGGTAGATGGGCTGGGTGTAGCGCAGATAAAGGTATGCACTACCCAAACAAACAATCAAAGAGATGATGAACCAGTGCCAGTTAAGTAT
>Ga0310695_10002981_pt1 | contig 34221 bp, 38 predicted proteins | sample RumenRJG_04DNA_FD_203882 | JGI IMG/M metagenome (GOLD analysis project Ga0310695, IMG submission 203882) | Bovine rumen microbial communities from Lethbridge, Alberta, Canada - RJG_04 (v2) (version 2) | ecosystem: Host-associated > Mammals > Digestive system > Stomach > Rumen | place: Canada... | reverse complement strand
TGTGAATATGTAGGGGGAGATACTTTTAAAACCATAGATGGGATAATACATATGCAGGTTGATGATAACTCCACATATCTTAAACGATGGGAGATGATGAAACTTCTTAAAACTGCGAATGCTGATTATGATGTATTTGTATTCCAGGGCACATCCACGATATGTAATTTAGAGCTACTTGATATGCTTATGCAGGATGGTGGATTTGATGATTCCGGTATATATGGAAATATAATGATCATCCAAAATCGTGGTATGAGATATTACAAGGGTAATGAACACAGAATATTAAAATGGACTGGACAGATTCTGATTGGATGCCTGAATATAATGACAAAACAGATGATGTATGATATACTTGAGTGGATGGATGTGAATACCTGGCCGGATGATGTTAAAACCAAATATTCATTGTTCATAGATCCTTCAAATTATCAATCATTTACAAGGGTATATGGGGAAACTATGTCAAATTATTTACCATCATTGAAATTAGTGGATGATGATATGGTTATCAATGCGATAGTACTTGATATCCTCCATAAAAATCTTTATAGATACAATTCCGCATTTTTAGAGGATGCCGTTAAAATGAATGAATACGATTATATGTCCCTTTTGGCAATTCGTTCGAAAATGGAAGTATTATACGCAAGGAATTTCAACGCGGAATGGTATTGGACTATGCGTCAAGCATATGAACCAATGATTGACAGATTACTTCAGGCCAGATTCAGGGAGAATAAAGTATTATATGACCATCATTTAATAAAATGCAAATCATCACTCAAAAAATACCCGATACCTATTAATGAAATCTCTCCTGAGAAATTTGATTTCTATGCAGAGCCATTTTCACCGGGGTTTGTATTGGTTGATGAGCCCATTTTAGATGCATGATTTATGTTGTTATTTTATAAGTAATCAAAATATAATATGAAATCACTTTATCAATATATTTGTGAAGGTATCAGGAAATGGGCACTTCTTGCAGAATGGTGGCCTAAAATTAAGGATGTTATCTCACCATATACATTCAATGAATTGAATACGGGGTATAAACCGGAAGAATACTGTTTTCTTCTAAAGAGTAAACGTCCGACCGAGTTGTGGATCACCGATGTCAATAAGGATAAGGCAATTCAAATACTATCTGGTATTGGTGATTTCAATATTATTAAGGACCAAGGTAATAACTTCGAGGCGTCACTTACTGTTGCCGGATTAGATCATCCAATACATATATTGAACACCGGTAAAGGTATGAAGGAATCCAGTATCGATACGGCAGAACAGGAAAATATGATGTGTGATGTGTTTAACAATTACTTCAGGAAAGGTTATACACAAGATCAGGCAATAGCAAATATAGCAGGTACCGACAAATCGAGAAAATCCTGGGTTATATCTTCATGGGAACATTGTAAGGATGTGGATGAAATAACCAAAGGTAGGTATCAGAATTACTATATGGTGAGGGTGGATAACCGGAACGATAATGTGGTGGTTGCATACCTTGCATTTCGTAAGAAATATCAGGTGGCTCGTGGCTTTGGTCAAATAACTTCTGTTGACCCAACCGATGTTATCATGTATGATGAAAAATCGGTTGGTAAGATAACGAGTGAGTTCCAAGGATTATGCGACAAAATCGACAATGGAGAATCTGATAATGCCCTGCGAGAGTATCGTCGTTTTGTGAAAGATAATACATTCATCCTTCCAATATCACTTAAAAAAGCTGTGAGAAAAAACGACGTATCCACTGGATCGTCCAGCCACTTTACATTTTACAACACTGAAGAAGGTAAGGTCAACAAGCCACAGGTTATGTCCGTGGAATGTATTGGTGTAGCTCCAATGAATGTTCGGGAAGACCCAGATGATATCCAAATAGATGGTGATAACATTATATTTGGAAGAAGGAAAGTGCGTGTGAGTAACATCACTGGTATATATGCATATGTAAGGTGCAAAAGAGGTACATTGGGTACGGATGATGAGGTGGCAAAGATCATGTACAGGACTTTCGGTAAGGCACTTGCCATAGATATCACATTGAATCCTGAAAAGAACTCCACGGCTTTTGGTAAGGTTTCAACCCATACATGGCGCGAGATATTCAACCACAAAGATAAAGGTTCAATGTCTGTATTGACAGATGACCAAAAGAAGGTATTCATTGAGTTCTTTAAGGACTTCGATAAAAACGAAGCAGCTATCAATGACATTGTGGCAGATGGTATGAAGGTTGGTAATCAACGATTCCCATATGCGTTGTTTAAATAAACAATAATTATATGCCAGCAACAAGTAAATCACAACAGAGACTATTCAGTATGGCATTGGCCGTACGTAAAGGCGACCTTCCACGCAGTAAGGTTTGGAAGGCTGTACTCGATATTGTAGACTCCGATATGACCAACAAGGAGATTGAGGATTTCACCGTATTAAAGGAGGGTATGAAACCACTTTCGGAGTATATGATGGAGGCTATGAAAAAACTTGGTTCCGGTGAAGAAGGAACTGTATACGATATGGGGGATGGTAGAGTGAAAAAGGTATTCAAACGTAAGGTACCACTTGCCTACCAGTTACTCAAGTCGGCAACCGATATGGGAGTCATCTATGCTCTTCCAAAGGTATATGAGGTGGGTGAGGATTATATTATCCGTGAGAACTGTACGCCCAATACACCCAAGTGTAAGGAATACTATAAGCTATCCCAAACCAGTCCGTGGGTAGGTCACGACAGTGCTATGCGGTTGGTACTGGATGGTAACTATTGGTATGATGCAGACAAGAATTGTACATGCACGAAGATCCGCGGAATTATCCGGGGAAAGATGAAGGATGTCATTGAATGGCTTGCATGTCTCAAGTATGAGGTTGAACAAATATGTGGTAAGACTGCAGGTCTCGGAGACTTCGCAGAGAAGAACTTGGGTGAGACACAAGACGGGAGAGTGGTTCTGATGGATTTTTAGTATTATATAGATATGAACTATCTCGATACCATATATAATGTAACCCCATCACCTCAACGCACCGGAATAACCAACAATATACTCCCGTACTATGTTGATTATAACGTGATGATATATTCGGGTGGACGAATTCTTCCATTGAACGATCTATTCTATACGGCTCGTTTTAATGGGTATTGTGTGCATGCTGATTGTAGAGAGACTTTAGTGAAACAAAGGTTTTCCGCCACAAAACTATCAGTCAACGATATCACACTCCACGTGATTGACCAGTTGGGTGGCCAATTTAGACACAATCTACCACATCGTGGACAGGAGCTTCCCGGTATACCACACGTGTATCCATTCCTTACAGGATATGAGGTTGATTTTCTTACACGTGTATACGAACTTTCTAATAACCAGACAGATCCGGACTTCGACCTAAAGAAACAAAACTGGGGTGAACTCGCAGCCGAGACAGCAGCCAGTATGTTTGGTAACTCCATTTTTCCCTGGAGCGGATTTGGTGAGATCATATATTATAATCCCAAACGCAAAGCATACGAAGAGGAACTCGAAATATACGCTGGTAAAACACCACTTACCCCAATTCCGGAGTTCATTCAATTCTCCCAAGAAAATTCAAAACACCCTATTATACAAATCCATTATTGGATTGGTGATGATAATGCATACAACGACCTCTGCTCGTGGGCTACCAAAAACCCCAAGGCCAACATCATACTATGTCACGGCGGATTCGAGAATGGTGATAATATAAAGGATTGGATACTCAAAACCAGTAAACTTCCAAAGAATATTCTTGTTGAGATATCCTGGACATTACTCGATATGCTATATGAGAATCGTGATTGGATATTTGATCACCTCCCGTGTGTTCATTATGTGTATGGGTCAGATACAACTCCATATAATGTAGGCGCTGGTCATGATCCAGCATTCGAAATTGATAAATTGGTACAAGTTGCTGCTATGTTAACCAAACCCAGCACATCACGTCCAATCATGGGTAACTCGTATTATCCATTCTATAAAGTGCCTAATGGAGGAGACAGACTTCGTGGAGAACAATTATTTCAAGTTTAATACATGTCCGGAAATGTTGAAATTTTAGCGAGTATAGTATTTTAACAAAACATCATTATTATTAAAGTAATGTAACTAAAAAAAATAAAAATATGACAAATCAGGAACTTCTTTTTATTAAGAAAAAGTATGCTACCATAGCAGCTGCTCAAGGCGCATCCACAACCACAGCTGGTTCTATCGTATTCGATGAGAAACATGGCGTTATCTGCGTTAATGGTATAGTATATGGTGGTAAAATCCAGGATGTTGACTATGCTGAAAATAAGTTAACTATCACAAAGGCAGATGGTTCTACTCAACAACTTGACTTCTCCGATGTTGCTTCCGCAAGCTCAATGATGAGGGTCTTTAACCAAATTAAGGATGCTATTGGTGTTACCGATGCAGTTCAGAACGTTCAGGATCATTACACATCCACTACCTATCTCCAGGGTGCACAGTCTGTGGTTATGGCAACCCAGATACTTGACACTGAGGTTAAGAAGGTTCAGGGTGCTGTTCAGGGTCTCCAGCAGGTTGCTTTCAGCGGCCAGGGTGTTGATCTTGGTGTTACTCCTATCGAATACAGTGGTGTAACCGTTCAGGGTTCTGATGGTACTGCTGCAAAGAATGCACAGGAGGCTTTCAGCGGTTTGCTCCAGGGTATCGTTGATAACGAAAAGGTCACCGAGGAAGCTTTCGGGGCTGTTCAGAACGCTGTTGGTCTTGATGAACACCTCAACTATGTACAGCATACCACAACAGGTGTATACACTCAGGGTGCCCAGTCTGTTGATCAGGCTATCACAGCTCTCGATAATGCTATCAAGAATGTTGTTGATGAGGGTAAGACCTACACAATGGCCAAGAATGCAACTGCTGAAGAGGGTTACTTCGCAACATATCAACTCCAGCAGGTTGTTGGTGGAACAACAACCAACGTTGGTGTTCCTATCAATATTCCAAAGGACTTCCTCGTTAAGAGCGCTTCAGTCCAGACTGTAACCGTTCAGGATCAGCCTTACTCCGGTGCAAAAGTTGGTGACAAGTATATCGACTTCGTGATCAATGTGAAGTCTGGTACAGCAACAGATGAACACCTCTATCTCCCAGTGAACGAATTGGTGGATGTCTATAAAGCTCAGCAAAATGCTACTGAAATCCAGTTAGCTATCAGCCCAACTAATGAGATCTCTGCTACCATCGTCGCCCAGGGTGTTCAAAGTCACCATATCGCCGGTAATGCAGTACAGTCCTTCCATATCCAGGGTGGTGCTGTGACTACCGAGAAGATCGCCGATGACGCTGTTAACAGTGACAAGATTGCTGATGGTGCTGTTCAGAGCAACCACATCGCCAACCTCGCTGTCCAGACTACCGCTATCCAAGGCGGTGCCGTAACCTCTGATAAGCTCGCTAACTCAGCTGTTCAAACTGCAGCTCTCCAGGACGGTTCCGTGACCACTGCTAAACTTGCCGGTGATGTTATCAGCACACCTGAAACAACTCCTGAAATCAAGGTCAATGATACTACTGATACAACCATCGCTACAGTTGGTGGCAAGGATGTCAAGGCCAAGGTTGGTTTGTACTGGTCCGAGTGGAGCAGCGATGAACCAGCAGGTGCTTAATCCTTCCAAATCTGATAAAGAAAAAAAGGTGTCAAACGACACCTTTTTTTATTACCCAAAAATATCCATTTTAAAAAGAGATCGCATCGTCCCTCGAGTAACTATATAGGGACGATGCGATCGTTTATTAGGGAGCGAATTATCGCGCAAAAATCAGATCTTATTAAGCATTGCTTTGATCAGTCGCTTTGCGTCCTTACCAGGACCCACGCTGTACACTGTGTTGGTGAGCATATTGACGATTTCTTCAATGACACCTACAACTTCCTTGTTGGTAGGATCCTGACGGTATATGTTAGCACCTCTACCCTTCACAAAGACTGTAAATAGAACGGTTGATCTACGATACTCACACATCACGGAGTATCCATTGATGGTACCACATTCGTTTTTATCCATTGGCCAGTTCTTGTAGAAGGTATTAACAATCGTAATACCTTCCTCCCTGGAGATATCGTCATTGGGTTGCCATATATCCCACTGCTGGAGGTCTTCGAGTTCAAATTGGAAGTACTCACCTCCGATGGCTTCTAATATATAATTTGCAAGTGGTTTCATAACGTATTACTTATTTCTTTACAATATTTTGTAGTTCATGTGCACTGAATTCAAAACTGAACTTGCTGGTTTTACTATCCCATATACTAACAGTATTTGGTAATGGCTGATATATTATACCGCAATTGTCGTGTTGAATGGATGTGTTGGATTTATTCTTACTCAAGTAAGCTTGAACCACCTTGGTGACATCCTCCAGTGGTATATGATATTCAAGTGTTTCCGAACCCATAATCCGTGAAAAAATCACCTCCGATTTTTTGGTATCTATCTCAATTGTACCTTTGGAAAATTTATATACACCCGGTTTAAGTGGATTAAAAGCTTCCATTATGCATTCAAAAAGTGGTTTCATTTTTCCATATCTATTTTGATTTCCAGCGTCTTCCATAACCTTCAAAAGTTGATGCCTAAATTGGGTAAATGTGCTACCCCTCCATTCCGGAGTCAGCAGTTTATCGTATGCTTTCTCATCGTTATTTTTGAGAGCCTCACGGGCCTTGGTGGCAGATACGTCGTCATCACCGCGTTTCACTTCGATGCACTTCGGTTCCTCCGGTAGGCCCACTTTTTCCCAATATCCTTTACATTGACGAGAATAATCTGGATAGCGATCAGTACCGCATGTCCAACTGGCGAGCTCGTAGCCTTTATTGTGGAGAGCATCTGCAATCTTGGCAATGTCTGCGTTCTTAATCAACACATAATCCTGAATATGACTTCCACCGTGCATCATCTTTTCAATCCAGGGGATAATCATACTTGTGGGAAATGGATGGCGTTCGTCTACCTTATTATCCGGGGTTTCAATGATACACAGCACAGTTTTCAGACCGACCTCATCGAAGGCGGCGTCCACGCAGGCCTGATGACCCTTGGTGTATGGTTGAAAACGCCCGAGTACTATATTTACTGGTTTCATATTACTTCATTTCATCAAAACTGGCATTATCAATTTCGTCTGCGGCAGTTCTTAACAGGTCGGCTATTTCGTGCATATTGGCACGTTTAATTGCTTTATCGTACCATTTTACCAATGAATTCCATATCTCGGTGTGAGATTTAAGTGAAGCTATTTTAGCGAGTTTGTCGTTTGTTATAGCTTGTTTTTCATTTATTGGACATGGAGTCTTGGCAATATATTCATGCAGACCTTTCATATATATGATATTTTGATTTAGTACTTAAATAATAATACTCCTACAGATATATAAAGAATCACACGTATATCTTAACAAAAAATGGCACCCAATGGGTGCCATTTTATAGATTTATTTAGACTCGTTAATCTTTATATCCTTTCATAATCGTTGGTGCAAAAACCTTACTAACCATCTTAACAATGATTTGTTCTACTCGTTCCTTAACTGTACCGGTGACCACCAATGGAGTGATCTGAAATTCATACATAAGATTACGCATACATGCATCGACCTTCTTTTGGAACATCTTATCCATTGGACGGGTTCCATCATCCTCAATATCAAACTCGATTGGGAGATATACAAAGAGACTTGATTTCAGGGAATTCATAAATTCCTGATTTTCTTTTAGGATATTCAAGTTCTGAATATATATATCATCACTGACATTCGCATCGGCCCCGGCATATGCAATGGTATCCAATGGACAACGAGTCATAATAATAGCTTCATCCACATTAATCCATCTCATATAATCCCATCTCGACATAGAACACATAACGTTTTGTAATGCTGATGTCTTGGCTACTTTCGAAACCCTTCCATCCAAAATACCGGCATCATCGAGATATTTCATATCCTTATGGAACTCTCTTGATACACTTTCAACCACGGTGATACCCAGCAACTCATTAAGTTTATTTGCGAGAGTTGTTTTACCGGTACCGTGTGCACCAATCAATATGATTCTATCTATTTTACTATCAATCGGTAGCATATCATCAATCATACTATAAATTCCTGCAAGTGCTTCTAACATATTATTATTTATTTTCTATCGTGGATCATCTGCTTTAATTGGATCGACAATATTTCTGAATATTCTCACATTATGTTTGATATTGCTTATATCGTGGTCATCCAAAGATTCTTCAAGTATAGATTCGAGTTTTGTTTCAGGTTTTGTTTCTCCTGCATTACCGAATGACTTATATCTCGTACCCAAGAAACCGGTAATAATAGGATTACTTGTATCTATGGATGTGACCCAAGGGAAATCCTGCGATATGGAAACCAATCCTCTTGTATTTTGAAGACCCAGCAAATGATGTTCTATGGCTTCATCTATAACACCATAATTTTTAAGGGTCAACAATAACCAATATCTACAAACAGCCTGTTTATCAGCATCATTCCAAGTATTTACTTCGGATTGTGTAAACATATTGTGTATGAACTCTTCGAATGCCGGATCATTGATCACACCCGGAGCGAACTTAAATGTGAATGCAATACGATCACAGAAGGTACTCATAAACTTATAGCAACGGATTATTTCACCAAGTGAATTTCCTTGAGCTACACCCATACGTTTACAAGAGATATTATTACCATACTTATACATCCACTCCATTGCCTGATTCATTGTGGCATCTGTGTTCCAGAATGTATCCGGTAAGATATAATATGTTGGATTCAATCTCTTAATCCATTCGGCATACTCAGCCATATCGAAAGCAGCTCCCAATTCATACAATGAATTATCCAGGATCACTGTACGGCCCATCTCGATGGACTTCTTGTAAAAATCAAAGTAATCAGGATACGAATCAAAGAGATGGACTAACGCATAGTCATAATCGTTAAACCAACGACTCATCTCCAACATACATAATGGTACTTCGTGTGATATTTCCATTTTGTAATATTCTTTATAAAATATATTGAATCAAACCCTTGGTTTAATACTCGGATGGTTCAAATAATTTATATAATTCCTCCTTCTTAATACCCATCTGTTCAGCATTTTCCCGCATCTTATCCATAGTGATATTAATGATTTGGCTTACACGGGCAACTGATACATGCTCCATCTCGGAGATCTCCTTGGGTTGCAATGGACGAATATAACCAATACCAAAGCGCTTCATCATAATACGACGATCACGCAACTTAACACCAACAAATAACTTGGAAATCAAATCATGTAAATAATCGGCACGATCTTCGATTTCCAACTCGGTTTGGGTATCATCGGGTATATATAAAGTATCTGCTATTGTTGTATTACCATCTTCAGAGATTGGTTGGGTAATATCCACGAGTCTTTCTTTTGGACTCTCACCGGTTTTTTCTTTTTTAATATGGGATACCGGTTTACGAATCAATCTGGAATTATTGGTTAACTCCTGACGGATATACGCGTTTACCCACATCATTGCCACTGAGTTAAACGAAGCGGTTTTAATATTCTTGGATATCCACTTCTTCATCCATTCCTTATCATAGTGTTCCTTGGCTTTGGGTCCGGTGAATGCCTTATTATATTTTGTAAGTGGCGCACCATATTCACACGCCGGTTGGATACGATCCTGAATCCATAATATAGGAACAGATCCTTCCATCTCATCGATCTCCTTCAATAAATCATCACGGAATTTTGTGTTATCCGGTTTATATTTTTCAAACGCCTTACATAGACCCTCATTACCGGCACAGATGAGGTCATCCAATGAAAGTCCATTACCAATATACCGCTTGGCTATCTTAATAACACATTTGAGATTCATCTCAATCAATTTATCCCTGTTCTCCGGGGTAAATTCTATATTATAATCGTTGTTGTTTTTGTCATATACCCGTCCAACATCATCAAAATATCGTTGGGTGTTTGTTTTTTCAGATCCCTGGATACTCACATTCTCTTCTGTATCCATACTTCCGGTCCAATTCATGCAAAGTCAAGTTTCTTTATAAGGGGTACTTCCCTATGAAACTACACACCAATATATAGAACTTTTCTTCTATATTTCACAAATACCGAACTTTTCTTCTATATTTTTTGACCTATTATTTTAAGTCTTTAGAAAAGAATGGATTATCTATAAGCGATTTTATGGTTTTTTCGAGACGTTTACAGGTCTCCTTAAAGTGTACCACGTCATTTACATCCAATTCAAACCACTCATTGAGAATATGTTTGCTTTTGAAATGCCTATGTAGCATACCTTCCAGTCTGAATGGCCACTCCGTCTCATATATATCCCGAATAAACAGTTCGGTTGAGTTACCCGTTTGCAACTTCTTTATACGGTTACTTTTGAGATCTCTGGTAACACCAATCTTAAATCGATCGTTGGAGGGATCACATATGAGGTAAACGTAGCCCATTAAAAAAGGATTATTTCCCTTCGAAAATAACCCTTTAGTGTATAGTTTTTAGGCTTTTATCGAGATGATTTAATAACTTGTTTAACCAATAGAGCACTAAATCTCCAATATAAATATGTATCACCTTCATTCGATATACGGTCGTACAACTGTTTCGGTGTTCCATCAAGGTGTTCTTTCGAGTCGAAATTTGGTAATATATATGTTTTAATCATATCGTTCAATACCTCGAGATCTTCCACGGAATTAACCTGATGAATTAATATATCCCAGTATTTATCGAATCTACCACCATGATTCTGTATCTCTATTCGATTACCAAATTTTTTCAACACAGCTTTACGAAAAGCATCTATTTTTTTTTAGATAGTCCTCATTTTCGTTAATATATTCAATCAAGTGTTTCATTTTTTGCTGTTTATTTATGTATATAATAATCAGGAAACCTGCGAGTTTTTCATAGCGATTTCATCCACAGGTACTACATCATCTGCAGACAATCTGGTCTCCTTAACTTCCATACGATCGAGGAACTCGGAAAGGTACTGCACTTGCTCACCGAAGGTGGTATACTTTTCGTGCTTATCCTTCCACATCATCTCGTATGGTTCGAGGTGAACTACCCTAGCACTCTTTGGACCACGTGGGCGACTTACCTGTACAAGGCATTTAAATATCTCGGTTAATGTCTTTGTGTATGACTCCATCGTAAGTGTGGAATATTCAATAATGATCTCGTCAGTGGAATCCTGTCTGGCATACTCAAGGACCTTATCATGAATGAATTGATGGAACTCATTTATAGGACAATCACCACCATTCAATTGCTGGTGCATATCCACAAACTGGTATGTATCATCCATAAATTGTTTGATGGGTTTATCCAAGCGGTTCAACTTGGCATTGAAATACATATTCATAAACAGTTTCACTCGATGGATAGCAGCGAACGAATAGGTACCATTGCTATTTTGACAGTAGGTGAATATGGATTTAATATCGTCAATATCGAAATATCTGGACATTGATGTGAATATAGGAACCACTTTATCAAATACTTCCATATTCTTAACTATCATCACTTTATCCAATACATTCTCTTTCCATTCATCACCCTTTTTAATATCGTATAATCCCTTCATCACATCCTGGTATATATGAAGTCGATCTTCAGTGATTTGATCCATCAACTCATCCACCATCCGGGTGGATCTTGCCTGCTCACTATTCTTCACGGATGCAAGGAGGTTATTAATATCATCTGTCATAACAAAGTCCTCACTTAACACCCCTTTATACACTCCCTTATCCTCGCTGTTATATCTATATCCATATCCCATCATACCCTTGGCAAGTACCGGTAATTGCTGGACGTATTCACGATACTTACGTTCAAACATAATGGTCTTGTATGCAATCTCATTCAGGTAATATTTATTCTCGATCTCGTTATACTCAACGAACTTGTTATCCCGAATGATACTAGCGACCAAACTATTATATCTATACTCCACCGGGTTACGTTCAATCATAGCATTACAGGAACGAATGATAGACTGTACATTCTTGATTTCCTCATCGTCCAATTTAAAGCTACACGGACGGAAGTTTATAATATCCAAACTATCGCCCACAGCATTCCTACGATTAATGAACAAATAGATGAATAAATCGTGGCTACGTAAACGGTTTGCAAACTGTTCAATTTCCTGGGGCATCCAAAGATTGTTGAAGTAGATGTTAAACTCGAATTGGTCGAGGATATCCACACCCACACTCAGGTATGTCGAACATAGCAATATATTGGTCTTGGCAACAGTCTTTCTAATATTCACATCATCCATAAATTCCTCACCTACATTCGACTTCTTATAGTAGTTAACAATCGGTGGTTCATCTATGTGAAATTTGTTCTTGAGGAAATATCCAACCAGTGCCTCTATCTGTGCTTTAAATATACTTCCCTTGTTGGTGGGAAACAATACACGTCTACCTTCTGCAACATCCTGGGCCATCTTTTCACACATCCAACACAGGTTATCAATTGGCCTATCCGTAAGGAATACATTGAACTCCTTTTGGCGGACATCCTCCTTGATCACCTTAATATGAACTATGTCGTCAAAGAATACGGTTTCACCCACCGGCGTACCGGACATTAATATTATAGGTACTTCAGTGTTTCTGATCATCTCAATCACTTTGGGCATCACCGGTCTATACTCGGACTGGAACATTAAGTGTGACTCGTCAATGAATATATAATCAAACCCACTCTCTTTAAGGTCCATCATATTCAGTCTCGAGAACTTGTCAATGGTCAACGCAATACCTGGTTTTGAATCCAGTGATATCTTCTTCGGGCCATACGAATACTCCCACATATCATCACCCTCAACTTTCGACTTAATAGTGGATGTAAACGGCATTACCATCAGGACTCGCTTACCATCCACATTCACAAGCGATTTTACCATCTCCGTTTTACCTACACCAGCACCTGCATCGATCAATGTGATCATACCAATATTCCGGAGGATCTCGTGCTTAATGGTTCCGAGGTATTCATCCTTCTTAATATGGTATGTGATAGTATGTGGAGATTCCTTAATAAGAGTTGGATTAACGATGGATTCAATGCGGTTATCCAACACGGACAAATCCTTCTCTTCCTGGTCAATATTTACCTTAATATTAAATCCGTGTGTTTTATTCAATGTATTCACAGCCCACGGATCAATTGGTTTCTGGTGGCGACTTGCTGTAACGCAGTCAGCCTGGATCTCCTTGGTGGCAATCTCACCGGAACATATCATACGCATGTACTTGAATCCCTGTTCCAATCCATATAATGATACCAGAGTATTTGCCAAACGCCAACGCTCAAAGTGCTTATAGTGAACCTTGTTATGGGTATCCACATTTAATAGTGGTGCATCTTTTACTTCAATGGTTGCCGGTTGGTCATCCTCTTCGAACCATTCCCATCGTTTGAATGCTTCTCGGAGATCCGGATAGGTAACCCAGTCCACATCAGGATGGCCCATATCCTCCACGTTATCGAAGTTCACATAAATGAAATCCTCAAAGAAGTGGGTATTGATCAATGGCTCCGGATCGTATCCAACGAATGCTCCCTGCTGTGGTTTGAACATAGCAAAGTCCATCCATTTCATCAACTGGTCTTTTGTAACCTCACTACCATCATCGTTAGTCAATGTAGGAATGATCTTTGTACACGCAAGGTACACGAATGAATACTTATGACGAAAGTTGGTAAGGTATAATAGTTTTTTCTTCTGCGAATCGGGGATCTCCTCTTCCGGTACACGTATCTTGGTATATACATGCAATCCCTTACCGGATGATGAAAATGCCACACCCAGGAACCAGTTATATTTGACCAAACGTTGGAATATACCAGTCTTCAGTTTCTCTGCGAGATTCCTGTTTTTGATATCCATATCAATAATCTGAAGACCACCCCACTGGTCAAATGCTTTGGTGCCAATAGGTCGTTGTCCATCAGTACTGGTATACAATACGTTACGTTCTATCTTCGGGACATCCTTACGACGGGGATCCCGAAGCATATCCACAAGGGTTTTCAAGGTTCCGATTTTACCTTCTTTAGCCTTAATATTTTCACAAAATGTAAGTGTGGATTCTTCAATACGTTCCTGGAACTGCTCCTGCTCCTCCGGTGTGCAATCAAACAAATTATCGTGGGAGAATGTTTGGTTGGCCCAAAATTGATATATGGAGAATTGTGTAGGAGTGTGCAGTATCTTGTATTGTTGTAGTGATTTCTCTAACTCATTCATATCTCATTTCCTTCGTTTATTTAGGTCAGTAAGGACGACCGCTACAAGATAAAATACTAAAATTCCCTATTGATTTTTGATGTGTATCAAAAAAAATTATTATTAAACTATAATCTTGTAAGCTCATATGAAAAATCTTTTTAGTTACATAACAGAAGCTCTCAAACCAATCTCCACAAACGCATTGACCAACTGGAGAATGAAGGTTGCCAAGCCAGACTACTATCACGAGGAGTTGACTGGTAACCATTACATTCGTCCTCTTATCAAGGCACTTGTTGGTTCGGATATGACCAAGGTTGAACGTCGTCGTAGAGTTAGTGATTTCATTGAAATGTACTTCGGTAACTATATCTCTGCAAAGGATGGTTCATTCACACTTGCCAAGATCAAGGATATCGAATATACCCAGGATTCACGTAACTACAAGGCTGTGGTAACAGTTGCTGATAAGTGGTTCGCCGGGCTTTTGGCTCGTTTCACATTCAAGGTGCATATTAACGATCCGGAAAAGTACTTCGATGAGAAGAAACCGGAAGGAACAGCAACCCTTACCATTAATATTGAAACGCCTGTATATAAGTCCGAGAAGGAACTCACCTGGACAGCAACCCGTCCGATTTCCATAGAGGTACCTACCGGTATCCCGCAGAATGACCCATTATATATGGATCTTGCCAAGCAAATGTCTGCACAAACCCGTGATATGAATTGGGGATTCTATGATTCCATCCGAAATCGTTTTTCGAAAGAGGATTAAAAATACGATTGAATATGAAAAGTTTAACAGAATTTATTATGGAAGCCGGTCGTGGTGCCGCTGGTTCTATGAGCTACAAACTCGACCCAGTTGCACAAACAATCGTCAACAAAGCCGATATGGATAAACTCTATCAGCAGATAAAGGATAATATCAAAAATATCTGTAAATATGATGGTGAACTTATGCACATCACACCATGCAGTGATCTTTCACAGAGGTCTTGAAGTAATATGTTTTTCTCTTCCTGTGTCATAATTCCTTATTTTTTATGTTCAATTATACAGGAATTTCATTCCTGGATCTATTTATATATAAAGGAACCGGTGGGTATCTTAACAGAACCCCAAAAAAAATCAGGAACCGGTTAGGGCTCCTGATTCATTTTTAGCGTTTCTCAACGTGAATTAGAAGGGAAGATCGTCATTGGGGTTTCCCGGCATTTGAGCCGGTGCCTCTTTCGGGGTCATCTTTTCATTATCCTTACTATCGTTGCTTGCCTCTTCGGCGTCAACATAAGTCTGAGGATTCTGGAGTTTCTCGACTACGATATCGATCCACTTCTCGGCACGCTTCTTCAGTTCATCCGATGGTTCGTGGTAACCGAATTCCTCCACAATATTGATGGCATTCTCCTTGACGTAATCGATGGCCTTCTGCATGAGTTTCTTGAGGGGCTCAACCAGGTCTTTGCACTTGGCCATAGCCTCGTCTTTCTTCTTGGCAGTTGCCTTGGTATCGGTCAATACCTTCTTGGCGGCTGCATAATCCGAAATCATATCGCGTTCGTCGTCACTGAACAGCTCTTCACCGGTGACAGAGAGGATAGGAGTCGGATCGGCCTCGAATGAACAGAGGGTGTACTTGATCTCGCGCTGTTTGCGCTCGGGGTGTTGTGGATCATCAGGACCAGGAGTGACATCAAGCTCCAGCACCGGGCCGAAGAGATAGTTCATAAGATCCTGCGGGGCCTTGGACTTATCGGTTGGGCTCATCTTTGCCTGAAGGGTATCGTAGATAGCCTTGGGCAAGCGCCAGCCAAGGAACTTACCAACCTTATCGGGCTGGTTGGCATCCTCAATGACCTGTACGAGACAGAAGCGCTCCTCGCTCTTGTCAAACATATGGTCACCCCATTCTTTCTTGGTGTACTGTTTACCATCAACGGTGAACTTCTCGGTATCCTCACTGAAGTGGAGTTTCTTCCAGGCCTTGAACATGAAGCAGTTACGGTCACCGAAGGCCAACTTGGAGTCGACCATAAAGAAACCGTTAGCGTCGGTCATAGCATAGTGGGCATTGTTGATGATGGACATCTTCATATCGTAAGGATTGTAAATGATACGCACCTTGGCATGATAATGACCATCGGGAGCCACCTTGGGGTCTACCTTCAAAGGATTGGTCTTGTAGAGGTTCTGGTTCTGGTTTGATTTCTGTTCGGGCTCGTTAAAAGCGGCCACCTGACTGGGATCGAAACCCATAAGGTCATCGATAAATCCCTGGTTGTTGTTTTCAGCTGTTTTAGCCATTTTCGTGTAAAGTTTTTTTTGTTTAGGTTTTGTAAAGACGCTTGCAAGCATTTATCTTTAACACTATAATATAAATAGTAACGACATACTTTTAAGTGACCCTGAAATATTTTTATGGATTTCTGGTTGGTTCCAAAATTATTTATTATTTAACTACAGAATAAGTAAAAAATTATTTCAATCTATGAAACCACTTTTTGAGTATATAAATGAAGCAAAACATTCCAGTCTATTTAATCACTGTGTAAATATTTTGCTTGATCGTCCCGGTTGGTCAATGGAAAGTGCAGAAAAGTTCCTCGATAAATGTAGTGATTACGTATTGAAAAGTATTTATGCCACTAATGGCCGTTGGCTGGATAATCCACAAAACGACAAATACCTTCCAAAATTCAACGAGTCGAAGAATCAATCGGAAGAGGAATCGGTAAATGAAGCCAAACATTCCAGTCTATTCAATCACTGTGTAAATATCCTACTTGATAGGGGTTACACAGAAGAGAGGGCTGAAAAGTTCCTTGATAAATGTAGTGATTTCGTATTGAATAAGATTTACGATACTGATGGACGTTGGTTGGATGATTATAGTAACGCAAAATATCTCCCAAAATCCAAGTAATATCTAATAATATTAATCAATTGCATATGAACATTAACGAATTATTTTATAATCAAATTCAGGATGAGGATGAGGCCCACCGTTTGGTCGAATCCGTAAATGGTAAGAAAAATCCTCCCAAGAAAGAGGATGAAACCCAGGAGAATCCTGACGAAAAAGAGCCCGACAAGAATCCTACCAATCCGGATGACAAATTCGAGGTGGTATATGCTGACCTCGATAAGGAAATTACCAATATTTTTGAGCATATCATTATCTTCACAAATGATGATGACCCCAAGAATAACAAGACCCTTAAGAACATCTATGATGCTGTTAAGTCAATCAAATCCAAACCTAAACCGGAGATTCATGTATTCATCGCAGAGGATATGACCTTTGAGACAGATGATGATAATATTCTTTCCATCACCGATGGTGAGGAAACTCTTGACTTTACAAAAGGATTCGATAACACCAATACGTTGGTCTTCTCCCGTCTGGGTGTCCAGGGTGAGGATAACTGCGAACACGTGGTGGGTATGCTTCAAGATAGTGGTTTCCTTGTATTGAATCCGGTGCGTTACAGCGAACTTGCATCCAATAAATATGACACTGCTGTACTTCTCCAGAAGGCTGAGATCCCACAACCTAATTTCTGTTTGATGACCAAAGATATCCTCTATGACGAGAAGTTGTTTATGGAGAATATGAAGCAGGTATATCCAAAGTGGGACAAGGATCCGGATAAGAACGAGGATTTCTCGTTGGTGGTTAAGATCCTCGATGGCCACGGCGGTACCGGTGTATTCACCTGCGACGGTAAGAAACTTATTGCCATTCTGCAGGCCATCTTCGCCATTGATTCTGAACGTCAGTTGATTATTCAGAAGAAGGAAGAGGCTGATGGTGGTGATATTCGTGTACACGTACTTACACTTCGTACTCATCAGGTGATCCTTGCTGCTATGAAGCGTGTGAAACTTGGTGGTGATTTTCGTTCGAATGTATCCCTTGGAGCAGAAGCCGAACCGGTGAAACTTACTCCCGAACAGGAACAGATTGCATTGAAGGCTGCTAAAATCTCCCATCTACCCTGGTGTGCCGTCGATATTATGCCTCTTGTTAAGGGATCCAACCCGGAGGTCGGTGATAATGTGGTGCTCGAGTTGAACGCAAGTCCTGGCACAGACGGTATTTCCGATGTTATCAAACATAACTTTGTCAACATTCTTCTCAATGAGCTCACCGAACCAAAAGAGTTCTATCTACAGGACAAAACTGCTGGTTTCCTCGAGACTGTTGAGATATCGATGGGTGATAAACCAATGAATCTACTTGCTAAACTCGATACCGGTAATGGTGCTATTGCATCCCATATGGAGGTTGGTAATATCAATGAGGAAGGTGAACGGGTTACCTTTAACTTTAATGGTAAGACATATACTGAAAAAGTATATGGTCATAGCAAGGCAGTCACCGGTTCCCAAAAACATAACCGTCCAATCATTCATATTCCATTCATCAAACTCGGTATGCGTACATTGAAGGACGTTCCGATGGCATTGGTTGAGAACCGTGATGGTAAATCCAGTAATGTATTACTTAACCGTGAAATGATGTCGTGGTTTGGATATATTGTATCACCATATCAAACACATATCCTTACACAGGAGATGGATAAATTGAAAATTATCTAACATGAAGAACCTTGTAGAATATATTACAGAAGCCAATGCAAACACTTCGTGTATAATTGATGGCGGATATCCTATATCCAACACAGAGGAAATCAGTGATATGTTTTTAGAATTAAGTGAGATTCTTAAAAAGAACAAGGATATCAAACAAATGATATTAAACACTGACCCACAATGTGGTAGGATTAGTATCGAAGTAAAAGGAACATCATATAAACGAATTTTCAATAAGGATATTGAAATAAAATATCAAAACTAATATGAAACAACTTGCAGAATATATTTTGGAAGCCCTTAAAAAAGGTATGAAGGTAAAAATGCACAATGCTATAGATGGTACCAGTGGAAAAGAATTTGATGCCGTTGCATTGTGTGATGAATTCCAGCTACCAGCAAATGTGAACATAATGGAGTATGAAAGCTTCGTGTTCGTTCGTCTTAAAAATAAGCCACGTGATCTTCATAACGATGTGCATCTTGCCATACTTGATGATTACGGTTGGTCATTTGATCCTACTTTCTGGGAAACCGTTGGCGATGACATCAAGTACTATGAAAAATACCTTGATCAAGCCGGTTTGAAAGCTGAATGGAATGACGAAGGTTATTACGAGGCTGTGAAAAAATAAGAAGAGATAAACAATACAATAAAGGTCCTCAACGAGGGCCTTTTCTTTTATATATTACTCACTCTACTCGCTCAAATGTTTCTTAATATAAGGTTCGACGTACTCGCGGATGATCTTTTTGACCTCATCAAGTGTATACCACGTATCCTCAAAGTAAACCATTATAACACCATTGGGTAACTTCTTACCGGCCATAAGCTGGTACACTTTGATACACGGACAAGAAATCTTGATACGACAAGACCTCGTAGTCCATATTGAAACATTATATAAGGACCCGAGTTGCTTTTTAAGATCATCAGCAGCCTTATTGACTATATCTAAATATGTCTGTTTGGCTATGCCGGTACCATCAGGTATGTTCAAATAATCCCATACATCGATATCTGCACCATACTCCCGATGACTACACATATCCGGACTGATGCTATCTACATCCTCCCAGGATGGCATGTATATAAGTTTGGTTATCTTGGTATCTTTCCAACCATTGGAGAACTCTGCCTCAACGAGGTATGCATCCGCGTGTTTATTGAATGACTTCTTCATACTATATAGGTTTTACTGTTCAAGATACAAACCGGTACCTAACTGTTTGTGGGTATTAACCTTCTCAATGGATCCAGCCATATAGGTTGCGCGTGCAACCATCTCAAGTTCTTCCGGTGTGGGCTTACGATTTTCATCACCGGTTAGGAGCAACTGATTTCTCATCAGGAATGCATAGACGAATGCCTCCTTCTGTTTATTATACGATTTCTGGTACAACTCGTAGGCTGTGGTGATCTCGATAAACTTAAGGTAGGTGCATATAATCACCGTATTGGAACCTCTCGGACGATCCCAAGCGACACTACGAAGTTTTTCTGCTCGCTTGCTGGTATCACCGGGTTTGAGATATGTAAACCTACGACAACCCATCACGGCAGCAACTTGTCTAAATATTTGGTCCCAATCCTCACCTTTGCATCGGTACCAGAAGATCTCCTCCTTGTCCTCGTTCTGCTCGATGTCCTCGAGAGTGATGTGGTACTTTTCCATTAACTCGGCAAGACGTCGTTCAGCGGATTGACGTTCACCATCGGTACCCTTCTGCGCCAGGGCCTGTACTTTACGGATTCTATCCAGTATTTCGTCACGTGTCATAATAATATGTTTTGATCTTGAATATATATAAAAGAAACAGCCGGGATCTTAACATCTCGGCTGTTTCTTTAGGTAATTTTTACGGGTTACTCATTAATCACCTTGACCTTTGGCTGGAGGAACTGGAAAATCCACTTCAGGATATCGTGTACGAGGTTAATATCGTATGTGCCATTGGATGCGAGACCAGCACCAATACCGGTACACACTGTCATTACCCAGCCCTGCCACATATCGATGGTGCCAAACTTGGCGAAGAAGCCCAACTGAAGTGCAAAGCCAAGGCAGGAAAGACCAACGGAGATCACCCACGATACAATCTGTTTAGGAGACATAAACTTGGCATTCGGTTTCGATGGGACCTTGAAAAGATCATTAATAAACTCGGTGATAGCTGTGCAACCAGCCACAAAGGCAACGAATGTGCCGAAATAAGCTAAAAATGTTGTAATCATAATTTGATTTGTTTATTTGTTTTCCTTTGAAGGAACATAATTATACGTACATGTAATCTCACCCGGTTTAAGATAAGGTGCGCCGGTACCTATCGAATACCAGATCTCGGGTGGATACACTGGAGTTATGGGATAAGGTGTATACGGAGAATATGGAGGATATGGTGCTGGTATTGCTGGCTGAAGAGGACTTGTATTAAAACGTTCCAGTTGCTGGAGTCTTTGTTCATGATTTTCTATATGCCTCTTCATTTCACTCAACACATAATCAGTTGTACCACCCACCGGTTTTTCTTTTTCTTCTGGTGCCTCGTCTGCTGCAGGTGCAAATGCATCATCTATATTAATCCACCTATCCATATCTGTGACGGGGATACCCTCGAAACCAGGCCATTTCATATCGGCTACAATCTCAGGTATCCAATTACCGGCTCTATATACACATATACTGTATTTCGAGGTCCTCGAATTGGTTTCCACATCACGGAATACAACGTAGGTCTTACCTTCTTCCGGTTTACGAATGGATAGATCCTCGATGGCTGCAAGTTTTACGTTTACATTCATAATATATAGGTTTATTTAATATTGCATTGACTTAAAAAGAATGCATCCGCAAGGTCATCCACCTTGATATCGGTAACATCCTTGATTTTTGGATCGCATTGACGCCACGCCCATATCATTTCGTCTTTATCGGCTCCACCATTACCGGTGGCTCGTTTTTTGAGTTCCATTGGGGAGATTATATTAATTCCGATATTTTTATCTATGGCACCCATACGAATCCCATAATTTAATCCGGCAAGATCAGCAAGAGATGCACTACCAACACTTCCATATGAGATACCTTCCATACATATAAGATCCGGTTTGGTCATCCTCATAATCGCCCGAATGGCAGCGACTATAGCATATACATTTAATGCCTTTGCATTCTCCTTTGACACATAATCTTCGCCGCTTAATTTTTCATAATTAATTATGGATATTTTGGAGTGTTTGAATGCGGTCAATTTTTTGGTCATCTTTTGAACCGGTATAATCATCCAATAATTATACGTATGTTTATCCCCATTAATAGTATGAAGACAAACACCGGTACAATTCATCGACTGATCTATGCCAAGTATTTTCATATCTTATAGCATATTGTTTTCAATCCCAGTAACCCCATCCCTGGAGAACTCACGTATACCATTAATGACACCAGTAAGCAACCCCAGTCGGAATGCATCATATACATTACCTTCTTCAATTTGAACTTGGACTTCTTTCGGAAGCTGTTTCATATGATCGTCAGCCCAACTGAGTATCTCTTTGATGGTGAATGATTTAGGTATACGAGGCATATTTATTTGCGTTTATTTGCATCAATATATGTAATATTAATAAGGTTTTACACACGCAATTTTCGTTAAACCATAAAATTATTTATTATTTTAACAAATAAAGAACTACCCTTTCAAAATGAAAACCATTTTTGAGTTTTTTAAAGGAATCGTCGATTGGATACTCGACAAGATGAAATCTGAAGGTGCTAAACATACCATGGTATCCGTACTTATTGGTATAGTCATTCTTTTCTCATTATCAGTATGGCAAGGTAAGGTGGTACAACAGATAGGTGAGAATTGGGATCAAAATACAAAGGAATTGATTGAGGAACACAAGGAGTTATATCTCGCATCTCGTGATATGTATTCGCAGATTAAGTCAGTTATGCGTGCAGAACGCCCAGTAACAAAAGCAGATTATATATTATTACTCGAATACCATAATGGTTCAGAGAACATAGTCACTGGCTATCAATTCTGTAAATTCGATATAACTATCGAGGAACTTTCCGACTCTGTCCCGTATATTCAAATAGACAACTTTAAGGATGAAAATTTATATAAATACGATATATTGCTATCCGACAGGGTGACCCGTTCCAAAATGTCATCTTTCTCATTGGAGGAGATTGCCGGAATGGACCGTAACCTAATGTATACGTTACACCCTAATGACCATACACAGTATATTGTATTTTATAATATAATGCATAATAAGATGTGTGCTGGTACATTGATGTTCATGTATGGTGATGAGAATAATATAGATTATAGCGCAATAACCACATGCGGTGCCGATATTGAAAACATCATAGACGAAGCAATGACCAAACACGATAGATATCTCGAACAACGTAGTCAAGCAAAGAAACATAAATAATATATGATTCCTACTCTTAAACATAATTCAGCTAATATGATGATGACCCAGATGACTTCTGGTATTCAACGTCAAATTGATGCTGAAAACAAATTTTCAATTTTCAAGAATCAGGTAAGGCAATTTGTAGAGAAATACGATACTTACAATATGCTTCTTGGTATGATGCCAAACGGTGCAGCCAAGGAAATTACCACCGGTATCTTTGAAGAGGTATTTACCACCACATCGTTTAAAGCTGCTCTTGATAATATGCATATTAATGAGTGTATCTGGATTCGTGGTCTTGAGAGAGATCATAACCGCACCTATATGGTTGGCACTATGATGAAGACTATTTCCGAATGTGCTACAGATACCAACCTTTATAACGTTCAAAATTTTACAAAGATTGATCGAGTTATGGAAGGTGGACACGTTTTTGGTGAGGGTTCGGATCCTATTGCCAAAGAGGATATCCAGCCCACTCTCGATGCTTGGCTGAAGGAGATCAAACGACTCTTTCCAAAGGTCGCCAAGTGGTGGGATAATCCGGTTACTCTTGGTTCCGTAGGTAAGAAAGACTACTCCGGTGACATTGATATCGCCATTGACGAGGAAGGTCTCAAGTTCCCAGAGGATTGGGGTCTTGATCCCGTTAAGATGTCCGAAGAGTACGGAAAGATGCTTCGCCGTGCTCGTACTGCCACTCCACAAGATGTGATGCGTCGCGCTTTTATCAGTGCTATTGGTGATTACATCAACGCTAACTCCAAACTCATCACCACGGATTCCAAGTCTGCAGGTAACGGAGTTCTCTTCAGTCTGTTTGATCAGATTGGTGCTGATGGTAAACCTAATGGTAAGACCGTTCAGATCGACACCAACTTCGGTAACATTGACTGGCTGAAATTTGCATACTACAGTGATTCCTACGCCGGTAATGTTAAGGGTTTGCATCGTACCCAGTTGATGCTTCATCTATTCACAGCCAAGGGATTTATGTTCAAACATAATAAGGGTGTCCAGGAAAAGGAAACCCTTCAGTGGGTGGCAACTAACCCTCAGGAGGCCATCGATAAGCTGAATGAACTCTATCATTTCAACCTCGATGAGAAGACTCTCCAGAACTACCATAAACTTCAGGAGTACCTTCGTGCTAACCTGGATAAGACAACACTCAATCATATTTATGATATCTACCTGAAGACATTGGATTCTACCAGATGTGACATTCCGGAAGACCTCCAACCTTACTGGGTGGAGAATAAGGATCGCTTGGGTCTCACCGGTAAGTTCCTTCCAAAGGATAGCCAGTTGGCTCCTATGTGTAAATAAATAGATTCACATGTCAGGTTCAATAGGCGGACATAGAATCAACCGTGCTGATGTACAGCCAACACTGGATAACTATATCGAGCAAGTGCTCCGTAAGTATCCGGGCTACCAAGACTGTGCAATTACCGGTTCGTATAACGCCGGCACCAAGAAGGACCACGGGGATATTGACATAGTTGTTTACATCGAGGCAAAGGACTTGAAGGCTCTTAAAAAAGATTTCAAGGCATACCTCGAGAAACAACCGGATGATGTCATCCCACCATTCGCAGCCGGTAAACGTAAAGGCGATAAGGCTCAACTATTTGGCTCCATAGTTACATGTGGTTTCCCTATTGCTGGTAGCAATGATTACGTCCAGATAGATAATATATTGGTTACAACACGCAATGATGCAACTTTCCAGCGTTCATTCCTTAATATGGATGCACAGAAGCAAGCATTGTTCCAAGGGTTGGTCCGTGTATTACTCCAGCACGAAAATCAGGATGCTATATTTAAACACTTTGAACTTACTGATCTCCCACAGGCCGCACCTGGCCAGGAATATGAATTCGTCTTATCCACAGCAGGTCTTTCTCTTCGTTTAGTAACCCTTTCAAGTGACTATAAGGAGATGGCTCGCACCGAGATGTGGCGTTCAAATAACTGGGGTGATGTGGAGTGGTTAATGAAGGATTATAACTTCAAAGGCGAATACAAGGATATCTTACCGGTGGTCGCCAAGAAAATTACCGATGAACGTTCCCGTAGGCGTATCTTTGGAATCATGCGTTCAATGATACATGTAGGACCCGGCGAGGTTGGTACACCAAAGGGTGAGGCCAAGGAAGAAGGTATCCGGATGGCTCGTGAAGCGTTCAATATAACCGAATCGTATATTACACCATTATATACATATATATCCGAAATAAATGAATAGAATTATATACAAACATTACAAAATTTCCTATCGGAATCTCTGGTCGTGGAAGCTACTCAAGTAGCTGAGACTATTGAAATCAAGAATGGTAAGAATTTTATAGGCAATAAAACCAAGGCCATTACTCTTACTGGTAATGTAAAGTATGCCGAGGTATACTTCGATAAGAATCTTGCGGTTGAAACCATAGATCTTACCGGAGTTCATGCAGACGATCTTCGTCTTGATGTTGTTGGATGCAATAAGGTCCGGACTATTACCGGTGGTACTGGTGAGCGTATCCACGTGGTTATTCGCAAGAATGCCAAACTCGAGAAGGTTTCTCTTTCCGGTTACAACTCATTCGGTAATCAGGCGGATGGTGTTGCCCAAATGACCTATATTGATTCGAACAAGTCATTGAAACTTACAGATGCTGATCTTCCTACGATGGTCGATGATAAACACGGACTGGATATAAATAACGGAGTTAAACATTCCCGTTCCAATGGTATGGAAGGTAAGAATAAGCTTTCCGAAAACTAACAGAATTTCTCATAAGTACACACGAAAGCCTCGGATTCCGGGGCTTTTTTTTATTGTATATATATTACATTTCCAAAGAGTTAACAAGTTTTTAAATATAATTGCATTATTTATTTAGAGTTCTCAATAGGAGGCTCTTATCCGAATGAGAACAGACAAAAAAAATAAATATATAATATGTTACTTAACGAAACCCAAAAACAGTACGCACAGCTTATTTCCGAAGAGCTTCACGTGACCGACAAGAACAAGCTCAACTGGATGGCTCGTTACGCACAAATTCACGCAATCCACGAGGGTAAGCTCAATGAAGGTGTTGAGACCATCGGTCAGCAAGGTTACAACGCCATCAACGCTACTCCATTCAACACAATCGGTATTGCCAATCCAATGCTCCCACAGGGTACTCCTGGCGCTGAGTTTGATCCCGTTAATGGTGCTGCTTTCCACGATCCTGCTTACGTAAAGGGTTCTGGTGATGTTCCAATGAGCACTCTTTCGACCGCTCTTGAAATCGCAGCTGTTACTATCGGTTTTGACCTTGTCCCAGTCGTTCCTTCTGCTGGTCCAATGGCTATCCTGACCTTCAACGATTATCCTTACGCTGGTGGTAAGCTCGGTCTTGTGAACGAGACTGCTCTTGATGGTAAGGGTGAAGGTGCCGACAACAAGCCTATCTACATCAAGCTCGCTACCCAGAACCTTGAAGCTATGGCTGAGGCCACCAAGGATCTTACCGAGTTCGAGGAAATCACCGTTGCTAATGATAGCAAGGAATTCATCGGTCTTTATATGGGTGTTTCCCGTATCGACGGTGGTATCATCCTTCAGGTGAAGTCCGTTAAGGATGGTGACAAGAACATCTCCCTCTCCGAGTGGGCTCGTGGCTCCAAGGATGCCGCTATTGAGATCAATGATACCGTCATCAACGAGATGACTCCTGCCGAGGGTCAAACTCAGGCTACCTACTGCGCCGTTATCCCAGAGCTCGTGAAGGGTGTGACCGACCATATCCAGTCGTTCTCCAACTTCTTCGGTAATCGTGATCCTCAGACCGGTGAATACGTTTCTCCTTCGAACGATCCTATGAGCCGTGCCGAGAACGAGACTGGTACTGGTAACATCATCGGCGCCCGTATGTTCTCCAAGGTTATCCGTATGGGTGCTTACGAGGCTGTTGGTACAGTGACCCGTCAGCAACTTCAGGATATGCCTCTCTACGGTATCGATGTTCTTGGTGGTGTTATCGAAACCTGCCAGAACGAGATCAGCCAGGCTCTTAACAACCGTATCCTTGACCGCGTGTTCAAGCTTGGTGTTGAGAACTACAAGGTACAGCGTGCCGTCCAGGGTGTTGACCTCAACCTCTATATGGGTGTCCGTACCGATTATAAACTTTCCGACTTCTCCGGTGGTGCTCCTTACAAGAAGTTCGTTGACCTCAGCGGTAAGCAGCCACAGGATGTGCCTATCAAACCTGCTATCGTCAATACTAACGCCGAGAACGTGATCACTCACCAGCGTCGTATCATGAGCCGTTGCCTCGCCGCTTCTAACCTCATCAGCTCTGTGACCCGTCGTGGTCGTGCCCAGTGGGCCGTTACCAATGCTCAGGTTCTTACAGCTCTTCAGGATTGCGCAGGCTTCGTGGTTGCTCCAATGGTTAACGACCTCGTCCAGGGTGGTGAAGAGTCCCTCTACTTCGCCGGTAGCCTTGCTGGTTTGAAGATCTACGTTGATCCTAACATGAAGTGGAACGATACTCGTATCTGCGTTGGCCGTAAGGCTGTTGTTAACAACAACCGCGTCCAGGGTAGTGGTGTGGTCTTCATGCCTTACATCCTCGCCGATCAGGTTCAGATCATCGCTGAAGGTACTATGGCTCCAAAGGTACTCATCAATTCCCGCTTCGCAGTAGTAGACGCCGGATGGTATCCAGAGCAAAATTACTACACCTTCATGGTTGATTTTGACGAGTCTACACTCATCTAATTGAAGCAAAGCTTTAAGTAGATTAACCCTACTATAAAAGAGGATCCAATCGGGTCCTCTTTATTTTTTATTTCATTCTCACCTGATTAAAAAATACCTTACGCACACTTTATTATTATCTTATAAAAGATTATACAAGAAAAATCTGCCCAAATTTTGATATATTAAAACATGAACGAGAATTATATACGGAAACATGATCCTCAACTACATAGTCAAATAAAAAACAAATTTGGCGATTCTTACCCATTTATGGAATCAATGTGGTTATTTAATCATGGTATGAACACACCTCCAGTATGTGAAACCTGTGGTGGTCCTGTGAAATTCCGTAATATAAATCTCGGGTATCAACGGTTTTGTTCCATCAAATGCTCCAATTCCAATATCACCAAGAAGGAACTCACAAAATCCACATGTCGGAAACGCTATGGTGGTAATGCACCAGCATGTTCGAAGGAAGTCTCCCAAAGAATACTTAAGACTACCTATGAAAATCACGGGGATGATGCATTTATACGTAGAACCGGACCATTATCTGAGGATACCAAGCGTCGAATGAGGGAGACTACCAGGAAACGGTATGGTGTAGAAAATGTCATGATGCTTGATGAGTTTAAGGATAAATGCAACTCTGGCAAAGACTATAACAAGATAGGATATAAAATTCAAGAGTCTCTTAAGATTAGGCGCATAAGTAAAAATAAGGATATTATCGATATATTGGAGGATAACTCCATATTCAGGATTCGATGTCCACATCCGGAATGTAACTTATGTACCGAAAAATGGTTTGATATACCTATTACAAGATATCATGATAGGAAATATAATCATACGGAACTCTGCACACGAATACTTCCTATTAAACCAGCAGGTATAACCAATACATATCCTGAAATATTTGTTAAGAATATTCTCGACGAACACTCAATAGAATATGAAACAAATAACCGGACAATACTCTCTGGTAAGGAGCTCGACATTTATATTCCATCCAGGAATCTTGCTATTGAATGTAATGGTGTGTACTGGCATTCCTTAAAAGGTCCCAAATATCATTACGATAAATGGAGAATATGTAAAGAACAAGACATTCAACTGCTCACCATATGGGAAGATCAGATAGTAAATAAACCGGAGATTGTAAAGAGTATCATACTATCACGATTGGGGATATATAAAAAACGTATAGGTGCGAGCAAATGTAAGGTCATACAGGTATCTTCCAAAGATTCCACAGAGTTTCTTAATAGAAATCATATTCAAGGCGCATGTAAATCATCTATCCGGTATGGACTGGTATATAAAGGAAATCTCGTTGCTTTGATGTGTTTTGATGACTTTAATAGTCGGGTAGGTATAGGTGGTAAGGAGCATGTGTGGGAGTTGGTAAGGTTTTGTTCCGATATGAATACACAAGTTATCCACGGAGCAGAGCGGTTGTTACTTCATTTCCGTAAGGATTATATTGGTGATATAATATCATTTGCATCCCATGATATATCAATGGGTGACCTATATGAGCATCTCGGATTCGAAAAAATATCGGAAATACCATCAAGTTATTGGTACATTGATATGAAGACTCTTAAACGATACCATAGATATTCCTTTACTAAAAGCACTCTCGTGAAAAAAGGATATGACCCATCCGCGACTGAATTTGAAATTATGGCCACACTCCCATACTATAGAATATATGATTCTGGACAAAGTAAATATATATTAAAATGAACGATATACCTAAACATCCAAAATTTGAAGAACTCAATCCAGCAAATTGCCGGGAAGTGTCAATCAAGATTCACTATCCGGAATTTTACGATTACTTAAAGGAACACTATAAAGGTAAGCAACTCACATTTGCCGAGATGATATATTTATTTTATCATCACCTTGAAGATCGACCGGTATGTCGCATATGTGGAGGTAGGACGAAATTTATAGGGTACACTAAAGGATATCGGGAGTTCTGCTCCTATAAATGTATGAACTCGTGTAAGGATATCCAGGAACGTAAGAAACAAACATCCCTTAAAAATTACGGTACTACCAATCCAATGCATAGTGATGAGGTAAAGAAGAAGATGGAGAATACCTGTATGGAAAGGTATGGTGTAAAGAATGCGTTTCAATCCAGCGAACTTATGAAAAAATCCAAGCAAACTTGCCTTGAAAAATACGGTACAGAATATGCCAACCAATCGGCGGAAGTGAAAGAAAAGATTGCTGAATCAAAGAGACAACGAATTATATCATATAACGAAAATATTATCGAAATTATCCCCGGCGATCCAACAGATACATATGTGATGAAATGCATGGATCCAACATGTACCAAATGTGAGCTTAAACAATTTAACATTACATCTAATATATTATACGACAGATCTCGTTTAAATGTGGACTTATGCACCACCCGTTATCCGGTAGGTACTCACATCAAGAACACGAGCCTTGAAAAGTTTATTCAGGATCTCCTGGACGAGCACAATATAAAGTACGAAACCAACAATAGAAAGATACTTACCGGCAAGGAATTGGATATATATATTCCATCTCGTAAGATTGCTATTGAATGTAATGGCGTGTACTGGCATTCAATGTATGACTCGACGTATCATTATGAAAAATGGAAAATTTGTCAAAAATCAAACATACAACTATTAACCATTTGGGAGGATTGGATTACCAATAAACCGGAAATTGTTAAAAGTATTATTCTATCGAAACTTGGTATATATAAACGCAGTATAGGAGCAAGTAAATGTAAGGTTAAAAAGGTAAATTCAAATGATGCTAAAAAATTCTTAAATGAAAACCATATCCAAGGATTTTGTAGTAGTACATATAAATATGGTTTATATTATCAAGATGAATTATTATCATTGATGACATTTGGACGAAGTAGAAAATCTATAATGGGTGATAATAAGGATGGATGGGAACTGTTAAGATTCTGTAATAAATTAAACACACATATAGTAGGAGGTGCAGCCCGACTACTAACCCATTTTTGCAATGAACATCCTGACGGTGATATTATTACATTTGCATCACACGATATATCTAATGGTAATCTTTACGAGAAACTTAATTTTAATAAGGTAAATGAAACACATTCCAGTTACTGGTACGTACATAACCAGTCACACGAACGCTTCCATCGTTCATCATTTATGAAAAAAGATTTGGTTAGGAAAGGATATGATCCATCGCTTACAGAGGAACAAATAATGATGCAAACCGATTACCTACGAATATATGATTCAGGACAGAGTAAGTATATATTAAAAAGGACCTCGTAGAGGTCCTTTTTTTATGATGTTCTTATAACAATCTTTTCAACCACGGCGGTGTCATTGCCTTACCTATAAAGTTTCGTAATAGTGTTTCGTTATCATCAACGAGAGTATCATCCTCTCCCGGTGACCACCAATGGAATCCAGTACCTTCGAACGATATATCTGAATAAAGGATGTTTTTCTCGGTCACCAAGTTCTTATTATCCTGGTGCTTGGTGATAAGTACATTCTTCATTAGGAAAGGAAAGTATCTCTGCAGCCATTCAAGTTTGGCCCGTACGGTCATCTCCTCTACCTCCGGAGTGGCATCCCACGGAGCCATAGACCACACAACTGTCTCATCCCATTTGCTACAGAACTTTTCAAGTTCCTCACAAGTAATCATTGGAAGAACATTAACGAACATCTCATATACCTCATATGGGTTTACCACACCACACTCCGTCCAGGGATTAGCCATATGTCCACGAAGTATACCGGCCCAATCCGGATAATTGTATGTATCCGCTATGGTACCGTCCATATCGAGAACCAGGATATTATTGTTTTCACCTTCGATCCACATAATTGTTATGTATTAGGGTTATCAACTCTTTCGAGATCATCCTTGGAGAGATCGTATTCAATGACATCTCCTGGATTATCAGCGAAGTCGCAATATATAGTACCTGTCTTATCTGCCGGTTGGAACCCAAGCGTTCCAGGGTCTGCAAAGACAGCCACAACGAATAGTTGGTCCTTTGTAATCGGATTAAGCACTATGTCTCCAATGCGGAGATCTCGAATATTAATGACCGGAGTTGTGTTCATTGGTTGTTCTTTTTTGTTTCTGCGGCAATGCGGTTCTCGTAGTATGAGAGTTTACTATGATACTTGCGAAGTAATCGTTTCTCGTTAATATACGCCGGTAATAAGCGTTCGAGTTCAAGTTGGGTTTTAAACCTTCTCGCTTTGGCGTTGAATACATCTATATCCTTGGATACAGGGTCACGTAGGATGTTACGGTACTCCGTGAGTAGATGTGTTATGTACTGAATACGGCCACGCCCATGTCGGACTGAAAATGATAAGGCCTTGATTACACGCTTACAATCCTCACGTCTTAATTTCAGGTACGTTAGAGTTTCGTACTGCTTGGCAGCTTCCGGATTATCAAACACTGCACCATTAAATGCTACATATTTGGTTTCTGCTTTCATATATATTTTTATTTTTCAGGAAGTTTACTATAATGCTTCTTCAATGTGGCCATCACTACTCTTTCTAATTCGGCCTCGTCAGTGATACCCAATTTTGTTTTGGTCCAGTTTTCAATCTCAGGACGCTTGAGATCCCACAGTTCCTCGATGGTGGTGCAGGCCTTCTCGCGTGCAATCTGGGCTTCCTTGGCTGCTTTGTAAGCCTTGCGGGCTTCCGAGGCTTTCTTCTTTTCCTCACAAATCTCAGCAGCCTTGGCGGGGATGTACACCTCGTACGTCCATTCGGCAAGTGCTTTGTTATACTTTGATTCAAAGTGATCGAACCATCTGGTGACATTGCCGAGTTCGTAGCCAATATTGACTGCGTTCATAAGGCTATCGAACATCTCCTTCTGTTCAGGGGTGAATGTGGCAAACTGTCTCATTGTAGAACCCCAGCCGAAAATATCGAATCCGACATCCTTTACATCTATTTTACCCCAGGTGAATCCGCGGTTGAAGGATGGGTTAACAAAACCATTATTCATATTATCGGACAATCTCTTCAGTCGGCCCATACCATTGAAGATATTGCGAGTGAGATAACGATCTACCACATTGGTGTCTTTCCAGCAATCCAAACCAACCTGATTCATAACAGCGAAGTACCCTTCGTAGAGGTCAACTGCAGCTGCACTGGCTACCCTCTTGTGCACATCATCGAGTTCGTTGAACTTTACGGTGTTCTTCTCGTACGTGATCTTGGCATACTCGTACCCCTTACGGGCGTCCTCATCCTGTGCAAAGAGGATCTCGAGGATGGCGTCCCGGTTCTCAGCACTACTCTTGGCATAGTGAGCATTAGTTGTTAAGCTGTCGTATTCGCGGCTGGTGAGGTTGTACTGCTTGCAGATCTGTGATTTGTATTCGATTGTGTTTTTCATTGTATTACCCTTTCTTTAGTTTCTTGATAATATATAATTGAAACAATGAAAAACTTAACAATAAATCTCCACCGGAATATCTAAATCACCTAAATATTTTTCCATTAATGGTCGAACCTTATTCCAATCAAGTCCACCATTACTACATCCAAGTTTCGGGAATGCAATACTTGTGATACCCCATTCCTTGTACTTGGCTACAAACTCCTGCAGGCCGCGTTCGATCCACTCCATTTTGGATGGATTTCTCCACTTCTCCTTTGTTGCAAAACAAAGTATACGTGATTGACGCCCGGTGATTAACATATTACCATTTTCTGTAGATGTCCACAATGTAAACTGTTCGAGGTCTGGATAACGAAATAACCAAAGGTCACCACCGTACTTTAGCTGGGTCTTACTATAAAGACAAGCATCCTTGTATCTGATAAACATCCTCGGAAAATTCTTCTTGAACTCCAAGGCGATACCTTTACCCATCACACCCTCACAATTGACTGTACATACCAGGGTTTGGCAATTTGATTTAAATAGATCCCCTTGATGATATGTTATCATATGTTTTTGCCGGTTTTTTCGCTCCCTAATCGATTATCTCATTTCCCTCGTATAGT
>Ga0310695_10002980_pt1 | contig 34239 bp, 30 predicted proteins | sample RumenRJG_04DNA_FD_203882 | JGI IMG/M metagenome (GOLD analysis project Ga0310695, IMG submission 203882) | Bovine rumen microbial communities from Lethbridge, Alberta, Canada - RJG_04 (v2) (version 2) | ecosystem: Host-associated > Mammals > Digestive system > Stomach > Rumen | place: Canada... | reverse complement strand
CAGCCTGCTGGCCGGGCTTCAACTGGATGGATTGGCTAGCCACCTGGGCCAATACACTGCCCTCGACCAACGTGACAGCGGCATCGCGCTGCGAGTAGGCGCGCACATTGAATGCCGTGCCCAACACCCGAGTGGTGATGTAGTCGGTGTGCACGACGAATGGTCGCCGTGAGTCCTTGGTGACCTCAAAGTAGGCCTCGCCCGATAGCCTCACCTCACGCCGGTCGCCAGTAAATGCCTCGGGGAACTCAAGCCGACTATCGGCATTGAGCCACACTTGGGTGCCATCGGCCAGAGTCAGGTGATAGTCCTTGCCGCGCGGGGTGGACAGAGCCAGCATCTGGCTGGATTCAGCCCTCTCGGCAGGTTTCTTAATTGTCATATCATGGCCATCCATCTCACGGCTCTTGCCGTCGGCAGTGGTCAAGGTAACCTCAGTAATATCGTTCTTGGCAGTGATGTCATAGGCAGCACCAGGTTGTGTAGTTGAAACGGCATTGTGGTCGACCCAAAGCCTGAGGCCAACAATCAGGGCAACCATAGCGGCAATGCCCACAGCCCACTTAACAAAGGGCGCGAAGCGCGTGATGACAGAGCGGTGGGCCACTGGCTCAGCATCCGGGCTCGACAGTTCAAGTCGGTCACTGAGTTCCTGCCATTGCTCATCAAGGTCGGGAAGAGCGGCACACTCACGGTTGAGCGCGCTGTACAGTTCCCACTGCTGCATGGGCGTAGCCATGGCATGGTCCTGCTCTTGATTATGTTTTTCGTTTTCCATTTCGTCAATCAATACTGACAAGAATCAAAAGGAGTACAAGATTTAACATTTTTTCATCTAACGTGACCCTCAACTGAGCGAATGCACGCTGAACGATCTTTTTTACTCCATCAACGGTAACATTGAGCAAGTCGGCGACCTCCTGGTTGCTCTTCTGCTCATAAAATCTCAAACGCAGCACATGCCTAGCACGCTCGGGCAAGCGCCCCAGTTCCTGGCGCAGCCGCCTGATGCGTGCCTCATAATCTTCCCAATCCCGATCATTAAAATCTTCCATCTCGGCCAACACACCATCAAGCAATGGCATGAAACGCTTGCCACGACCCAACTGATCGAGGCAGCGGTTGCGCACACTGACATAGAGGTAAGAGAGTACGCGATTGCCATCTAAACGCTCATGCGATTGCCACAAGTTGACAAACACATCGCTTACCATGTCCTTGGCAACGTCAGTGTCGTGCACAAAGTCATAGGCATGATAGTAGAGCCGTTCGTAGTTGTCCCTGAACAGTTGCTCGAATTGTGTCGATGTCATGCCTGTGGCTTGCTTCATTGTGACAAAATATAGGGGGATGGACAGTCCCGTTCAGCGCAGGTCCACGACCTGAGTGCCAGCAGGAACCATCGACTTGTCATAGGTGAAGGTCGACGCTGGCAGGCTCTGCTTGGTCTTATAGCCCGTGAGGGTAAGGGTGAAGGTTGAGCCGTCACTCATGCGGATGTGGGCGATGTGCAGCAAGTTGCTGCCATTGCTCAAGTAGAGATACACCTGATCGATATTGGACTTCTTTTTGGGACGCAGCATCATGGCATAATGACCTGGTATTTGCCCTTTTGACTTCCACATGTTGAAGTTTGTCTTGAAGTCGGTGGCAGCGGCCATGGGGTTGGTCATCTGCAAGTCCTCAGCGGTGGGGTTGGTGATGTTGACCTCATCGGTCGCTTGGCTCCAGGTCCACTGTGTCTTGCCGTCATACCAGCACTTCATCTCATTGGACACAAGTCGATATTTACTACCTGCCATGACGATGGTACCGGCATTACTGCCTTGGCTGGACTTGACCTTATAATTGGCACTGATGGTGCCCGCGCTGCGCAGGGCGGCAATCGCCTTGTCGAGCATCTGCTGCGGGGTCTGCGCCTGTGCCACCAGGGCCAGCAGGAGCAGGGTGAGGGTTGTGAGGGTTTTGCTCATTCTTTTTGTTTTATGGCCGAGGCGGTGCCTCGGCATGGACAACCGGGAGGCGGTTGTCGGGATTAGACAAATAGTTGATCGATGTCCATGGGCGAGAGTAGCACCTTGCGGGGCTTACCGCCCTGGGCGGGGCCGACGATGCCGGCGGCCTCCATCTGATCCATGAGTCGTCCGGCACGGTTGTAACCGATCTCGTAGCGACGCTGCAGGCTGGATGTCGAGGCGGTGTCGCTCTGCACGATCCACCGCGCAGCCTCCTCAAAGAGCGGGTCACGATCCTTGATGCCGCTGGCATCGGCGCTGCTGCCGCCACCCTCGTCTCCACTCAGGGGCTCGGGCAACAGATAGGCCTCCTCGTGGCTGATGTCACGGTCGTTGTCTTCCTGCTCCTTGATGAACTTGCAGATGTTAATGATGTCGGGCGTGTCGACAAACGGGCACTGCAAACGGGTGATGCCATTGTCGTCGCTCAACAGCATGTCGCCACGACCAATGAGTCGCTGAGCACCAGTAGCATCGAGGATGATGCGGCTGTCGACCGACGATGCCACCGCAAAGGCGATGCGGCCCGGGAAGTTGGCTCGTATGTTACCTGTGATGACGGTGGCGCTGGGGCGCTGCGTGGCGATGATCATGTGGATGCCCACGGCACGGGCCTTCTGGGCGATGCGCACAATGGGGGTTTCGACCTCCTTGCCAGCCGCCATGATCATGTCGCTGAACTCGTCGATGATGGCGACAATATAGGGCATATAATGATACTTCTTGTCGCCGTGCTCATCGCGCACGTTGCGCAGTTCGCGGCGCCACAGGTCGTTATAGTCCTCGACCTTGCGCAACTTGACCTCCTCAAGCACCATGTAGCGGTTCTCCATCTCCTGTACCAGGCTGTTGAGCGTCTTGACCACCTTGTCACTCTCGGTGATGATGGCCTTATCGTCGCCAGGAATCTTGGCAAAGAAATACTTCTCGAGGTCGGCATAGATGCTGAACTCGACACGCTTGGGGTCGACCAGGACAAACTTGAGTTCGGACGGGCCTTTCTTGTAGAGGAGTGAGGTGATGATGGCGTTCAGACCCACCGACTTGCCCTTGCCTGTGGCACCTGCCACCAGCAAGTGAGGCATCTTGGTCAGGTCGGCGACAAACACCTCGTTGCTGACGGTGCATCCCAGGCACATGGGCAACTTGGCCTTAGTCTCCTGGAAGGCCTTGGAGGCCAGCACCTGACGCATGGGCACGGTCTGTGGTTCACGGTTGGGTACCTCGATGCCGATGGTGCCACGCCCCGGCATGGGAGCGATGATGCGAATGCCCAGTGCCGCCAGACTCAGTGCGATGTCATCCTCCAGGTTCTTGACCTTGGACACACGCGTACCGTCAACGGGGATAATCTCGAATAATGTGACCGTGGGTCCGACATGGACTTGAATGTCCTTAATCTCGATGCCATAGTTCCTGAGCGTCTCCCTGATGCGCTGCTTGTTGCTCTCCTGCTCCTCCTGATCGACGCTGTCGCTGCGCATCAGCATGTTGGTGAGCAGTTCCAGGGTTGGGAACTTATAGTGACGGTATTCGCCCGTAGGGTCATTAGGATTGCTCACCTTGTCGGCCGTCTCGATGTGGTTCATCTCAACGGGTCCATCGCCCTGTGCAGTTTTTTCCTTCGGCTTTGGTTCGCGCTTGACACGCGGTGTTGTCGGTTTACCGCCAGCGGGTTGACGTTGCTCACTGCCCGTGGCGGTCATCAGAGGGTTTGCCGTGTCGGCGGGTTGTCGCGTCTCACGTTCGACCTTACCGACACCGAACAGGTCGGTTTGTTGCTGACGCGCGGCATCCTTGTCATCATCGTCGTCAATCTCCTTGCCATCAAAACGACGGCGGCGCTCATCGATGGTCGACTTGGCACGGTCGTACAGTGCCTTGAGAGTCTTGTAGCAGGTAAACACCCACAACATGAGGATGATGGCATTGACCGCCACCATGCCATAGATGCCCACCAAGCCATAGAGCCACTTGTTGGCAAAAAATCCGAACGCTCCTCCCAACGGGAAGAAAGTCATGTTCATCCCGTAGGTCGCTGCCCCGACAATCATCGAGCATGCAAAGATGCTGAACAGCGAGATGAGCGTATAAGAGAAGAAATGCGACTTCTTGCCCTTGCGCACGAGGCGCATGCCCAGTGTGATGCACCAGATGACCAGAATGAAAGCGGCTACACCCACGCCATCGGCGATGAGAAACTGCGACAATGCAGCCCCGACTGCCGCTCCCCAGTTGCTCATCTGCTCGGGCTGTTGCGCATTGACCAACACCCCATTGGATGCCACCTGATTCTGGTCGGCCATGCCCGAATACAGGAAGAAACTCATGAACGACAACAGCAGGTACACACCCAGCAAGAGCAGGATGATGCCCACAGCAAATCTTGTGCGCCCATTCTTGAAGAACTCGGTGAAACGCTGCCATCGCGTCATGTTCTTCTGCGCCTCGGCCTGCTTCTGCGCCTCGGCTTTGCGAAATTCCTCGTTAACCCCCGACAAGTCGGGGTTGTATGATTCTTTGGTCATCGGTGTGTGATATTATTCGGTGTATAATTTTTTGAGCAAAGTTAATATGTTACTTCCTAAAATTTGTTTGCAAGTGACAATTTTAAGACATTTTAATCTTTGAGCCAGAAGGTGGGCGTGAACAGTACCAGCACGGTGAACAGTTCAAGACGTCCCACCAGCATCTCAAAGGCGAGCAGCCACTTGGCCGCAGCGGGCAATAGCCCCATCGAGCCCGAGGTGAGCGTCACACCATAGCCCAAGCCCAAGTTACTGATGGTGGAGATTGAAGTGTAGAGGGCATCGAATGCAGGCATACCCATCATGGTGAGCAGGAGTGCCACGACCAGCAACACGAGCAGATAGATGGACAAGAAGGCAATAACCTTGGCCACCACCTGATGTGGGATGGGCTTGCCATCGACACGCACTGAGGTGACGGTATTGGTGTGCAGCACACGATAAAACTCATTCTTGATATTCTTGAGCAAGACGATGAAGCGGTCGATCTTGGCACCACCCGATGTAGAGCCTGCCATGCCGCCAAAGAACATGATGATCATGAGCACCAGCGTGATGAACTCGCCCTTGGTCTCATAGTTGACGCTAGTAAATCCAGTCGAGGTGATAGCCGCCACAGTATCGAACAGCGCAAAGACCCAGCGTTCCTCATGGGTGTCGCACATACCGCGATAGTACATGCGCCACACAATCAGCAAGGTGGCAATGATGGTCATCAGACAGTACCACTTGAAGGTGTCGCTGTGCCACAACTTCCTGATACGCCCCCGCGCCACATTGAACAACAGCCCAAAGTTGATGCCTCCCAAGAACATGAATACCGTGATGACAAGATAAACATAGGACGAATGCCAATAGTTGATGCCCTCATTCTTGGTCGAAAGGCCACCAGTCGACAAGGTTGTCAACGAATGACAAACAGCATCAAACCAACCCATGCGCGGAGCCAACAACACGGCCAGCACAATGGTGAGCACCATATAGACAAGCCACAAGTCCTTGGCTGTCTGACTCACGCGCGGGCGCAGACGCTCGTGGGTGATTCCGGTCACCTCGGCGTTGAACAGGGCAATGCCACCCTTGTAGTTGAGCATGGGCAACACAGCCAGAGTGAAAAGAATGATTCCCATGCCCCCGATCCATTGCATCAAGGCGCGCCAGAAGAGCACACCATTGGGCATATCATCAAGGTCGCTGATGACCGACGCACCCGTGGTTGTGAATCCCGCCATGGTCTCAAAGAACCCGTCGGACACATTGTTGAGGGTGCCCGTGAACAGGAACGGCAACATGCCGAAGACCGAGAACACCACCCAGATGATAGCGGTGAGAATGAGTCCCTCGCGCTTGCGCATGTTCTTGGACGAAGGCTTGATGCCAAATGTCATCGCAGCACCGGCAGTCACAGTGATGCCCACCGACAGGGCGAATGACAGCCAGGTAGATGTCTCGCCATAGGCCACTGCAATGGCCAGAGGCAGACACATGAACAAGGCTTCGATCATGACCAGCCACCCCAGCATTCTGAGGATGATGGGGAAGTTAATCTGTTGTGTCAATGTGCGTGCCATTTATCTGAATGCTTTCTCGATCTTGTGTATTGATCCCGCCAGACTGAAGACCACAACATGGTCTCCGGCCTGCAGTTGGGTTTGACCACGCACCAACTGCCCCTCTCCATCGCGAACCAGTCCGGCAATGGTGATGCCACTGGGCAGATTCAGGTTCATGACTTGTGTGCGCGTGACACGAGCATCCTCCTTGATAATGAGTTCGGACACCTCGGCCTCGTGCAGAGCCAGACATTTGGCGTTGTCCAGGTCGCTGTCGAGCATAATCTGGAAGATTCGGCTCGATGCAAGCAACTTCTTGTTGATGATCGACCCGATGTTCAGCGCCTCGGCTTCGTTGACATACTGTAGATTCTCGACCTGTGCCACCGTCTTTCGAATGCCGTGCTCCTTTGCCATGACGCAACCCAAAATATTGGCCTCGCTGCTGTCGGACAGTGCGATGAACGCATCATAGTCGCTGATGTTCTCCTCTTCAAGCAGATCGGTGTCGCGTGCGTCGCCATGGACAATGTTGCATCCTGGCAACAGATCGGCCAACTGCTGGCACCGCTCATAGTTGGGCTCAACAATCTTGACATGATAGTGGTCGCCAGTGAACTTGATGAGTTGTTCGGCAATCTCACTGCCCCCCATGATGAACAGCTTCTCGGCGGTGAAAGTCTCTTTACCACAAGCACGGATCACATCCTTGATGTGTCCGCGTGTGGTGGCGATATATGCGATATCGTTAGCTTCAACACGGTCAAGTCCACCAGGAATGATGGTCTCGCGATTGCGACGAATGGCCGAAATGTGCATGAACCGCGACACCTCACCAAGATCCTTCAGTTGCTGCCCGATGAATGTTGCATTCTCGCGCAACTTAACACCCAGCAGGATGAGTTCGCCATTGAGCATCTCAAACCAATTGCGCACCCATGGGCGCTTGAGAGCCGCAAAGATTTCGCCAGCGGCAAGATACTCAGGATAGATTAGATCGTCGACGCCTATACGCGCAAAGTAGTCTTGCCACTTTTTGGCAAGATACTCGTCATTGTCGATGCGAGCCACGGTGCGCTTGGCACCCATACTCTTGGCAATCTGACAAGCGAGGATGTTGCGCGCCTCGAAGGGCGTCACACCAATGAAGATATCAGCACTGCCCACCTTCACTTCGCGCATATTGGCAAATGATGTGGCACTGCCGTGATAGGTCATCAGGTTATAATTCTCGAGAGCAGCAAGTTTGCTCTCGGTCGTGTCCATGATGATGATGTCCTGCTCCTCATTACTGAGCATCTTGGCCAAGTGGGTTCCAACCTCACCAGCACCAGCGATGACAATTTTCATTTGAGTTACAAGTTATTATTGGTCATTAACTGTTTTAGGCGAATATATAGTGACTGCTCGTCAATGCCACAGCGCTCCTGTTGCTGCTTGACGGTACCCTGATCGATAAATTCATCGCGTACACCCAAGCGCAACACGCCATTGTGCTTGTCGTGTTCTGACAACCACTCGCACACAGCCGAACCCAGGCCGCCCACTATGGTGCCGTCCTCGACCGTGACGATGTGCTGATAACGCTCGGAGACTTCGCGAAGGATGTCCTCGTCGATGGGTTTGACAAAAATCATATCGTAGTGAGCCACCTGGCAGCCCTCGCCATGGAGGCGACCCACCGCAGCAGCAACATTGTTGCCGATGTGACCTATCGAGAGCACCGCTACGCGACCATCGCCCTGTGTCAAGCATCGACCCTTGCCAATGGGCAACGTTTTCATCTCGTTGTGCCAGTCAACCAGCACGCCGCGCCCGCGCGGATAGCGGATGGCCATTGGGCCGTTGACTGTCTGTGCGGTGAACATCAAGTCGCGCAAGTCGTGCTCGTTGATGGGTGCAGCCACCACCATGCCCGGGATACAGCGCAAGTAGGCCAGGTCGAATAGGCCGTGATGCGTCACGCCATCCTCGCCGACCAGACCACCGCGGTCGATGCAGAACGTAACAGGCAGATGCGCGATGGCCACATCGTGGATAATGTGATCGTAGGCTCGTTGCAAGAATGAACTGTAGATAGCCACATAGGGGTGCATACCATCCTTGGCCAGTCCGCCGGCAAAGGTCACAGCATGTCCCTCGCTAATGCCCACATCGAAGGTGCGACGAGGATATTCCTTGAGCATCAGCGACATACTTGTACCGCCAGGCATGGCTGCAGTGATGCCTACGATGCGCTCGTTGTCGCGCGCCAATTCGACCAGCGTCTTGCCGAACACATCCTGATACTTGAGGGGCTCATACTCGGCACGAGCCTTTGCGCGTTCGCCAGTGGCCTCATCAAACTTGCCTGGAGCGTGCCATGTGGTTGGGTCGGCCTCGGCGGGAGCATAGCCTTTGCCCTTAACCGTGTGCAGATGCACCAGTTTGGGGCCCGTCATATCTTTGACCTCGCTAATAACCCTGACCAGACGCTTGACATCGTGCCCATCAAAGGGGCCGAAGTAACGTATGTTTAGACCCTCAAAGATGTTTTGCTGGCCAGTGAGCATCGACTTCATGGCGTTGTTGAATCGCAACACGGCTCCCTTGCCACTGTCGCCTATCACACCATGACGACGCAAGAAATTGTAGGTCTTGTATCGGAAGTTGTTGTACCGCTTGCTCGTTGTGAGGTCGGTCATATATTGTCCCAACGAACCCGTCGGTCGGTCGATAGACATATCATTGTCGTTGAGGATGATGAGCAAGTTATTGGGGTTGTTGGCGGCATTGTTGATGCCCTCAAATGCCAGTCCGCCACCAATAGAAGCATCACCGATGACAGCCACCACCTTGCGACCCGGATTGTTCTCAAGTTGGGCTGCGATGCTCATGCCCAGTGCAGCCGAGATGCTGTTGCTGGCATGGCCAGCGATGAAGGTATCGTACTCGCTCTCGGCCGGGTTGGGAAATCCACTCAGACCGCCCTGTTTGCGATTCTCGCTGAAACGGTCGCGCCGCCCTGTCAAGATCTTGTGTGCATAGGCCTGATGTCCCACGTCCCAGACAATGCGATCGTCGGGCGTGTCGAGGACATAGTGCAGTGCAACTACGATCTCGACCGCACCCATGCTTGAGGCAAAATGACCTGGATTGGTCGACAATTCGTGCACCATGAACCGACGCAGTTCATCACACACTTGTGGCAACTGGTCTACCGTCAGTTTCTTCAAGTCGGCCGGCGAGTCAATCTGGGCCAACAATGGAAAGTGCTCTTTGATATAAGGTTTCTCGGTCATAAAATAGAAAGTCAATCTTTTTTTCGGACATATTTCTTGTACAGCGGCACGAACACGATGATGCCCGAAGCAACTATCGTGAAGATCACGTTAAAGTCGATGCGCGCCGCCCGAGTGAGCAGAATGTAACACAACGCCAGCCACAACAGCAGCACGCATGTGAAACGGATGATGTTTCCTGTAGTCATAATAATGTCCTATTCATTTAGCAAATTGCAAAATTACAAAGATTTTTCGACACTCACCCCATTTTTGCACAACAAAAAAGCACCGAGCGTCAATTCGGTGCTATTTTTTGTGTGACTGTGACAGATTACTTGCCAAGCCAAGCGCGGATGGTGTCCTGGTTGGCGCCGTTGAGCAGGCGACCGGGTTGCCAGTTGAGGTCAGGATAAGTCTTTGCCAGATCGGCTGCCGACTTGTCGATCGTGCTGCCACCAGAAGTCGCAAACGGAATCATCACCTTGCCCTTGAAGTCATTGGCCTCGATGAAGGTGTTGATGATCGTGGGTGCCGTGTACCACCAGACGGGGAAGCCCACAAACACAGTGTCGTACTGCTCAATGTTCTCAACCTTGCCTTTGATGGCAGGACGAGACGAGAGATCCTTCATCTCGACACTGCTGCGGCTGGTGCTGTCGCGCCAGTCCAGATCCTTGTCGGTATAAGGCTGCTCTGGGTCAATCTTGTAGAGCGTGCCCCCGGTGACAGCGGCCAGATCCTTGGCGACACCCTCGGTCACGCCCGATGCCGAGAAATAGGCAACAAGCGTCTTGCTCTGACCTTCATTTTGCTGTACCTGATCGTTAGTTCCGTTTTGGTTACTGCCTCCTGTACATGCCGTGAAGCCCATAGCCGCCACGACAGTGATGATGTAAAAGAATTTTTTCATAACTACAGTTTTTTGGTTTAGAGGCAGCAAAATTAGTCAATTTCTGTAAACAAGACAACAAATGTCCACATTTTTCATTATTTTTGCACCATGATTACACCCGAACTCCAACAATATGTCGAGCAGGAGATACTCCCTCGCTACGACCACCACGATGCCGCACACCGCCGCGACCATGCTGAAACCGTCATCAATCAGTCGCTTGTCATTGCGCGACAACTCAATGCACATGGTGACAGCCTTGACGAGGACATGGTCTATGCCATCGCTGCCTATCATGACACAGGCCTGTGCGAAGGGCGTGAACGGCATCACGAGGCCTCGGCACGCATCATCCGTCAGGACAAGGAATTGCTGCGTTGGTTCAGCGAGGAGCAGATTGAAATCATGGCAGATGCTGCCGAGGATCACCGCGCCAGCGCCAAGCACGCACCTCGCACCATCTATGGTCGCATCGTGGCCGAGGCCGACCGCGTTATCGTGCCCGAAACCATTATCATGCGCACCATCCAGTATGGCCTAGACCACTACCCTGCCCTGGACCGCGAGGCACACTATGAACGCACCGTGCAGCACTTGCGCGAGAAGTATGGCGACGGCGGTTATTTGCAACTGTGGTTCCCCGACTCGCCCAATGCCGCCCGACTGCAACAACTGCGTCAGATCATCAATGACCCAACGCAGTTGCGTGATGTCTTCGACACCCTGTTCGACAAAATGGCTAACTAGCGGCGGTCGAGGTAACGCTGATTGATGACATTCCAGTCAATCAGTTGCCACAAAGCCTTAAGATGATCAGGGCGACGGTTCTGGTAGTCGAGATAATAGGCATGTTCCCACACATCCATGGTGAGGAGCGGTGTCTGCCCATGTCGCAGAGGATTGTCGGCATTGCGGCATTGCATGATCTCGAGGTGCCCCTTGTCGTCGGTTGACAACCACACCCATCCTGAGCCGAACAGCGAGGCTCCAGCCTTCTCGAACAGATCCATGAAATCCTCAAACTCGCCGAACTGTTTGGCGATAGCCTGTGCCAACTCGCCCGCCGGCTCTGACTCATCACATGGCGGTCGGAACTGGCCGAAGTAGAGGTTGTGATTCAGAATCTGTCCGGCGTTGTTAAAAATACCTCCTTCGGCCGCACTGACCACAATGTCCTCCAGTGCCCTACCCTCCCATTCGGTTCCGGCCACCGCAGCATTGAGGTTGTTGACATAGGCAGCCAAGTGCTTCCCATAGTGAAACTCCAGCGTCTTCTCACTGATTACCGGGTCCAGTTCGCCCAGTCCGTAAGGCAACTCCAACAGTTGGAATTTGCCATCTATTGGCAATGTCTTTTTCATCATCTTAAAAAAATAGAAGATTAACTTGTGCAAATATAGTACTTTTTTTACTCAACTGACAAATTTTGTTCAAGAAAAAGGCATAATTTTTGCTAGAATCTAATTTTAGCATTATATTTGCAACAAAATTTAAACCATAAAGTTTGACAAAAGTCATATTCAAGAGAATACAAACTTATAATCAATAAGAAAATGAAAAAGATTGTTTTCGTACTGACAACTGCCCTGATCATTGGCATGGGCACGATGAGCGCACAGAATAAGTTCAAAGCCGCTCAGAGCAAGACTGGCACAACCACCACCAAGACCAAGACCGAGGCCAAGGCTCCTGCAACCAAGGTTCAAACCACCACCAAGACCGAGGCCAAGGCTCCTGCAACCAAGGTTCAAACCACCACCAAGACCGAGGCCAAGGCTCCTGCAACCAAGGTTCAAACCACCAAGACCGAGGCCAAGGCTCCTGCAACTAAGGTTCAGACCACCAACAAGTTTGAAACGAAGGCTCAATCCACTAAAGTTGAGGCAAAGACAGCCGCTCCCAAAACTGCAGAGCGCAAGCCTGCACTCAAGGCCCAACCCATCGGCAAAGCCAAGGCCGCCGTTGCCACCGAAGGCAAAACAGCCACTAAGGCTGCCGCCAAGCCCGCAGCCAAGAAAGTCGCTGCCGCCAAGCCCGTAGACGTCGGCTCATTCAACGGCACTTGGGCCAACAGTTACAGCGACGGCATCGGAGGCATGGTTACCGACTACCTTGAACTGACAGTGGACACAACGACTGGCATTGCCAAGGGTATGTATAAGGACGAGAATGGTGATGGCCGTGCCGTGAGCGGCAAGCTGCAGGGCAACCGGCTGGTGATGACCTATGATGCCGATGGCGATGAGTTTGCCACCATCAATATCATCAATGCCAACACGTTGAAGTTGGAAGGCTTCACGGGCACGTTCAAGCGCGTTGAGGATATGAACTCAGCACCCAAAGTCGACATCGCCACTCCAGTTGACCAGGCACCGGTCGACCCCGCCTATCAAGAAGTCAAGAAATATCTGCAAGGCGACAATTAAAAGGTCGGTTGTCACATCTGGACAACGTCACAAACAAGACGGGGCTGGAACCAATGTTCCAACCCCGTTGTTGCATAACAGAATCAAGTAAAAATTACTTGACCAGCACCTTCTTGCCGTTGTTGATATACAGACCAGCAGCAGCGGGCTTCTCATTATACTTGCGGCCCTGGAGGTCATACCACACGTTGCTGTCCTGCTCGTTGACGCGGACATCGCTGATGGCGGTATTAGTCTCGTCGGTCACCTTGATGTTGTCCATCTTGATGATGAACATGTCGGTGATGTTCCAGTGACGGAAAGCGACGCGGACGGTCTTTCCTTCATAGGCAGCCATGTCAACCTCGATGTTCTCCCACGCTGCAGTAGACTCGGCCTCGTACAGGCTAGTGTAGTCCTCGGCAGAGAAATTCTCGGCCTCAACATTCTCAGTGACATAGACACCATAGTGCTCGGCTGCATAGCTAGGATCCTGTCCCTTGACATCGAAGGTCAACTTGCCATTAGCACCCAATGTGAAAGCAGGCGAAATCAGCCAGTTGTCGGGCGTTACAGCACCCACATTGTTGATGTAAGAGTTAGAGTAGGCGCAGTTGGTAGTGTTTTCGTCTGACGACCACTGTCCGATACCCCAATTGTTGCCATCACCATCAGCATCAACAACCATCCAGGGAATTTCCTCACCGTCGAAGTCCTCGGTCAGCACCACGTTCTGAGCACTCACATTCATAGCCAGCAAAGCGGCTGCAAAAAGTAAAAATTTCTTCATAGAACAAATTGTTTTTAAAGAGTTAATAAAAAGTAGGACATGAAAAATTCACGAATGAATCATGTTTTTTATTCTGTTTAGTGCTGCAAATATACAATATATTATCCATCTATGTCACCGGCGCCAGGAATAATTAACATTTATTATCAGATATGCCCTCTAGGGGCATCAGTTCAGCCATTTGTTTCAACGAGTTTCCATCAATGGCGACAGGGGGGCAGACTCCGGTGTTACCCGCACATCTTGCGAGCGAAACAATAGGGGCCAACAGGTATATAGTTCCCTGTTGGCGGAATTAATTATCAAGAATTAAAGAATTAGTAATAAATATTAATTGTACTAGGTGAGGAGTTTATAAAACTCGAATATCACGAAATAGTAAATTCTTCAATTCTAACAATTCTTGATAAAAAATTAATGCAACTATATACCTGTTGTCCCCTAGTAGATAAGATATGTTTGTTAACCGTATAGAATGTCGTCGCCGAAGGCGACAATTTAAGTAACCGAGGGTGGAGCGAAGCGACACCTTCGGTTACTGCTAAACAAACTACCTCGCTGTAAGCGAGCACCTTGTAGCGCGTATCCAAATGCTCGCTTTCAGCGAGGATAATTGATAGCATTCTATCCGAGGGTGTCACTACGTTCCACCCCCGGTTACTCAAATCAATCGCTTTCAGCGATATTACTGTAATCGGGGACAACAGGTATATAGTTTCCAAAATTAAAGGCGTGGCTTTTATAGATAGTCAAACGAACTAATTCCGCCAATGGGTATACAGTTCCCTTAACTTATTCCTACCGTTTTTAATAGTTTATTATTTATTATCATTTACAAGTTCCATAATTTTTGGAGATAATCATGTCGTGCGTGTCGGTTGATGGGGTGACGGGCAAGCAGGCCAGGGACTATGGCATCAACATTGCCGGTGTCGAGGTCTCGAGCAGCAACAAGAACAACGTCACAGTCAACAACATCAACTCGGGCTTGGTGAAGTATGACAACGTCAAGCTCCAGAGCAAGCGGGGTGACATCAACGGCGACGGCTCGGTCGACGTGACCGATGTCAACATCATCGTCAATATCATTCTGGGCAAGGACAGCGCCGGTAACTATCCCGGCGAAGCCAACGTCGACGGCCAGGGCGGCATCGATGTCAGTGATGTGAACGCCATCGTCAACATCATTCTGGGAAAAAATTAAGGCAATGCTTGTTAAGTAGTTAACGTGAGTTCGATGAATATAAAGTGCTGTGAACCAGCTCCTCCCCTAAGTTAGGGGAGGTGGCGCAAAGCGCCGGAGGAGTGTGTGGTTACAGCCAGGCTGCTTGGCATACGCCCCCGCCCTTCGGGCACCCCCTCTAACTTAGAGGGGGACTTGCTAACGCATTGACTTCCAGACATAATATTCATCGAACTCACGTTAGTTAGGGTAGTTAAGGCGTTACATTTTGAGGGGTAAAGGTTGCGGTTGTAGGGACGGCGCTCCCGCGCCGTCCGCCCCGACAAAAGGTAATGTTGAATGCTTCCCTGGAGGCGGACGGCACAGGGGTGCCGTCCCTACACAGCCTGGCTGGTCACACGGAATGCCGAAGTCCTACAGAGAGGCCACATTTTAAATTTTGACACACCCTCAAGTTGAGGTAGGCAACGCTTGATGGGGGAACCTAATTCACAGGGGTGACTGGACGATCCAGTCACCCCTGTGTCATGTTCTAGTTTTTTACATTATTTAATATGTTTAATAACATAAAAGGTGCTATATGGTTCATTGTTTCGAAATAATTCAGTAATTTTGCGGTCGCTTAACATAAACACAACTAATTTAGGTTTACCATAATGACTAACATCAAGAATTTCAACGACCTGACTTCGCATCTGGTCAAGAGAGGAACAAGAAAACGTGTTGCCATCGTATGGGCTGCCGACGAGTCGACCCAGTATGCCGCCATCCGCGCGCTCAACGACGGTTTTATCGATGCCATTTTTGTTGGTTGCCGCGAGCAACTTGAGCAACTTGACGAGCTCAAGCCCCATGCCGAGCACATCACCTATGTCGACACTGACGACAAGGACAAGGCTGCCGCACTGGCTGTGCAGATGGTGCGTGAAGGGCAGGCCGACGTGTTGATGAAAGGTCTGATCAACACCGACAATCTGCTGCGTGCCGTGCTGAACAAGGAGACTGGCATTCTGCCCAAGGGCAATGTGCTGACCCATGTCACCACAGCCGAGATTCCGGGCTATGACCACCTATTGTTCTTCACCGACGCCGCCGTTATTCCCTGCCCCACCCGTGAGCAGCGCATTGAGCAGGTGCGCTATGTTGCAGGTCTGTGCCGCGCCTTTGGTGTTGAGGAACCCAAGATTGCCCTGATTCACTGCAGCGAGAAGGTCAACGAGAAGCACTTCCCGTTCACCGTCGAGTATCGCGAGTTGGTCCAGATGGCCCAGAACGGCGAGTTCGGCAAGTGCATTGTCGACGGCCCGCTGGATGTGAAGACCTCTTGCAACCTGCACAGCATGGAGACCAAGGGCATCAACTCGCCCATCCATGGCGAGGCTGACGCTGTGATTTTCCCCGATATCCAGGCTGGCAACGTCTTCTACAAGACTCTGACCCTGTGGGCCAAGGCCGAGACCGCAGGTATCCTGCAAGGTCCCAGTGCACCCGTTGTTACCCCGTCGCGCAGCGACAGTGGCGAGTGCAAGTACTATAGCCTGGCTGTGGCTTGCATGGCCTAATCAATGCATCATTCATAGAGATTGACCTGTAGAATTCCCAATTTTAAATTCATCAAAAAATAATGCATATCTTAGTTGTAAATCCTGGTTCGACATCGACCAAGATTGCCGTTTTTGAGAACGAGAAGGAGCTCTTCCACAAGAGCCTGTCGCATCCCGTTGAGGAGATTGCCCAGTTCAAGGCCATCACCGACCAGTATGAGTGGCGCAAGCAACTCGTGCTTGAGGCCGTCAAGCAGGCCGGTTGCCCGTTTGACTTTGCTGCAGTGGTGGGCCGCGGTGGCCTGCTCAAGCCCATCCCCGGTGGCGTGTATCGCGTCAACGATCAGATGATGCACGACGTGCGCACCAGCGAGCACAGCCACGCCAGCGATCTGGGTTGCCTCATCGCCTACGAGATTGCCAAGGACATCCCCGGCTGCCAGAGCTTTATCGCCGACCCCGTTGTCGTCGACGAGCTGTGCGACTCGGCTCGCATCTGCGGCTCGCCGCTGATGGAGCGTTTGAGCATCTGGCATGCGCTGAACCAGCGCGCCATTGCCCGCCGCTTTGCCAAGGAGCAGGGTAAGCGCTATGAGGACTTCAACCTGGTGATAGTGCACCTGGGTGGTGGCGTGTCGGTCGCCGCTCACGAGCACGGCAAGTGCATCGACGTGAACAACGCCCTGGACGGCGAGGGTCCGTTCGGTCCCGAACGCGCCGGCACCCTGCCAGCCAGCGGACTGATCAAATTGTGCTTCAGCGGTGAGTACACCGAGGCTCAGTTACTCAAGATGGTGAGCGGCAAGGCCGGTCTGGCTGCCCTGCTGGGCACCAACGACATGCGCGAGGTGGAACGCAGCATCAACGAGGACCACGACGAGAAGGCTACACGCTACACCGACGCGATGATCTATCACATCGCCAAGGCCATCACTGCACAGGGTGCTGTGCTGTGCGGCAAGGTTGATGCGATCCTGATCACCGGCGGCATGGCCCGCTGGGGCTATCTGGTCGAGGGCCTGAAACAGCGTTGCGGCTGGATGGCTCCCATCCACTGCTATCCCGGCGAGGATGAGCTGGAGGCACTGGCACTGAACGCACTGGACGTGCTCAACGGCACCGTCGAGGCTAAGGAGTACAAGTGATTCTGAATTGAGAATTCATAATTAAGAATTAAGAATTCTGGTTAGTAAAACAATTATCCGAACAATGTGGGGACGAGAAACACATCTCGTCCCCACTGTCATCAATCAATAACCTCGAGAAGCAATGAAACGGATTTGGATGATGATGATGGTGGTGATAACCGCCATGACGGCGTGGACGGTGGACTTTGACCACTATTTCACCGATGCAACGCTGCGACTGGACTACGCCTTTGCCGGCGATGTCAACCGGCAAGAAATCTATCTGGACCAGCTGTCAAGCCTGCCCCACTGGTGGGGCCGACGCGTGCGCCTGGATGAGGTGCCTGTGGCGGGCGATGGCACTATCACTGTGCGCGACCACCTGAGTGGCGCAGTAATCTACCGCCACTCGTTCTCGAGCCTGTTCCAAGAGTGGATTTCGACTGCCGAGGCCAAGACCGTGCGCAAGTCGATGGAGAATGTGTTCTTGGTACCGATGCCCCGCGACACGGTCGACATCACCATCGAGTTGCGTGATCCACACCAGCGAACGATGTGCTCGCTCACCCACCAGGTGGTGCCGAGCGACATCCTCATTGCCCGCCGCGGCGAGCATGGGGTCACACCATTTGTCACATTGCAGCAAGCAGCCGACACACTGCATTGCATCCACATCGCCTATGTGGCCGAAGGCTATACCGAGGCCGAGATGCCACAGTTCATTGCCCACTGCCGCGAGGCGATGGAGGCAATGTTCAACCACGAGCCCTTCAAGTCACTGCGCTCACGGTTCAATATCGTGGCCGTGCAGAGCGCATCGCACGACAGCGGTGTGAGCGACCCTGGAGCCGGCATCTGGCTGGACACCGCACTGGGCTCGCACTTCGACACCTTCTACAGCAAGCGTTATCTGACCACGCTTCACCTCAAGCAACTGCACAATGTGCTGGCCGGCATCCCCTATGAGCACATCATCATCCTGGCCAACACCGAGCATTATGGCGGTGGTGGCATCTACAACAGTTACAACCTGAGTTACACGCGCGGCAAGCACTTCCGCCCCGTGGTGGTGCATGAGTTTGGTCACAGTTTTGCCGGTCTGGGCGATGAGTATCCCTACGGCGACGATGATCCGCGCTACTTCAGCGACGTGGAGCCGTGGGAACCCAACCTGACCACATTGCACGACTTCAAGTCGAAGTGGGCCGACATGGTTGCCCCTGGCACGCCTTGCCCCACCCCCGAGAGCCAGGACAGCACCATGATGACACGCCGTGTGGGTGTGTTTGAGGGTGGTGGCTATCTGAGCAAAGGCGTTTATCGCCCCGTGCAGGACTGCCGCATGCGCACCAACGAGGTGCCCGAGTTCTGCCCCGTGTGTCAGCGTGCCATCCGTCGCCTCATTGAGTTCTACACAACTCCTCTCAATTGAAAATTGAAAATTGAAAATTGAAAATTGCAGCCTCCCCGCATATCATAGCAAGGAGGCTGCAATTATGAATTATAAATTTTGAATTCTTAATTTTCAAGAGGTTTACTCCTCGTCTTGGCCGGCTGCCTTGGCGCGGCGCTTGCGCTCGAGCTCGTCAAGGATGATCTTGCGCATGCGGATGTGGCTGGGCGTGATCTCGACATACTCGTCGGCCTTGATATACTCCAGCGCCTCCTCGAGGCTGAAGACGATGGGCGGCACAATGTGCATCTTCTCGTCGCTGCCCGTGGCACGCATGTTGGTCAACTTTTTGCTCTTGGTCACATTGACGGCCAAGTCCTTCTCCTTGGCGTGCTCGCCCACGACCTGTCCGGCATAGACCTCCTCCTGCGGGAAGATGAAGAACTTGCCGCGGTCTTGCAACTTGTCGATGGCGTAGGCAAATGCCGTGCCGCCCTCGGTGGTGATGAGCGAACCGTTGGTGCGACGGGTAATCTCGCCCTTCCACGGCTCGAAGGCCAGGAAGCGGTGAGCCATGATGGCTTCGCCGGCACTGGCGGTGAGTACGTTGGTGCGCAGGCCGATGATGCCACGCGACGGAATCTTGAACTCCAGATGGATGCGGTCGTTCTGCGTCTCCATCGAGGTCATCTCGCCACGGCGGCGGGTGACCATGTCAATCATCTTGCTCGAGTACTCCTCGGGCACATTGATGGTGAGCACCTCGATGGGCTCACACTTGACCCCATCAATCTCCTTGATGATGACCTGAGGCTGTCCCACCTGCAACTCATAGCCCTCGCGACGCATCTCCTCGATGAGGACGCTCAGGTGCAACACACCGCGACCGAAGACGAGCCAAGCATCCTCGTTGGGCGTGCGCTCGACACGCAATGCCAGATTCTTGTCCAACTCGCGCATCAGGCGCTCGTAGATGTGACGCGAGGTCACATACTTGCCGTCCTTGCCGAAGAAGGGCGAGTCGTTGATGGTGAAGAGCATCGACATGGTGGGTTCGTCGATGGCAATGCGTGGCAGCGGATCGGGGTTGGCCAGCAGCGAGACGGTATCGCCAATCTCAAAGCCCTCCAAGCCAACGATGGCGCAGATGTCGCCACACCCCACGCTCTCGACATGCTTCTGCCCCATGCCTTCGAAGGTGCGCAACTCCTTGACCTTCTGGCGCGAGACTGTGCCGTCCTTCTTGCACAAGCCTACTTCCATGCCGTCCCTGAGTTCGCCACGGTGCACACGCCCCACGGCGATGCGACCTACATAACTGCTGTAGTCCAGCGAGGTGATGAGCATCTGCGGCTCACCCTCGTTGTAGACAGGCTCGGGGATATACTCGATGATGGCATCAAGCACGGCGGTGATGTTGTCGGTGGGTTGCTGCCAGTCGAGGCTCATCCAGCCGTTCTTGGCACTGCCGAAGACAGTGGGGAAGTCCAGCTGATCCTCGGTGGCATCCAGGTTGCACATCAACTCGAACACCTGCTCCTGCACCTCGTCTGGACGACAGTTGGGTTTGTCCACCTTATTAATAACCACAATGGGTTTCAGACCCAGTTGCAGCGCCTTCTGCAACACGAAGCGCGTCTGGGGCATCGGGCCCTCGAAGGCATCAACCAACAGCAGGCAGCCGTCGGCCATGTTGAGCACACGCTCCACCTCACCACCGAAGTCACTATGCCCCGGGGTGTCAATGATGTTGATCTTGTATCCGTTGTAGTTGATCGACACATTCTTTGACAGAATAGTAATGCCTCGCTCACGTTCCAAATCGTTACTGTCCAGAATCTGGCTGCCCATATTCTGGTTATCACGGAACAGGTTTCCTGCGGCAAGCATTTTGTCGACCAGGGTAGTTTTGCCGTGGTCTACATGTGCGATGATGGCGACGTTTCTTATCTTCTGCATACTAGGGTGTTCTAGAAAAATCGTGCAAAGGTACGAAAAAGTTTTCAGTTATCGGTTATCAGTCATCAGTTTTCACTATCTTTTGATAAAATAGACTGCGCTTCGGCAGTAAAAATCAAAAAAGTTCTTTTTGATTTTGTACTGCTCTCAACTTGCACTATCTTTGCACCAAATTCAAGACTAAAACGCACTATGTTGACCGACAAACAACAACAAGAACTGGAGAAGATGATGAGTGGCGACCTCTACGATGCCACTAACAACACTACCCTACTCGACCTGCTCACGCAGACGCAGGAGATGTGCCACGACTATAACCAGTTGCGTCCATCGCAATCGGCCGAGCGCGACGCGCTGATGCGGCGCATCCTGGGCAAGACGGGCGAGCGGTTCAAAATCATCTCGCCATTCTTCTGCGACTATGGGTTCAACATCGAGGTGGGCGAAAACTTCTTTGCCAATACTAATCTGGTGATTCTGGACGAGGCGCGGGTAACCTTTGGCGACAATGTGTTCATTGCGCCCAACTGCGCGTTCTACACCGCGGGCCACCCGCTCGACGTGGCTCAGCGCAACGCCGGGCTGGAGTACTCGCTGCCCATCCGTGTGGGCAACAATGTGTGGATTGGCGGCAATGTGTGTGTCATGCCGGGCGTGACCATTGGCGACAACACCGTCATCGGTGCCGGCTCGGTGGTGGTGCATGACATCCCCGCGGGCGTCCTCGCCGCCGGCACCCCCTGCCGCGTCATCCGCCATCTGGATGCGAAGTGAGAAATAGCATTAGTCCTCAGCAACAGTGACGTGGCGGACGATGCGGATGCTCACCTCGTAGAGGGCGTACATCGGCACAGCCACCAGCACCAGGGTTAACAGGTCGGGCGGGGTGATGATGGCGGCCACCAGCGCAATCAGGACGATGGCATGGCGACGATAGTGCGCCATCAACTCAGCATCAACAATCCCCATCTTGGCGAGAAAGAACGAGATGACAGGAATCTGAAACACGATTCCCATCATGAAAGTCAACGTGGTGAACGTGGAGATGTAGGACGACAGGTTGATCTGGTTGACCACACTGGCATCCACCTGATAGGTGCCCAGAAAGCGGAACGCAAACGGAAACAACACAAAATAGCTCATCATCACCCCAGCGATAAACAGGGTGTAGACCGCCAGCGCGATGCGCACACTGTAGCGCCGCTCGTTGTCATAGAGCGCGGGGGTGATAAAGCGGAACAACTCAACCACAATGTAGGGCGAGGTGAACAACAAGGCCAAATAGATCGATGTGGTGAGGTGGGTCATGAATTGGCTGGACAACTCGGTGTTGATGAGCGTAACCTTGAAAGCCTCGAAGTGGAAGTCCAACCCCACCGCAGCACACAGCCGCTCGATGATGCGGTAGGTGAAAAAATGGTTGTCGGTTGGTGCCAGCAGGGCATGGAATGTCTCGCTCTTGAAGTAGAAAATGGCCACAGCAAACACCATGGCGACCACGACGATGCGGATGAGCATCTGGCGCAAGACCTCCAGATGCCCACCGAATGTCATCATGCCCTCGTCGTTGGGGCCGCTCATGGCTGTGGTGCCTCGGTTTGCTCGGAAGCCTCCGACTTCTCGGGATTATCAGAAGGCTCCAAGTCAGCGTTGATGTCGTTGACTCCCTTCTTGAACTCCCGCACACCCTGACCTAGACCGCGCATCATTTCGGGCAATTTCTTGCCGCCGAACAACAAAAGTGCCAATCCACCGACCAGCAGCAACTCGGTGGTTCCTATCATCAGTATTGTCATTGTTGTTTTGAGTTAATGGCCGCGACGGAGTCGCGGCATAGTTAGACCGATAGTGAAAACTCTCGTTATTCAGGGGTCACCAGAAAGATTTCGCAAGTGTCAAAGTTAATCTCCCAGTTTCCACCCTCGGCGCTTTCCCAATTGTATTGCTGCGCCATGGTGTCCCACCAATGCTGGAACTTGGTGCCTGTCACACCCATGTCGGTGACCAGTTTCTCATATAGTTCGGCATTGTCGGCGGTAAGTATTTTGGCCAGTTCGTTCAGGCCATTGCGTCGTTCAAACAGCGACTGAATCTCGTCGCGCTCGGCAGGTGTCACCTGCCCCACTAGTTTCTTCATTATTTCAGTAGTTAAGAAGTTAAGAAGTTAAAGGAGTTATGACGATGCATAATGCATTATGAATTGTGCATTGCCTCAAAGGGGTCGAGATAGTCAATCTCGGGAATGTCGGGACGGTCGGGCAAGAAAGTGCCTTGTCGACGGATGCGCTGCAGCAACTCACGCGAGGCGTTGCGCTCCAAGTGAGCCACCACACACTGCTCGTGACCGGGTGTGTTGACTTCGAGCGTCAACTTGCGGTTGAGCCACACGCAACGGCGGCACTGCCAGGCATCACACTTGCGGCAGATGGGCGCATGGTCCAAGCGGTAGAGTTGTTTGTTCTTGATATCAAGCCCCACATCAAGGTCGCCAACGCAGTCTTGCTCATCCTCGTAATAGAATGCCGGGCAGACGTAGAACTTGCCGTTGGGAGCCAAGGTGATGCAAGTGTCGCCGGCACCGCAGTTATTCATGGCTGTGAGCATCATGCGGTCGGTGAGTGTGTTGAGTTGCGGCGAATGGCCGTTGACATAGAGCCGTTCGATGGACTCAGCCACTCGTGTCAGGAAAGCCTTGTACGCCTCTTGATCAGATTCTGCAAACATATCGACATCGGTGAGGACGATGTTGAGCCTAGTCACCACCGACAACCAATCGCTGACGGTATCGGCATGCCGCAGCAAGTCGGCAAGTGTGGTGCGGATGACGGCTACTGCACCCTGCGGAGGCACTGTTTCCCAGCCGTCCAGCACGACGACATCAGCATCGCGCCCCAGTGCCGACGGGACGATGTCGCTGTGGTCGATGGTGTTGATGGCCTCGTGATACTCGGCAGGCAGCTCATAGTCGGGATAGACCATCTGGATGGTGAGATTCTCGACCATGGCAAAGCGGATGCCACGGCGCAGGTGATCCAGACTGATGAGCCGCCGCCCGGTCTTGTTCACGCCGTAGTGGCAAAACGAAGTGCTGGTGTCATCCAGCAGAATAATCATATATTGTAGCATGGCATCAACAGATTATATCATTAGACTTCGGTTTGTTCTCTTCCCACTGCTCTCGCTCGCCCTCCAGCTCCAGTTTGCGGAACAGACGATTCCAGTAGTAGTTGTTGGCACGCACGCGTGCCTTGTGCATCAGGCAGATGGCGGTGGAGCGCTGGTAGACGGTGGGTGTGTCGGCGGCATCGTAGTTCTCGCCTTGGCACCATGCGCAGCCGCTGGCCACCTCGCACTCCAGACACTTGGCCGGGCTCTGTGTGGTGCGGTCGAGCGTCAGGAACGGGCGCAGCTTGTTCTTGTCGATGCCGTCACGCACATTGCCGATGACGATGGGACGCTTCTCGCGCAGCGAATAGGCGGCAAAGCGGGTGCAGGGATAGAACATCCCCGCCGCATCCACCGCCAGCATCTTGCCCGCGCCGCACCAGTTCTGGTTCTCCAGCTCGGCGTCGAGCGGCTTGCCGATGTGTTCGCTGAAGAACGAGCAGGCATAGTCCTGATACCAGCCGCCGTCGATGATGTCGTCGGCCAGTTGCATGAGCTGCTCCTCGAACAGGCGGTCATCGCCCTCGTGCCACACGTCCTCGAACACACAGTTGATGTTCACCTCGTGGATGCCCGGGCCATAGAGGTGCAGCACGCTCTCGCGGATGTAGGGGATGTCGGCACTGCTGATAGTAACCTTGGTGCCCGCACCGGGGAACTGCTCCAGCCACAACGGGATGTTGTGCACCACGTCGTCATAACTGCCGCGCTCTAGCGGGCCGTCACCTTTATAGATACGGTTCAGGTCGTGTTTCTGGCGCGTGCCGTCGATGGTGATGCCGATGCTCAGGTGCGAGTGATTCTTGGCGATGAACTGCTGTACACGGTCGGTGTGATAGTTGATGCCGTTGGTCGAGAACGAGAAACGGTAGCTGTCGAACCAGTGGTGGTTCAGGCGGAACATCTCGGTCTTGAGATAGTCGCAAATCTTGTCGATCAGCTCAATCTCCAGGAACGGCTCACCGCCGATAAAGTCCCACACCACGCTCTGCTCGGGGAAGTCCTCCTCGTGCCCCAGGATATAGTCGATGGCGGCCTTGGCCGTCTCCCACAACATCCTTTCCTTCTCGTTCTTGCCCACCAGGTAGCAATATTTGCAAGCCAGCTGGCAGTCCTTCGTCACAATAAACGTGATGTTCTTGGCAATACCACCCTGCCATGAGTTTTTGATCTTATATTCTTCCATTCAATATCTATTCACGGAATATCTGCAAGTATTTCTGCAAGTATCTTTACAAGAAGACAAGCAACCATCTGCACATAAATTATAACATCCTGTCTTACAAGTACGCCAACAATCACTTTCACATTCAGCAGAACACGTTCCTTTACATGTTAACTGACAAGTCTTTGAACAAGCATCGCCACAAGTATCTCTACAACCTGAATTGCAGTTATTGGAGCATGCGCTTCCGCATGCTTGTCCGCAAGTCCCCGTACAACTGCTACATGCATTGGTACATCCCCCTTTGCACCCACTTGTGCAGTTTGAACCACAATTCGAGCTACAGGAATTTGAACATGCATTAGCACATGAGGAACCAGATGCAGAACCAGTACAATCTCCTGCACATGAACCCGAGCAGGTTTCTTTGCAAGATCCATTACAACCAAGAATCGGTTCATCGTCAGAACCACAAGCGACAAAGAAATTGCTCAATGCAATTGCCCCAAGCATTGGGACAATTGCATTGATGCCTTTCTTAAAAAAAGAGCGACGATTGATAATGTTATTATTTCTCATTGTTGCTAGAGATGTCAAGATCTATGAATTCCACATATCCTCAAGTTCTGAATACTTATCCTTTTTAAGCACGACAAGCACAGAACCACCGTCAAAATAATCAAAACTATATAGCCAATCAAATGTTTGTTGACCCAACTCACGAATAAAGTCTAGGAACTCATTCGGTTCTGCGTGACATTCAGTACATGGTTTTATCAAAACTGGGTACTCAATGCCTGTATCAACCTGTGGATAAAACCATTTTCTCAATATTTCGTCTGCTCTATCTGTCATAGTTCATCAAATTCTATGATATCCTTAGTATTAATAACCACCTCATTGTCAACTCTATCTACTCCATCTGTAGAATAGAATGTCTTAATCCTCATCATTCCAGACGTTTCGATACCTTGCACCATGTTTTTTTGCAGCATGTCCAACTCTTGCCTGTTCAAGATTATGTCAACAATTGGAATCTCCCAGCAAATTCTGCCGTCATCAAGAGTAACTGGATTAGACAATTCGGCACCCAGACAGTGGTTAAAGAGTACACATTCTTGGAATATGTACTCTCGACTGAATTTGCCCTCCATGCCTATGCGTATGCAGATCTAGCACAACCACCTGAACAAGTACCATGACAAGTGTTGTAACAATGCCCATTGCAAGTGCCTTGACAATTATATGCGCAATTGCTTAAACAACCACCTGAACATGTATTCATACAACCTCCTGAACAAGAGTAATAACATCCACTTGTGCATCCCATCTCGTTTTGGCTTTCGTGGGCTTGGGAGAGGAATGGCAACTGGGTCAGCAGGGCGGCTCCAAGGATGGGGAGGGCGCCCTTGGCGGCGCGCTTGAAGAACTGTCGACGCGACTGGAGTTCTTCTTTCTTTTTGTTTTTCTCCATCTGATATTAATAATGTGTGCCTATAGCGTCCCCGGATTTGGCGTTAGCTATAACAAAAAAGACGTGGGTCGCTGTACCGTCAGCTTACCTCGTCTTCAGGCCTTCGCATTGCCCCTACCTCAAGGCAAGCAACGCAGTTAGCCCACGCCGTGACATACTATACTTATCACTGGCATGAGGCCAGTGGGTATAATACACCCGACATGGACGTTGCCGTTGCCGTAACCTCCGGAGGTAGTCAAAGTTGCGAAGTTTGAAGACCGAAGATAAACGTCACAAGTAACGTCCTTTTTATGTCTGACCCACCCAGCCCGAGTACGGGCTAACTGGATTCGGTGGCAAAGTTAGTGATTCTATTTGAAATTACCAAAAGTTTGGGCGGGAAAGTGATGAAAAAATGGATGAAATAGAAAACAACTCAGGCAACTTGAACAATGTGGAACGATTCAAAGGTTTAAAATGGTTGAGTGGATGGATTTTTAATTGGCCTACACGTCCGCTTGATTAGTAATCAGAGACAAGGATTGCGGATTACAAATCCTTATACTCGAATGCGGCCGGATTAAAAATCCGACCGAACGATTGAAAACAATGCCCCTTGAGTTTTTAACTATAACTATTAACTGTCGGGGCGCCACTGGTAGTCGAGGATGGTGGAGTTGAAGGCGACGCGGGGGGTGGTGAAGAGGCGGTCCATAGCGTCGGTCTGGAGAATGTCGGCGGTGGTGCCCTGGATGACCTGGCGGTCACGGGTGATGAGCCACAGGTCGTCAGCCAGCAGCAACGACTGCGACACGTCGTGGCTGGACAGGAGTACGGCCTTGTCGCGGTCATGGGCCAGCGAGTGGAGCAACTGCATCGCCTCGATGCGGCTGGCCACGTCGAGGAAGGCTGTGGGCTCGTCGAGGATGATGATAGGTGTCTGCTGCGCCAGGGCGCGGGCAATCATGGCCTTCTGGCGCTCACCATCGCTCAGGTCGGCGACATAGCTGCCAGCCTTGTGACTGATGCCCACGTCGGCAATGCTCTGCGCCACAATCTCGTGATCCTCTTCGCTGAGTCGGCCCAGGAAGCCCGTGTGGGGCTGGCGGCCCAGGGCAACGAGTTCGCTGACGGTGAGACCACCCACAGCGATGCGGTCGGTGGAGACGAGGCCGATGAGGCGCGAACGCTCGCGCTGAGAGATTTCGTTGATGTTACGTCCCTGGATTTCGATGGTTCCCGACAGGGGCTGGGCTGCACAAGTGAGGGCACGCAACAAGGTGGATTTGCCGGCACCGTTCTGGCCCAGCAGGGCGATGAGACGGCCCTGATGCATGGTGAGGTTGAGGTCGCTGAGCAGCGGAGTGACACGCTTGCCCTGCGTGTAGCCAACGGTGAGGTTATGGGTGGTGAGAATTGCGGTCATTGTTGTTTTTGATTTTTTGAGCGACGGGGTCGCTCAACACGCCAAAGGGTTAGTTGAAGTAGTGTATCTTGCGGCGGTTGAGGATGATGTAGAGGATGATGGGGACACCGATGATAGGGGTGATGGCGTTGATGGGGATGACCCCATGGCGACCATTGACACTGAGCAGCGTACACAGCAACGCCACATCGGCCCCGGCGACGATGGTCACGGGGATGAGGCGGCTGTGGTTGCTGGTGGCCAGCATCAGCCGGGCGATGTGCGGCACCACCAGGCCCAAGAAGCCGATGGGACCGCAGAATGCGGTCACCACAGCGGTGAGCACGCCGGTGATGAGCAGCAACTGCCAGCGCACGCGGTGGGTGTTCACACCCAGGTTCTGGGCATAGCGTGTGCCCAGCAGCAAGGCGTTGAGCGGTTTGACCATGAGCCATGCACCTGCCAACGAGAGCAGGATAAGGATGACATAGACCGGCAACTGGTCCAGACCCACGCCCGAGAAGTTGCCGAAGCCCCATGCCACATAGTTGTGCACACCTTCCTCACTCGCCACCGAGTTGAGCAGCGAGATGACGCTCGAAGCCAGGTAACTGACCAGTACGCCGATGATGAGCAACATCGTGCTGCTGCGCACAATCGACGAGAACACGATGAGGATGGCCAACACCGCCCCAGCACCGAGCAAGGCTCCCAGCAGGGTGGCGACATAACTGCCCACCGTCTGGCCAAAGACCGACCCGATGGTGCCACCCATTGCCAACATGATGATGGCCACACCCAGCCCGGCACCAGTGGACACGCCCAGAATGGACGGCCCGGCTAGGGGGTTGTTGAAGGTGGTCTGCAACAGCAGGCCCGACACCGCCAGTGCCGCACCCGCCAGCGCCGCCGTGACAATCATGGGCAAGCGCGAGTTGAGCACGATGATTTCCCAAGCGCGGTTGTCACTGCCACGCCCCAGCACGATGTCCAGCACCCGCGCCGCAGGGATGTCAACCGAACCGAAGAGCATGCACGCCACCACCAGCAGCACGAGTGCCACCAACAGAGTCGTCAACATGATGCCATAGCGATGCCTCATTGCGCCAGGGGTTTGAAGAACTGCAACTGGTCGAGGCGACCCATGCTCAGGTTGTGATACTCCCGCAGCAACACGTCGGGATGGAAGGGGAAGCGCTCGTAGAAGCGCGTCAGGTTGGTGTCGCACACATAGACCTTGTGCTCCTGAAACGCACGGAACTGGTCGTTGAGGCTGTAAGAGCCCTTGAGGTCTGCGTAAGTGTGGATATTGAACGACTTGATGAGCCAGATGTCGGCATTCTGCGCCTTGGCCAGCACTTGGTTGAAGTCAAGGTTGAGCGAGCCGGTGCTGGTATTATCGGCCCAGGGATAGATGAACCCTGCGTCGATGAGGATGCGTGCCATGTAGCTGTTGCCGCCCGGCACATTCCACACGCCCTGAATCACGTTTTCGGTCAGCACCTTGAGGCTACGGTTCCTGCACTCGGCAGCGACACTGTTCTTCAGCGTGTTGTAGGCCTGCTCGACGGCAGCATAGAGGCTATCGGCGCGCTCGCGCTGACCGAGCAGTTCACCGTAAAACTTGACCCACTCGGCCCTACCCAACGGTGTGGTCTCCATGTAGTCGGCACACTCGATGATGGGGATGTCGAGCGTGGTGATCTGTCCGTATGTTGCATCCTGGTAGGGCGATAGGAGGATGCCGTCGGGTTGCATGGCGATGACGCGCTCGATGGTCGGTGCCATCGACGAGCCGCAGTCGGCTATCGTGCCCGCTTTGACGGCCTGGGTCACCTCGGGGTCGGTGAAGAATTGTGCATCGCACACCCCCTTGACCGAACCGAACATGCCCAACTCGCGCATCAGCGAGGTGTGCACGCTGCTGTAGACCAGTGCGCTACGCAACGGTGTGCGCACCAGTGTGCCTTCGGGCAAGTTGGCGGGCAATGGTTTGTCGGCCGGCACCAGAACATAGCGGTGGAGCACTCCACCCTGCTTCCAGGGGTCACGTATGGTTGCCACCGTGTAGGCCTCATGCCGTTCAAGCCCCAGCAATTGCGCCTGCGTGATGACCGAATCGGTTGTGACTGACTGATGTTCAGCCACATTGCCACGGCATGACACCAACATGAACAATACCGTCAAGAACAATAATAAGTTTGTCTTCATCACAATGATTGTTTTTGAACCCACAAAGATAGCAAAAAAAAGCGACACCCTGCTTTATTGAGAATTGACAATTTTATTTGCCAGTTATTTGGCGAATTGGGGACGGTTCTTTTCGGCCAATTGTTAACAAATTTAACTTTTGGCGAAAAAGAACCGTCCCCAATCCGCCACTTTCAGAAGGTGAGGGAGAGGGAGAGGCCGCGTGGCTGGGTGACAGGCATCATGGTAATGTGGCGGTTCTTGCACGGGTTGCCGGTGATGAGGCCGACAAACTCGTTGATGGGATCGACAATCCACGCAACCAAGTGCCCCAAGAACCAGGAGCCAAACAGGTGATAGTCGTTGGCTACAATGATGCGCTTGATGCGGTAGAAACACTCGCCCATGACCATACCCGCCAATGGCGTGATGACCAAATCCTGAACCGAAGGAATCTCGTTGAAGCACTCGATGCCATATTCCCACAGCAGTGCCGAAACAATGGTGCTATAGGCCAACGAACCCAGCACATTGAATCCACAAGAGCGCGCACTCATATAATAAACTGCCCCACCATAGGGGTGCAGTATATAGTTAAACACAGGGTTATCCTTGTCCCACACCGGTCCACGGTCGGCATGATAGCGCCATCGCTCAAAGAGTCCCATGCGACGCAGCTCCTTCTTGTTCCATGCGGTGGCATCCTCGGGCAGCGTCTCAAGGATATATAGTGTGGCAACACCTGCTAGCGTGAAGGCCGTGGTGTTGCGTGCCAGCCGGTGCCAGTCGTGCATGCGACGCGTGGTGGAATAAGGCAGGTCATAGAGGGTGCGCGGTTCAGCGATGGTCTGCGTCCAGCCGATAGTATCGAGTGCAACAGAAACAGTATCTTGTCGTTCAACCACAATAGTATCCACTTCCTGTGCCATCATTGTCATAGAAAATAGTGCCAAGAGCAACAATAGCAACGACTTCATTGACCCAAACCTCCCAACCTGCTCTGGCACCGGGGGGACAAGGCTGACGATATGTCGATGTAAACTGTTCATTTGCTGGGTGCAAAGTTCGTCATTTTTTTTGACATAAAGATTTCCATTTTATCCTTTTTTAGGTTCAGAATGGATAATCTGGCCCAAGAACTTGCCATTTGTCAATAATTTTGTACCGTTGGCTACGCCCAAGGTACTTTCGCTCGGAAGAGCCAAAAAAAATTTGATTTTTTTTTGCTCTTCGCTCGCTTATTCGTACCTTTGCACCTCAAAAACAAGACAAGATATGGAAAAAGTTGTAAGCGGAATCCGTCCCACAGGTAACCTGCACCTGGGGAACTACTTCGGCGCGGTGCGCAGTTTTGTGGCCATGCAGGATCAGTATCAATGCATGTTCTTCATTGCCGACTGGCACTCGCTGACTACCCATCCCAAGCCTGAGAACATCGTGTCGAGTGCCCGCACCATCCTGGCCGAGTACTTGGCCTGTGGCATCGACCCGAAGAAGGCTCCCATCTATGTGCAGAGCGATGTGCGTGAGACTATCGAATTGTACCTGTACCTGAATATGAATATGTATCTAGGCGAGTTGGAACGCGTGACAACCTTCAAAGAGAAGGCACGCAAGCAGCCCGACAACGTCAATGCCGGACTGCTCACCTACCCCACCCTGATGGCAGCCGACATCTTGCAGCATCGCGCCAACAAGGTGCCTGTGGGCAAGGACCAGGAACAGAACATGGAGATGGCCCGCAAGTGCGCGCGCCGCTTCAACAACATCTACGGCGTGGAATTCTTCCCCGAGCCTCAGAACTTCTACTTCAGCGAGCAGGCCATCAAGATTCCCGGTCTGGATGGTAGCGGCAAGATGGGCAAGAGCGAGGGCAACTGCATCTATCTGCGCGATGACGACAAGACTATAACCAAGAAGGTGATGCGCGCTGTGACCGATAGCGGCCCACAAGCCCCCAACAGCCAGCGACCCGAGGTGATTGAGAACCTATTCACCTTCCTGCGCATCGTCAGCACGCCCGATACCTATCAGTACTTCGACGAGAAGTGGAACGACTGCACGCTGCGCTATGGCGACCTCAAGAAGCAGATTGCCGCCGACTTGTGCGCCGTGGTTGCTCCTATCCGCGAGAAGATTGAATACTACAGTGCCAACACAGAGTTGCTCGACCAGATAGCCCGCGAGGGTGCCGAGATTGCTCGCGAGAGTGCCCGCGCCACGCTCGACGAGGTGCGCCGCATCATCGGTTTCCGCGTCTGACAGACATAAGCAAGGTAGAGCAAAGAGGGACATAAGTTGCAACTTATGTCCCTCTTTTGCGCTATTCCATTAAGCTCACTTGGCCTTGCGTATAGTGACATTGACCCGACTGTGAAAGTCGTGGTCGTCGCCCCGTGGCAGCAAGAAGTCAATCTTCATGTGCGTGCGCCGTCCCATGCGGTCCTTGACCACCCACTTGCCATTGAGTTTGGGCACACGGTCGCAGGAAACCTCGATGGTGTCGCCCATGCGGAAGCCTTTGTTGAACAAGTCAGGCGAAAGAGCCACCCAACGAATCTCATATTTCTTCAACTTTGCGTTGTCGATGCGGTCACCACTAGCGGTAACCCATCCTGCCCCACCCATGCCTGGGTGATACTTAGTGGCACTGACGGTGTAAGTCTGTCCCATCACTGTCATGACCATCACAGCCATGACGGCAAACAATAGTTTTCGCAACATAATACATCAATTGGTTGGTTTGTACGCCGCAAAGGTAAGAAAAAGAACTGAAACTTGCAAATTATATGTCAAAATGGCATTCACAAATAGAGGACATGCGCACTTCATAAAGGGGGTGCACATGTCCTCATTTAAGGTTATCTGCAGAAAAAGTTACTCGTCTTTTTTGGCCTTGAGGCTGAAGACGATGAGGAAGCAGATGATGGCTGCGTACATGACGAGGCCCAGGATGTTCTGGGTGGTCTCGGGTATGGTGTTGTCAAACTTGATGCCGAAGAACAACAGGGCAGCGCTGACCACGCCCATCAGGGCACCACCGGCAATGAAGCCGCTAGCCAGCAGTGTGCCCCGCTCGTTGCGCTCCTTGTTGACCTCCTCGTTCTTGCTGCGACTGCTGACAAACCAGCTGACGATGCCGCCGATGAGCAGCGGGGCGTTGAGTTGCAAAGGGATGAACATACCCAGCGAGAACGGCAGTGCCGGCACCTTGAGCCAGTTGAGCAGCAGGGCCAGGATGGCACCGACGATATAGAGAATCCAGGGGGTCTCGCCACCCATCATCAGGGGGTCGATGACGGCTGCCATGGCGTTGGCCTGCGGTGCGACGAGTGCGTTGTCACCCACAAAGCCGTAGGTCTTGTTGAGGATGATCATCACACCACCCACAGTGGCTGCGCTGAGCAGTGTGCCCACGCCCTTCCAGACCTCCTGCTTGGCGGGTGTCGTACCCAGCCAGTATCCGACCTTGAGGTCGGTAACCATGCCACCAGCCATCGACAGAGCGGTGCAAACCACACCACCAATCACCATCGATGCCATGATGCCACGCGCACCATTCAAGCCCACAGCGACAAAGATGCCGCTGGCGATGATCAGGGTCATCAGGGTCATACCACTCACGGGGTTGCTACCCACGATGGCAATGGCGTTGGCCGCCACGGTGGTGAACAAGAAGGCGATGACCACCACCACGACAAAGGCCACGATGGTCTGCATGAGGTTGTTGATGACACCCAGATAGAAGAAGACAAAGGTCACCAGCAAGGCTGCAGCCAGGGCGAACACCAGAATCTTCATGGGGATGTCGCGCTGCGTGCGCTCGACCTTGGTCTCGTCCTCCGAGTTGCCACCGAAGGCCTTACCGGCCAGCCCTGCGGCACTCTTGATGACGCCCCACGACTTGATGATACCCAGAATACCGCTCATGGCGATGCCACCGATGCCGATGTAGCGGGCATAGTTCTTGAAGATGTCGTCGGCGGGCATCGAAGCCATGTCGGCACCATAGGCACCAAACAGCGGCACAATAATCCACCAGATGAATGCACTACCGGCAAAGATGATGAACGCATAGCGCAAGCCGATGATGTAGCCCAGACCCAGCACAGCGGCACCCGTGTTGACCTTGAAGAGCATCTTGGTGTTGTCGGCCAGCGTCTGCAAGGCGGGAATAGCGGTGGTCGAGAGCACCTCTTTCCACCA
>Ga0310695_10002979_pt1 | contig 34248 bp, 34 predicted proteins | sample RumenRJG_04DNA_FD_203882 | JGI IMG/M metagenome (GOLD analysis project Ga0310695, IMG submission 203882) | Bovine rumen microbial communities from Lethbridge, Alberta, Canada - RJG_04 (v2) (version 2) | ecosystem: Host-associated > Mammals > Digestive system > Stomach > Rumen | place: Canada... | reverse complement strand
CGCTTCGCTCATTTCCGCCTACCCCCTCTGCGGGCTCAAACGCCGCCCGCAACGCCTGCTGTACGTATTTTACTGCGCTCAATTTTAAAAGTGACACATTTGCTTTTTACAGGTGTTTTATTAATAAGAGGTTCTTATGAAAAAGATAATTGTATCTATGCTTTGTGCTTTATTTTGTATTGGCGGATTGTATGCGGAAAAAATACGCTTTACAGTTGGTGGTTCGGAAGGCCGCTACAACCAGATAAAGGTTATAAACCAGACAAAGGCTTCCAACTTTGACTGCATTGCATATTTTTTGGACAAAGACGGCGAAAAATACATTGCCCGCGAACCGCTTGGGGCTTTTCATCTGGATAAAACCGGAAGCAGAGACACTTGCACCAACATCAAGCTGATTAGCCAGGGGGAGCACATAGGAATTGCTGTTCCAGACGAAGTGGGAGCGGTTTCTTACGTTGTGTCTTACAAGGACTACCCCCTCTTTGACATAATAGAAATTACGCTTCTTGACGGAGAAAGTCCTTTGGGCAAAGAATTCTAGCCTAGGAAGCATTACCCCAAAGTTTTTTCCCGCTGCCTTAGAATTGTACATGCTTGAATTGCAGACGAAAAATCTTCCTTGCTAACTCCAGATGACCAAAGGTCTGGCAGGACAACTTGTTTGTAGGCTTCTAGGGCTTCTTTTGAAAACTCGTCCAAAATAACGAATGTCCGGGCATAGTCAAAGACGGCAGGGGCAATGCGTGCGTTCATCCAGTCAATGATTCTGTAGCCGGATCCGTCGTGGAGAAGCATTATGTTAAGAAAGTGCAGGTCCAGGTGGCAGATGCATTCCTTCATCCTGCCGGACAGTTCTTCTATTATGGAAAGAACTTTCTCTTTGTCTTGGCCGATCAAAACCTGTGCCGCAAAGTCGTAAAGGCGGGGAATTTTTAGGCCGTCTTTATTTGCCGAATGAACAAATTTATTCGCTTCTGCAAGAATTTTATAATAGTTTATAATTTCTGATTCTTTTTCTGCGGAATTATTTTTCATACATTCAGTTATTCTATCTTCCAGAGTGTCGCCTTTAACCAAGTCCATTTTTATGATGTGGCTGTCGTCTGTGTCATAGTACTTTATTGGGCAAAGGCCAGCCTTGTTTACTTCTTGCTGCTGATGTTTTTCGAACAAAATCCATTCAGCGGGGTAAGAGGAATTGTAAACTTTGTATGCAAAGTTCTGGTAAAGAAAAACCTTGGCCTGGGCACCGCGGCCGATTATTTTTTCACTTCCATCGAATGTCATTGTATGCCTCCTCTTTTATTGGACCACCAGGCATCAAGTATGGTTTTTTTTACAAGGTTGATTTTGTTTTCGCTATCAAAATAAAAGACTTGCTTTTCTTTTGCCGTAAAGACCGGATGCCATTTTCCGCCGATTCCCTCGGTAATATAATCCTGTTCAGCGTCTATCTGCTCTTGCAAATTTGGAAGATGGGAACTTGCCAAATCCCAGATTTCTTTTGTTGGCCTGTTGTAATTTGTTGTTATCATAACAAGGGGTGTGTCGCCTTCTTCTATAGACATTTCTTCTATTGAAATTTTTGGATATATGTTTTCGTTAATCATCTGGGTAAGGTAAATTGTAAAATTAAACCAGCTTTTAAATGATTCCAGTTCTTTTCCAGACATAATAGCAGATGCGCGGCTTAAAATTTCTTCTTCAACTTTATCGTAAAGTTCTTTATTGGAGACTATTTGAAAGACGTCCCATTCTATGTCTCCACCGTATAAAACATAGTCAAAAAAGGCAAAGTATTCATTTACCAGGTCGCTTTTTGAAACAGGCTCGATGACAAGGTTCTTTTTGGGGATTGGGCTGCGGTTGTATTTTTTTGGCGAATCAGTATTAAGTTCACCTCCCAAAAAATAAACAGTAAAAGTGCTCTTGCTGTTTGCTTTTGCGGTAAAGACTCTTAACTTGCACTTACTGTCCGAATAACCCATAAGCTCTTCGCTTACAATGTGTCCGGCCTTAAAGTCTTGGGGAAAATGCGCTTTTAGTTTGAACTGAAGGTCTTTATCGCTATTGTTTTGAATTACAAGCATTTCTTTGTCTATCCAAAATTTCTTGCCCGTATCTTTTTGGTCAAGCAGTTCGTCGTGGAAAGATTTTTTTTCTATGTATTCAAGGGCGGGTTTTGCCTTGTCTTTTGGCGATGCAAAACAGGCACTTAGAGAAATTATGGTGCTAATGAAAATGGAGGTTTGGAGAAAAATCTTTTTCATATTCATACGATTTTACTATTCAAAGTCAATTACTTTGTTATAATTCCTTCCTTTATATGATATATAATATCATTTTTCTTGCAAAATTCTATGACTTTAGCCACTTCTCCATTATAAAACTCTTTATATCCTTTATATTCCGATGCAAAAAGCAATGTATCTGAGATTTTCAGATAACGGCGGTTCAAGTCGAAGTAGTCTGAGGATTGCTCATCATCTGATATACATAAACCCAGCCTTCTTGCCATAGTTTTGAAGATTCACGGCTTAAAGTTTCGTATGCAGAGGAATTGTAAAATTTCAGAATGGATTCATTAAGAGAAAGATTCTCTGTTCTTGCCAATTCTGAGCAGATTTTTGAGACTTTGTTTGGAATGAACAGATGAACATTCTTCTGTGTAACCTGCGGACGAATCATTTGAACACCTCCTCTGATTTTATGAAGTTTAGATATTTCAAAGATTTTTCTGTATGAAAGCAAATCTGGTCAACATATTTCCAAGTCATAAGCTCTTCAAGAAGCTCTTTTTTGCTCAAAAAACCATCTTCGTATAAGTTCAAGCTGGCATAAACATTATCGTTTGCGACAGCTCCCATGACGACATCATAATCGTAAACAAAATGAATATCCTGTCGGTTCGAAATCACGAAATTCAGCCATTCTTCATCTGCCTTGTGGAACACTTTTGATTTCAGTTCAGGCATTTTGAAAATCTTATTCTCCATCTCAAATGTGGAGACGACGGCTTTTTCATAATGAAACCTGTCTTTTTTTATAAGAGACCACTTTTTAGCCTGGTTAAAACTTGTCGTTGTATAAAAGCCATTTCCGAAATCCATTGTGTGACTTGGCTTTAAGATTTTTGGTGAAGAAACTTCCGAGAATCCGCCGTGATAAACTTTCATTTCTCACCTCCGGTTTTGATGAAATCTTCGATAGCTTCAATTATATAAGACTTTCCTTGTGTATGCAAAATTTCATAATGATCGCTCAAAAAATCAAGAGCTTTCTTTTCTGAAAACATATTTGCGACATTCCGTCCGTTCATAGACTTTGAGGAAGCATACTCTTCTATGCACCACGAGACAAATTCTGCTTTTTTTTGAAACAATTCATCGCTCATACAAACACTCCTAAAACTACTTTTCTAATTCCACAATCTTATCTAACTCTGTTTCTACTTTTCCCGCATTGTTTCAATGCGGAAATGTTTTTTACAAGTTCGTTAGAGTCTTCGTCTGAAAACCAAGTAAGTTGACAAAGATAATTGCTATATAAAATATCGTTCGTATAAAGATTTTGTCTGTATAAGAATTAGTAACTTGCATTTTTCCACCCAAAAAAGAATTTCTACACATTACTATAGCATTCTTTAGCTTTTTAGACTATTACTTGACAAACTAGCGGATCAGAGGCCTATAGCGCGGATTGGAAGGGGCCGTGTATAAAAATTGCATCCTTGCAATTTTTATACACAAGTTTTTTACAAAAACTTGCGGCTTTTGTTTGCTACGAAATGACGCGCCGTCCTTGGCACTATTTGTTTAAAAGCCGGGGTGTTCCAGAAAAAAAATTAAAATTTGTATTCCCAGTAAAGTGGAATGCTCCAGCCAAGGTTCCAGTCTTCGGCGGTGGTTTGCCTGCGTTCAAATTGGGCACCGGCGCTGATTGTGTTTTTGCCAAAGTAGAGCATGAGGCGGGGGTAGAATACGTATGTTGTGCGCGAAAGGTCGGAGTCTTTTGTGTTGACTCCTGCGTAGTAGAAGAATTGTGGGCGCAAGCTTATGTGGGACGTTACCGGGATTAAAAGCTGGGTTCCTGCGTAGAGGGGAACGTAATCACCTTCCATTGAATGGCCTGCTTCTCCTTCCAGCGTGAATGATGCAAAGTCAAAGTTTACCTTAAAGTTTAATGAGGCAAATTTTGCCTTGCCGATTTGCTTGTAGTTTTCTATGTTTTTATATGTTGAATTTGCGGCGTAGGGTTCTGAATTCCATGAATATGATGCGAATGCGGAGATTTTTTTAAGCGGGGAGTCTCCGTTTTTTTTGGAGTAGAAAAGCGAAACTGCGGAACTCAGGTCTTTTTTGGAAAATTCCTTGGGGTCTTCGTCTGCGGATGACTGGTAGAAGAGGGTTGCGCCAAAGTTGAGTGGAATGTCAAAGAGGGGGGCAAAGTCGTAGCCTGCAAATCCGTTGATGGCAAAATTGTCTTCAAATTTTTTGTAGGATTCTTCCACCGGGATTGCGACGCCTGCGTTAAAGCCTGACTTTTTAGCCTTTATGCCAACGCCTGTTTTTCCCCAGCGTGTGGAGCCTGTGTAGAATTCGTTAAGGTCAAAGTAGCCGCCGCTAAGATAATAGGAATAAAGCTTTCCCATGCCAAGTTCCAGGTCTTCTGTTTTGAAAGGTCGGATTTTTATGTAGGCCCTTTTTACGTCCAGTTTTTGTGCGTTTTCGTCCTGCTCGGATGCGGAGTGCAGACGGTAGTAGATTTTTCCGCCGGCCGTCATTATATCGTTGGAGAGTTCGCCGTTAAAGAGGAGGTAGGCACCGCCAAATTCTTTTTTGGCATCTTCTTGGGCTTCTTTTTGCAGGGGTGTTGTTCCCACGGTGATTATTGTTTTTCCTGATGGTTGGGAAAAAAGTTGATTCTGCAGGAAGAGTGCAGTGCAGGCAAGTAATGCTTTTGTGTATACGCTTAATTTTTTCATGTGCCTATAGTAGCGGAAATGTATTTTGCTTGCAAGCGATGGGGCAACCTTTGTTCGCAAATTACCCTTGGGGTACACCGCAGGCTTTTTTGGTGGGCGGATGTGCGGTAAAAAAAAGACCTGTCCGGAAGCATTTGCTTTGGGCAGGCCTTGTGTGGCAAAAATTATTTTAGTGCCTTATTTTGTGGTTTTCTTGGCAGCTGTCTTTTTTGCGGTTGTTGCCTTGGCGGTTGCAGTCTTCTTTGCGGCACTTGCTTTTGTTGCTTTAAGCGTTGCGGACTTCTTTGCAACTGTAGCCTTTGCAGCCTTTACTTTCTTTGTTGCGCTTGCCTTTGCCCCTGCGGCTTTTGACGCTGCGGTTTTCTTTGCCGTGCTTGCCTTTGCGGCTGTCTTTTTGACGGCTTTTTCTGCTGTCTTCTTTGCGGCAGTTGCCTTCTTTGTTACGGCTTTCTTTGCAGCGCTAACTTTCTTTTCTGCTGTTTTTGCAGTCTTCTTTGCCGTGGTCTTTGCTTCCTTTACAGCCTTTTCCGCTGTCTTCTTTGCGGCAGTTGCCTTCTTTGTTACGGCTTTCTTTGCAGCGCTAGCTTTCTTTTCTGCCGTTTTTGCAGTCTTCTTTGCCGTAGTCTTTGCTTCCTTTACAGCCTTTTCTGCTGTTTTCTTTACAGTTGAACCCTTCTTTCTGCCCCTTGTGCTCTTTGTGACAGCCTTTTCTGCCTTTTCGATGGATTCAAAAGCTTCTGTTTCGCTTATAGGATCTGGCTGCGGGTCCTTGTCTTCGTCAAATACGTCAACAAGTTTGAGTGCTTCTGCAAATTTATCATCTGACCTTGGCTTGTCGGAAGCTAATTCTGCTGCGGTGTGCATTGCAAAAGACATGTCTGCCTGCACGTCGGATGAAATTGTTTCATCGGAAGAATTGTCTTCGCTTACAAGTGTAGAATCTGAGTCAACCATGGTTGCATCGTCTGCAATTGTTGCATCGTCTTCTGCTACTGTCTGTGCGCTTTCCTGAACCTGTGTCTTTTCAGTTGCCTTCTCTTCGTCTGATGAGCCAAAGACTTTCTTGAAGAAATTACCAAAACCCATTTTTTTCGCGTCTCCTTGATTTTCAAGCCCCGGATTTACCGAAGCTTTCCTTTCAAATTTTATCTTTACGCTTTGATAGCGCAATTTACATTCCAGTATGGTGGCCGCAATCACCGCATAGGCAAAGTAATGCAGCGTACCATAAATCCCGGCAAAATAATTATATAACCCATGGAACAAAACCGCAAGTGCAAATGGAAGCCATAAGAGCGACTTGTCCGCAAGCTCCTGCCTGCGCTTTATGCAGTACACAAATAACCCGCTCAGCCCCGCGCAGAATGTATGCATTACCACAGCCGTAAAAAGCCTAAGTGTTATACTTCTATTTCCGTATATCAAGTAGATTAAGGTTTCAAGACATCCCAGGGTAAGTCCGCAAAGCACCGCATAAGAAAAAAAAGCGGAAAGCTTGGACTTCTTTGCAGGCAGTAAAAAAAGAAACGCCATCTTTGCCGATTCTTCTATAATACCATTTATGAGTAAACCCTTTATAAGCCGTCCTGGTAAATTTACAGAGGCGAAAGGATGCCATGTATGAATTATTATCAAAAGAAGTTCAATAGGAAGAAGTGCCAACAGTCCGCAAAGACAAGCCGCTGCTCCATGAACTTTATTGAAATCTTTCCCCAGCAGCAAAAAACAGATATACACCGTAACGAGGGGTATAAAAGTCATTGCTATTGAAGCATAAATATTCATATTTATAGGATAATCCAATTTTATATATTTTGCAAGCGATATTTACAGCGTTTCAGAAGGTTGTCGGATGAATTTTTTTGCGGCACTTGCTTTTGGTACAAATATTTTTTTTCGTCATCACTTGTGCCTTTTGTGTGGCGCTTCCGGGGTTCCGGGGCCCCAACCCCTCCATTGCTAGCGCAACCCGCCTCTGGCGGGCCCCTCCAGTGCCTGCCGCGCTTTTTTATGCTGCAAAAAGCTTCGCCCTTGCTACCCTAAGTTCCACTTGGAAAGCGCAAGCCTAATCTCGGACAGTGATGGCAACGAGATGGACGAAGCACGGCCTGTAGCTTGTGTTCCACCGTGGGGTTGTATTATTATGGAGCAAGATTCTTATGACAGTGGATTTAGTAAATGGATTGATTATTCAAAATATACTCTAAACAAAGTTGCCAATGCAGGAGGTAAAGTTCTTTTCGATTTATCTAATATTTCAAACATAAATGATGAGTTATAAAGATAGTCTGAATTTAAGACAGAAGGATCTTTTCTGGGGAACAAAAGAAGAATGCCTGATAGTTGAAAAAATTTTTTTGTATAATTATTATCTCAAAAACGGCAGTCTTCCTCCCGGAAATAAAATATTCAGATAGGAGTAGATAATGGAATTTGTACTGCACCCAACGACGGAAACTTCATCAGATGAAATTGTCATGAATTATTTGGACAAAACTAAATCACGATTTGAAATTCCCGATAAAAACAATCTGAGTAAAATTGTTTTTGGACTAACATGTGTTCCTGAACGGCTAAGAATATTTCATCCAGATAAACCATATATGTCGTATAAGCTTAATGCATGGGGAACTGGTGTGTATTTAGACTACAAATATGTTTGCTCAGATCCTCCTTTTGAAGAATTGGATAAATATGTAAAAAAGTGTATTTGTGACCGTATAGACGAATTAAAAACTGTAAAAACCTTAAGAGGAATAAAAGACAGATCCATGCTGGATGATATAAAACAGTTATTTGTGCAGCAATAAATAATTGTAAAAAAACAAGCCCCCTTCCCCGGGGGTAAAAATTGACTTGTACTCAAAAAATTTGCTAGAATACATTCGGAAGAAATGAAGGTATTTGTTCTTTGACATAAAGCCAACCCTGCTAGTCCCACATATGGCGGTTTGTATGCATACGCGGCCAATAATCCGGTACGCTATATAGACCCAGATGGACAATTCATAAAGGAGGTAAAACAATTCGGTAGTTTTTTAAAAGATGGATTCAGTCGGTGGGGCACTGCGGCTATGAATCCGGAAGACATTAATTCATTAAATAGGGTAACCGATTTTATGAATGAAAATCCTAGTTTTTGGGGAGCATTAGGCGCTACAGGGGCATTAGTCGCTGTGGGATTTTCTAGTTATAAAAACAGTGAAAAAATGAAAAACTTTATAGATGAGGCAATTTATTTGGCTTATTCAATAAATAGAGACCTGTTGAATATTGGAATAGATATTCAAAAAAGGACTTATAACTATAACCAAGATACTGGATTTTGTTTAGTTTTTGATTTTTCAAAAACTTTTTTTGCAGACTCAGGATTTGATTTAGCCTCTGATTCTGTTATTAAAATGCCATTTAATAATTCAACATCATTGGTTACAAAATTGAATGAGTTTCTATATATATCGTTCTCTTCCCCATTACAAGAATCTGAATTAAAAGGTTTTGAATTATCTATCAGTATTTCCCATAAATTTTAGGAGGCTTAAATTATGAAAAAACAAATACTAATATACATCTTTCTTTTTATTTTTACAGGAAAAACATTTGCTCAAACTTTCATTGACGAGCGAATTAAAGAAGCAGAAAGGTTATACTGCACAAATCAATTTAAGGAAGCGTTGTATTTATTGAATGACGTAATTAGTCAAAACCCAAATGATATGTATGCATTGTTAGACCGAAGTTGTGTTTTTGATGCGCTTAATGAATATGAAAAAGCTTTGCACGATATAGAAATAGTTATAAAAGATAATCCGTCTAATATTAAGGCGCGTCATTTTAGGGGCGGAATATACGAAAATTTAGGGGAACACGAAAAAGCCATTGAAGATGAGAACTTTGTTTTGAATCTTGTTCCTGATTTTTCTTCTGGATTGAATGTCAGAGGATTGGCGTACGGAAGATTGGGGCTGTACGAAAAATCCTTGAATGATTTCAATAATGCTATCAATAGTGCTTTTGTACATAATGAATATCCAGAAATATATTATTTAAATAGAGCAAATACTTATTATTTTATGAAAAATTATTCAGAATCCTTAAATGATTTGGAAAGGGCTTTGCATTTTAATAATATAAATCCAGAATCAATGCTTTTAATGAGCAAAATATTAAGGGCGACTGGAAAGTATGAGGAATCTATAAAATGGGTTTCAGATTTATTAAGCATAAAAGATGATTATTATGAAGCATACTATTTGAGGATAATTGACTATCTTCAGCTTAAGAAATTTGATAATGCAAAACGAGATTTGGACATCATAAAAAAAAGCGCATCAAAATTTTCTGCTTACCATGCATTGCTCTCTGTTTATTTTTATTTGACAGGGGATATTGATAAATCTAAGTCTGAATATAGATTAAGCAAAGAAATAGGAAGAAATGAGAAAAATGCTTTTGTTATAAAACTAAATATGAATGATGAAATAGATGATTTTATGACAAGTTATAAGTTTGAGGAAATTATCTTTGATAAATAGCCTTTTCTATCTTTATTAATAATTTCCCCTCTAAATAACTTGGATACTGGATGCAAAAGAGATATTTTATTCTACACCAGATATAGCGTTTTTTTGCCTTGCAAAAATACCCCTGCTTATGCACATCAATGCCAATTTGTGGGAATAAAAAAATATGATGCGCAGATGGCCTAACAGGTTTTGAAAACTTCCTTTTGCAAACAAAAGCACGGCAGGGATTGGAGGGGCGGCGTAGCCGTTGCCTTTAGGCAATGGAGCGTTAGCGGAACCCCGGAAAGCCCCTTAAAGATGGCCTACTTGCCATTTTTTTGCTAGGACTTTACAAGGCCCTTCGAGAGCCTCAGGGACCGGACTTTGGGAGCCATCCGTGGCGCTATTGTTTTTTAAAAATGGCAAGCTTTTCTTTTAAGACGCAGAAGTTTTGCAGGAAAAAGTGCCGCAAGAAAGAAAAAGAGAAAAATTATTCCTGCGAAGTTTTTAGGCTGTCGATTGTAAATTCAATTAACAGGCGGCTGTCTTCCAGGCTTTGCTCTCCGTATACGGAAATTTTAAAGAGGGCGCTTTCTATAAGGCTGAACAATAGGGCATCTATTTCTTTTACCGGAAGGTTTCTTATGAGGCTTTTTTTTTGTCCGCGGAGTATTACCGTTGTAAGCAAGTGTTCAAGGCGTATTACCCTGCGCTTAACCCTTTCCCTGGGGTTGCCTTCGCTTTTTTTTAGCTGCAGGAGGTAGTCCAGGAGTACGTGGAAAAGGCGGGCGTTTTTTTCGCATTCAGCACAAATTAGGCTAAAGATTTTTTTTAGGCAGTCTATTTCGTTCAGGCTTTCGTCCGCCATTATCTTTAGTATGCTTTTTTCTATGCCGCCGGTAAGCTGCTTTATGCTCCACAGGAATATTTCGCGCTTGTTCTTAAAGTAGATGTAAAGCGTGGTTCTTGTGATTGCGCAACGGTCAGCTATTTTTTGGAAGGTTACGTCTTCGTAGCCTTCTTCTATAAAAAGTTCCAGCGATTTTTCGAGTATTTCTTTTTTTCTTTTTTCGTGTTCAACAAGGACAGCCATTTTTTTTCCTTATGAGTTGTAGACGTAAAGCGTTGTGTCCAGGTTTCCAGCCTTTAAATTTTTCTGGTGATCTGCATAGCGGCCTATGCATTTCTGGAAGTTTTTCTGGCTTGTGATTACGCCTATCTGCCAGCCGGGGAAGTCTGTAAAGAGGGAAGCCATGTCTTGGTAAAGGGTTTCTGCCTGTGACTGGTCCCCGAGTCTTTCGCCGTAGGGTGGGTTGCAGAGGATAAGGCCTGTTTCAAATGGGGCTTTTAAGTCTGCAAAGGAGCTTCTGATGAATTCCGGTCTTGGTATGCGGGCGTCGCTTCCGATAAGCTGCAAGGCCCTTCCAGCCGTAACGCATGCGTGTTCTGCATTCAGTGCGGAGCGTTGGACTGCATCACCGTCTATGTCGCTGCCTGTTATTCTGCATTCAACGTCCGTGCGGATTTTTGCGGCTTCTGCTTTTTTTAGTTCAAGCACGCGGTTTGGGTCGTAAAAGGAAAGGTGTTCGTATGCAAAGTGCCTTCCGAGTCCTGGTGCAACGTTGTGGGCGTAGAGTGCTGCTTCTATGGCGATTGTTCCGCTTCCGCAGAAGGGGTCGTGGAGCGGGGTTTTCCTTCGCCACATAAGTTCCTGCAAAAGAACTGCGGCTGTTGTTTCGCGCAAGGGGGCTGTTCCGCCGTCTGTGCGGTAGCCTCTTTTGTGCAGGGGGTCTCCGCTTGTGTCCAGCATTATGCGTACTATGTCTTCGTCTATGTAAACGCGAACGTCGCATTTTTCGCCGCTTTCGGGCATGGTTGTGATTCCCCAGACTTCGCCAAGCTTTTTGTAGATTGCCTTTTGAATCATGGACTGAACAGTGTGCTCGCTTTCTATGCGGCTTTTGTAGGCACGGACCTTGTCCACTACTACGCGGGAATCCTTACGCAAAAAATCCTGCCATGGAGCCTGGTAGCATCCTGCAAACAAGGAGTCAAAATTGTCTGCCTTGTACTTTGCCATCTGAATGTAAACGCGGTCTGCGGTTCGCAAGCAGAAATTTGCCTTGTAAACCGCATCAAAATCGTTTGAGCCGTCGGTAAAGAAAACACGGCCTGGGGCATTTGATTCAAGCTTAAAGCCCAGGTGCTTGAGTTCATTTCCAAGAATACGTTCCGCGCCCACAGCGCAAAGTGAAGCATAAGTGTTCATGTTGACATTTTAGCATATTTTGTCACGATGGGCAAGGGTTGGGGATTCCAGTTTTTAATTGAATTCTGCGGCACTTGCACTTGGGTCAATTTGGGTTTTCTGCTGCCTCTTATGCCTTGTGGGTGGCGCTTGCGGGGTTCCGTTCCCATATATGTAAACAAATAGCGCCATGGAGGGCGCGTCAATACGTTAGCAATTTTTAACCAACCGCCCCTCCAGTGCCTGCCGTGCTTTTATTTGCTGCTTTTGTTTTTCCTAGAATCCTAGCTTTGCCTTAACTTTGGACTTGAATTGGCTAAGGGCATCTTGTTTGGACTTTTCTCCCATAACATAGTCATAGACAGCTTCGTGCCAAAGTTCTTCTATGGCCTGGTCTGTGCTTTGGGTTAGGCTTCCGTTTATGCCCTTTGCTATTTTGCAGAATTCTTTGTAGTGGTTTTGGCCATTAAGGAAGCTTTCGGAATATTCATCTTTTATGGCATCCTGTGTGTGCAGGTTGCAAAGAGTATCGCCTGTTTTTTGTGCATAGCCCTTACAGAACTTGTCATCAGAAACGAGGTATTTTATCATTTCCTTAGCGGCCTTTGGATTCTTTGTTCCCTTGTAAGCTGCAAGCCATGTGCCACCCCAGTAGTAGTTTGCAGGACCCTCGCACATTGCCCAGTCTCCTTCCGTTCCGTAAGCGTTTGTCTTAAGAACATAGTGGAGCCCCCATGTTGGGAGAAAGTAGCAGAATACCTTTATGTTTTCTCCTCGTTCATCCCTAAGACAATCCTTCATTCCGGCAAACCAGCCTTCTGACCACTGGCCTACCTTTCCGTCATACCCCTTGTCGTGCATAACCTTGCACATTTCCATGTAGTCTTCCATGGCGGGGTCAATGACGAGCTTTCCGTTTGCAACCCAGGGATTCTTGCGGGAAGCCTTGTAGGCAAGGAACAAGTCTGCCGTTGAGGATACAGTCTTTACGCTTCCGTTGGATCTTTTGTCGATTAATTCTGTAAGCTGGCGGAACTTTGTAAAGTCGGACATGTATTTTTGAACTTCTACAGGATCGTCTGTGCCAAGAATCTGCTTGGCAATGCTTCTGCGGTAGAATACTGCACCGGGACATATCTGCCATGCCATACCGTAGACGTGACCCTTGTATGTACCAACCTGCATGGGGTATTCGGCCATCTTGTCCTTGATTTCTGCATAAACATCATCGAGAGGGAGCAAGAACTTAGAGCCTTCTTCGATGTACTTGCGCACAAAAAAGCTTTCCAAGGCAAAAACATCCGGGCATTCACGGCCAGAAGAAAAAGCGGAGTCCAGCTTGGCGGAAAACATGTCTGTTGGTGTAAGAGAGTATTCAACCGCCATGTTGGGGTGGCTTCTTTTGTAACCGAAGTTATTATCCTCAATCATGCCTTCCACTTCGTCTGTAAATGACCATACAACAAGAGTTAGGTCTTTTTCGGCAAGATTCTGTTTTACTTCGGCGGATATTTTTGCCATGTATTCCTTTAGGTAGCTTCCGCGCTTAAAAGTAAGGAACTCTCCTTCTTCTCTTAAAAGCAGGGTATTGTCGTCGGGAAGGGTATAGGCATCTGTACCGGATTCTGTCTTGTCCATTGTTTCCCATTTGCCGGTTTCAAAATTGTATTCTTCGTAAAAGATGGAATGAATTTCGTCATAGGTAGAATCGGAAGTGGTTCGGTAAGTTCCGCGCATCATGGTGTCGGTAGAAATGTCAAGCATGGTTACTTTTCCGTTGTCAAAGGAGACTACACACTGGTCGTTCCAGAGCCATTCTCCGTTCAAAGCCGGATCAGCTTTTTTCTTTCCGATTGTATCTGCTGTAGCACAGACAGCCGTTAGCATAAGAAGCAGAGCAAGAGTTGCCGCAATACGGATTGTCTTGTTTGCAATTTTTGTGAACATAAAAATTCCCCGCTAGTATTTTTTTTAGATTATACCAGCGGGAAAGAATGGGGTCAATGTTCAGCTAAGGTTAAGAAGTCTGTTTGTTCCAAGTGATTCTGAATCCTGCCGTCTTGAACTGGCGGGAAGCAAAGTTCAGTTCCTTGTTGGTGCATTTTCCAGCCCTAGCTGCATCAAAGTAGCTTCCTCCGCGCAAGTACCTGCTTGTGTCCTTCCTTACGCTCCAGACCCATTCAAATACGTTGCCGGACATGTCGTAGATTCCAAAACCGTTTGGCTGTAGCTGGGCAACTTCGTGAAGCTGACCACCGCTGTTGCAGTCTGTCCATGCCACGCTGTCCAAGTCTTCGCTTCCAGAATATGTAAAATTCTCACCGCCCTTTATGGCAACATCCCATTCTTCCATGGTAGGAATCCTAAAACCGTCGGCCTCTTGGTTGAATTCAATTTCGCCTTCAATGATTTTGTTCTGGTGGGGAGTGTAGCCCCAGTCATCGGGGTTGCTGCTTCCGTTTACCTTGTAGCAGGGTGTCTTTCCCTGCAAAGCGCTTAGCCTGTTGCAGAATACAAGCGAATCGTACCAGCTTACGGATTCAACCGGAAAGTTTGCGCCCTTTGTCTGCGATGGGTTTTCGCCCATAACTGCTTCGTAGAATTCCTGGGTCACTTCGGTTTTTGCAATGCAGAAGTTGTTGTCTGGAATGGAAACTACGCCAAGAGAAACTCCGTTGTCCAAAGTGATTTTTGGCGAAGATTTTCCGCAAGAAGAAAATGCGACTGCCGCTGCCAAAAAGAAAACTGCCATTTTTACCATTGCTTTGATTTTCATAAAATCCTCCTTATTGATTATGTGCCTCTTGTTTTACATGGAGCCGCCAAAGCCAGCCCCGCTTTTGCTATCTTAACTTTACCACGATTAAAAAAATGCGCAACGGACAAAAATGACATTGATTATGTCGATATTGATATTTTAGTCAAAAATATTTGCAATTATGCCACTTTTAACATAGAATATTGATATGAAAGAATTCAAGCACGAAAACATCCTCCACAAGAGGCACTTTGACCTTCAGTTTTCAATCCGCTTTGAAGTGGTTGATGACGTTAATTTTTATTCCCCCTTCCACTGGCACAACCACATAGAAATCCTTTACGTGCTTGAAGGAAAAATCGATTTTAAAATTGAGCAAAGAAAGTATGTCCTTGGTGACGGAGACATGATAATCATCAATTCGGAAGTAATCCATTCGTCAAAGTTGTGCGGCCATGCAAGGTACATTTTGCTTCAAGTTCCTCTTAGCGCTTTTGAGGGAGTTTATGAAGAAATAGAAAACGTGGTGCTAAAGGAAAGACCCACTTCCCTGGAAGCGGAAAAACTTTTTGCCTACCTTTCCAAAATGCTAAAATCCGTGGACGACAAGCGGCAGGAAAACAGGATAAAATTTGTTTCTCTCCTCTATGATTTTTTCTACCAGCTTCTAACGCTTTATAAAGTTGAACAAAAAAAATCCGGGGCAACATCCTATTATGGAATCAACCGCATTTCGCCGGTAATGGCTTATGTTGAAAAAGAATTCCGCAACAAGATAAGCCTTGGCGATGCGGCAGACATTCTTAACGTAACGCCAGAACACATGTGCCGCCTCTTTAAGAAATATACGGACATGACTTTTAACGAATATCTTATGTCCCTCCGCATTTCCGCCTTTTACCAGATGCTGCAAAATAGCGACCAGAAGATTTCCGTAATCATGGATGAATGTGGGCTTACAAACTACAAGGTCTTTATCCGCGAATTTAAAAAGACCTTTGGTAAAACCCCGGAACAGGTTCGTGAGGAAAGAAGAAAAAGTTCCTTGTAAATCTATATAAACCTACTGGGCAATACCGCGCATTTCTTCCAATGTTGCATAACCGTGGCTCTTCATAAAGGCCTTTAGTCCGCAAAGAATTTCCTTGGCTACGTTGGGGTTTGCAAAGATGGCGCTTCCAATTTGAACCGCATGCGCACCAGCCATAATGAATTCAACCGCATCATGCCAAGTTGCAATTCCGCCAATGCCAACAACAGGAACCCTTTTTTCAACAGGCAGTTTGTTCATCTCCTGCACAACATCGTAGACCATGCGCAGGGCAATTGGTCTTACAGCCGGACCGCACAAACCGGCTCGCACATTCTTAAAGAAAGGCCTTCCCTTATCCACGTCTATTGCCATTGACTGAATGGTGTTTATAAGGCTAAGGGCATCTGCACCTGCTTCCACACAGGCCATTGCAACAGCCCGCAAGTCAGGGGCATTTGGAGAAAGCTTTACCATAAGGGGCTTTTTTACAACCGCACGGACTGCGCTAACACATTCAAATGCGGCCTTTGGATCTGTTCCCCATGCCATACCGCCGGCCTTTACGTTGGGGCAGCTTATGTTAAGCTCTATCATTGGAACAGCACTTTCTTCTGCAATCTTTGCGGCTTCTACATAAGACTCTATGCTTCCGCCTGCAAGGTTTAAAATGGCAACTGGCTTAAGCTTTAGCATTTGTGGAATAATTTCTTTTGTAACAAAACGGATGCCTGGATTCTGTAAGCCTATGGAGTTGATGTCGCCGGAAGGAACTTCTATGCAGCGCTCACCTTCGTTACCCTGGCGTTCCTCCAGAGTTGTTCCTTTTGAACAGATTGCGCCCCAGTCGTTTACGTCTGCAAAGCCACGGAAATTCTGTCCAAAGCCGAATGTTCCGGCAGCGGCAAAAAGCGGGTTTTCAAAGTGGATTCCGCACATGTCCACGCTCAAATCCACTTCCTGATTTTCTGCAAGTGGGGCTCTTCTTGGACAAGGCTTTTCAAACTGAATTATGTCTGAATCAAAAACAGGTCCGTCTTTGCAAACTCTAAGGCTTCCCTGGCTTGTGCTTATTGTACAGCCAAGGCAGGCACCCGCTCCGCAAAGCATTCTGTGCTCCATGCTAAGAAAGGCCTTTATTCCGCATTCCCTTGCAACCTTCTGAACGTAGACAAGCATTGGTGTTGGCCCGCAGGCATAAATTGCCTTGTAGCCACATTCCTTTATCTTTTGGGCAGTCAGGGCAGTTGGCAGCATACCCTTAATTCCTGCGCTTCCGTCGTCCGTAGTGATTATTGTGTTACCATTTACGTATTCCAAACCGTAAGTTCCGCTCTTAAAGCAGGCGTAAAAGTCGTAGCTTGTGGCAGGCAAAGATGATGCAAAATTTGCAACAGGCGCAACACCTATTCCTCCGCCAACAATACAAATCTCCCTCTTAGCAGAAGGTGCGGCAGAAGCGGCTGTAGAAGAGACGGCATCTTTTAATTCCGGCGTAAGGGCAAATTCATTTCCAAGTGGTCCCTGGACCAAAAACTCGTCGCCGGCATTCAGGCTGCAAAGCTCTTTTGTACCTTCGCCCTTTTGCAAAATAAGGAACTGGAGCCGTAGCATCCTCTTACCGGAAGCAGAATCCGCAAATTCTTCTGAATGGTAAACGCTGATTGGTCTTTTAAAATAACCATTGCTGGTCTTTGTGCGTATCATGTAGAACTGGCCGGGCCTTGGGCAAATCTGACTTAGCCGTTCAAATTCATAAACCGCCTGCAAAAGAAACACGTCCCTTTGCCCCGCCACATTTTCTATGCGCTCAACTTTTGCGCTTCCGTTAAATAAAATTCCATTGCCGTCTTTGTCTATCTGAGCCTGGTCTACCATGATTGCACCTCTATGGCTAATATAATAAATTAAACGCGATTGTTCAATTGAGGTGTTTTTTCTTCTTTTTGCGGCAGTCTTTTTTGCTAGGGGCTTTCCGGGGTTCCGCCTTTCGGCTCCATTGCTACAGGGGTCGGCCCTTCGACTACGCTCAGGGACCTCGCCCTGTAGCAACGGCTACGCCGTCCCTACAATCCCGGCCGTGCTTCATTTTCAAGATCGCTATAAATCATTGCTAAGAATTTCGTTCAGCATTTTTATTAGCGAACGGTATTCCGCATCGTAAAAAAATTCATCATCAGTAATTTCGTCTTCCCGTTTTAAAAGCTCAATCAAAAGCATTTTTAGTTCCCTGTTCATATTTTTGCATCTCCTTAACTGTGGGTATATTTGTAGTGAGACTTATCTAGCTTTTCTAGCGTAGACTTTGCCTGTTTTACAAAGCGGTTGTAGTCGTGCTCGGTAAAGCTGATTTGATCTATTTTACAGATGCACTCTGTTATTTTCTGGGAAAATTCTTGGCGTTTTACTATATCAAGAATTTCATAAGGATTCGGATTTAAGTCATCAAGTAGACTTACAAGCCTATTGTAATCAATTTCTATATCCGTCTGCTTTTAAATAAACGACCCAGTGCTTCTTTTCTATGCAGACAAGGGATTTGTAAGGCAAATCTTCAAGGGAAGTAAAATCCTCCATCTTTAGCTTAATGTGCTTTCCCACGTTCCAGGTTTCATCGTTCTGCGGCTTAAGCTCATGCTCCGCAAAAAAATCATAAAGCTCTTCTATTTTTTTCTCGTAGAACAAAATTTTTTTTCTGTAAAGGTTTTCCTCTAGCTTTGCCTTGTTTTCCGTAAGGTGCATAAAGGCAGTGTAAATGGTATAGAAAGTTTCCTTGTGCTTAAAGGGAAAACAGCCTGTTATGAATGCCCAAACCGTAAGGACTTTTAGCTCGAACAATATTTTTTCCTCAGGCGATTTTTCTTCCATATCCTCGTTAGGTTTGAGCCATGGAAAAAATCTTGGGCTTAGTTTTTCGCTGTTTATAAGCGCAAAGAAGATGATGTCGCCTTTTCCTTGACAGAACCATTTCGTTGGCAGATCGACATATTGATCGTAAATTTTCATCTAAACCTCCAAAAATTTTATAAGTCATGCGAAGTGATTTGTCAAGTTTTTATGTATTATCTAGAAATACGAATACCAAGGAGCCTAGCCCCGGGCGTAGGGGCCCGCGCAAGCGGGTTGCCAAGGGGGCCCTGACCCCGGCAATGGAGGCGAAAGCCGGAACCACGAAGCACGGGAGACAAAGGGCCCTTTTTGCCGTGTAGCGGCAAAAACAGTTTAAAATGGCCTGTGCTCCAAGAAAGAATTTAAAAGACAAATTTTTATAAGAAAGTAAAATTCTTTGCCGTTAGCTTAATGCGCTTTCCTGTCTTTTAGCTTGCGGTTTATTTTTTTTGCTTCGCTAAAATCAACAAGGTAGGTAATAAAATACACTCCAAAAAATACAAAGAGGAATATGGCTTCTATTTTTGCGAAAGATGCCACTTCTTTTTTAATCCAGCCAAGATTCAGGCCTATAAAAAACAGGACCGCATTCAGGATTAGGGCGTAAATAAGAAAAGAGAAAAAGGTTTGTTTTCTGGACATGTCCCTTTTTATAAAAAGCAGGCCGTATGCCAGTCCAGAAATAATTCCAATCAGTAAAACTCCGGCAACACTTTTTGCGTCCCAGTCCGAATGTGCAATCACAGTCTCAACAAGAAAAATAAGGCTGATGACGCGGGTGCAGATGTTTACCATTAAGCTAATTATTTCGCTTCTGTTTTCTGAATTTTTCATAAGCCAAGCAGCTCCTTTAATCTCTGCAAATAGTTTCTGGAAATTACAACCTTGTATCCGTTCTGGAGGGAAGCTTCAAATCTTCCGCCAAAAATTGGTGTAAGGTTGTCAATTTTGTCCAGGTTTACAATTACGCTTTTGTTTGCCCTAAAAAATGTGCCGGAAGGAAGTTCCTCTTCCAGCTGGTAGAGTTTTGACTTTGTTTCGTAAACGCAGTCATTGGTGTAGGCAAAAACGCTTTCGTCTACGGATTCAAAGTAGAGGATTTCTTTTTGATCCACAAATACAATTTTTGAGTCCTTGTAAAAATTCATCTTGCCCTTGCCGGCCTTAAGCAGGTTTAAAAGCTTTGTGAGGTTTTCGTCTATATAATCACACTTTAGGATTACTTCATCTTCCTCATCGGATGATTTTTTTTCAAGAATGGTTATTTTCATTACTTTGCCAGACCTCAGTTTATTCTAGCACTTTTTTGGATTTTTGTAAGGCAACTTTGGCCAGTGTGGTCTTTCCGCATTTTTGGTAGCAGTCGCAAGCCATGGCATAGCAATAGGCTTTAAACTCTGCGTCATCGGTTAAGGATGCAAGACGGACAAAATCTTCTGCACCGCTTTCCGACTTTGCAAAGACCTGCTCCGGAACAGAAGCGCTAACGCTTGCCCTGTTCAAAAGCACTTCAACTTCGCCTTCTTTTCCGCTCGCAAGGTTTGCCGCTTTGTCAAGGTAAGTGTAGGATTGGTTTACAAGGATTACCGCCTGAACCACCGAAGAGTTCCCGCCCTTTTTTGCAAGGTTTGACCCGTAGTTTGCAAGGCTAACAAAATCTTCCGGGTTTTCGTCAATCTTGTTTTTGTAAAAGTTAAGATTTTCTTCTATTGAATTGCTGTCAAAATCAATTTCCATGGCTTCTGCAAAAATTTCTTTCATTTGCTTTATGTAAGCTTCATCTTCTTTTGAAGAATTTTTGTCTTTTGTTTTGCTTACCATGTCAACTTCTAAAGAAGAATCATTCATGTCTAAAAAGCCGGGCTTTCCGTTCAGGGTAAGGTAGTGCCAGGTCTTTTTTGCGCCAAGAATTCTTTGTAAGCCCTGGTCTTTTAGCGGGATGCGTATTTTTATCTGATTTTCTTTTTTCAAAATTATAAGCTGGGGCTTGCAGACAAAATTATTTTCCGAGTCATAGATTTTTCCTTGTCCTTCAGAATATTCAACTGCGTAATTCCAAAGGTGATTTTTGTAATTTTCTATGTTGTCAAAATTAATGTAAATGGCAAAACTTTCTAATGCTTCCGAATTATTTTTATATTCCAGCACAAGCTGCCAGTATTCGGGATTGTCTACCCACTTTGCATTTGTTACAGGCTTAAAAACCGTATAGTGGATATAGTCAAGCGAGTCATTTTTTCCGGTTGCTTCTATAAAATCTCTGGCAAGTTCTCCCCCTGTAAAAGAGGGGTGAATTCGAATGAACTTTCCCAAGAGATTGTCGAGCTGGGAATCAAAGAAGAAAAAGATGCTTATACCAAAGAGGCATGCGAAGGCTGCGTTTAGCGTCATAATTTTCTTAATCATTTAGAAGGCCTCCTTTACTGCTTTAAAAATAATGCCAAGGCTTTGGTCTACAAAACCGGAAGACATAATCACTGCAAAACTGAATGCCGCAAAACGGAAAAGTTCTGAAGGTTCTAAAAGTTCCTGAATGGTTTGACCCAGCTTTGTTCTTGGCAATTTTCTTTTACCGCATCCGCATTTTTCTTTGTTTGAATTAAAACGGAATTCGTAGCGGATTGCTTTTTGCGGACAGGCGTTTATGCACTCACCGCATTTAGCGCAAGTTATTTCTGGCTGACCCTTCTTTTCTCGAATGGTCAAAATGTCTATTGCTCCGAAGGGACAGGATTTTGCGCAGTTTAAGCAGCCTGTACATTTTTTGCTGTCGATTCTTATTCTGAACAGGCTAAAGCGGTCTGTTAGTGATGCAAAGGCACCAAATGGACAGAGTGTGCTGCATTGGGTTCTGCGCTTGGTAAGAATTGGAAGTACAACAACAAGCGCAAGGAATAAGCCTATGAACATTACGCCCGCAATCAGGCTGGGAATTGAATTCATTGGAAAGAATTCTGTCGTAAGCTTAAAGGGGCAGAACCATTCGCAGTAGACGCATGCAAATTGGCATAGCGATGCAAGTATTATAAAAAAGAAAAATCCAAAATGAATTTCCCTCATCTCCTTGTTTTTGGGAATAAGGTTTAAGCGGCGTTTTTTTGCTAAATGGGAAAAGCCCTCTTCCCAGCCGCCGTAAAAGCAGATCCAGCTGCACCAGCCCCTTCCAACCGTAAGTGTAACCGCAAGCCAGATGCAAATCATGCTGGAAACTGCCGCATACATTCCGGAAACGCGTGCCGGAAAAATTATGGACTTTGTTATTAAAAATGGAACTAAGACTTGCGGGATTGCAATGTGGCAAAAGGGAAGCTCCGAATTGTTCATGGCTTGGCTTGTTATTGCCATGCTTCCGCGCTCTGCATACAGGTCAGAAATAAAAGCGATGCAAAATCCAATTGCAAATACTGTCTGGAAAATTCTTCGGTAAACTACACCGCTTCCCATTTTTTTCCGCTCAGAAAAAGTCATCCTTGAATAGATAAAGATAAGAAAGGCTGCATAGATTATGCTTGTTGGCGAAAAATTTTTTACCACTACGGTAAAGAAAAATATAATGCTGGACATTAGTCCGCATAAAATCAACCTGGAAATCATAAAAGCTCCCTAAAATTTAATTAAAGAAAAATGGAATCAAACCTACCAAAATAAGAAAGTAAAGGCTAACGCAAAACTGGGTCACTCTGGAAACCCTCTTTATAAAAGGCATCTTTTTTGCCACAAAGGGAATTCCCAAAAGCGGTATAAAAAAGGGCAGGGTTCCGATGTAAAAAAATATAAAGTAGAAAAATCCGTAAAGACCCCTGCCTGCAAATACCGAGCGGAACATTGCTGTCCATAAAGGTGGGCAAATATGTAGGCCAACAGAAAGTCCTGTAGCAAGGGCTGTAACCCAGTCGTTTCCAAGGTACTTAAGTTTTGGAGAATGGCATCCGTCTTTGCATCCCCAGGGGAATTTTACCCCAAGGGAATTAAGCAAAAGCGAAAGCCCGCAGAAGATATAGGCATAAAGTGAAAGCCGCCTTGAAAGGACTGGATTTGCGTACTCGTTTGCAAGTAAGCCCAAAGCCGCAAAAACTGCCCCCAAGACAAAATACATTGCAAGCCTTCCGCAAAGAAATACCCCGGTAAGACCTGCATTCCTTTTGTGGGAGCTTTTTTCGCAGCCAAACAAAAAAGGAATAAGCACTGGGGCACAATACATAGTGCAGTATGTTCCTGTAGAAAGTCCAAGTAGAATTGCTTCCAGAACCATATAAATCTCCTCTTCTCTCGCTTTTAGAAGCTGGTTTTATTTTTCCGCTGCCACTTGCGGAATCATTTCTTTTGCTCTTGCCCCAAAGTCTGAATCCGGCGAACTTTTATAGGCAAGCTCAAAATATTTTTTTGCCAAGTCAGCTTTCTTTGAATCAAGATAGAAATTTCCGCAGGCAAGATAAACCTCCGCTTTTACTTCCGGTTCAAAGTGGTCAACTATTTTAAGAAGGTAGTCAACGTCGTCGCGGATGATTTTGTAACGCTTAACAGGAGAACCGCGGCTTACGTCAATTCCATTTTCCAGCCTAAGGATTCTTAGGTGAACATTGTTGCTGTCCATCTTTACGGCTTTGTCAATTAACTTGCTTCCTTTCTTTAGATTTGAATAGGCTTTCATTGGACTTTTGCTTGCGTACTGTCCGGCCTTTATTGTAAGGGCACTTCCGTAATATGCGCAGGCAAGGGCATTTTCTTTGATGAATGGCTCCAGGGTATTGATGCAATCGTCAATAAGTGAGTCGGATTCACTTCCTTCTACAGTCCTTGAGCGGTTGTGGAATTCAATTCCCTTTGCAATTTGAGATTCTTTGTCCTGAGCAAAAGCTGGGGAACAAAGCAAAAAACTTGCGGCAATAAGAACTGCCTTTAAACCAATGTGTTTCATAAATACCTCCGTTCTTGTATGTTTGCAGAATAAAACGGAAGCGGTGTGCTGGCAATATGATTTTTGCTAAGTTGCTTAAAATGGAGGCTATGATGATTTTTTTTGGGGGTGAAAAAAAACATGGGACTGCTTTTGAGCAATTGTATGATCAACATGGAAATCAATTTTGTGTTTCGCTCCCAGACAAATCTGTCTGAGAAACCCGCGGTGTCGTGGAATAGGAAATTAAACTCGCTGTGCGGCTTGAAGCTACGCTGCCAGTCCAAAGTTACACAAAGGAGGAAAATATGTCCGATTACGACGGTATAAATTATTCGATGTAGGATTGCAAGTATCATATCGTGTGGATTCCAAAATACAGACGAAAAAACTGTATGCATCCATATGGGAGGACTTAGGGCAGGAGATATGATGGCTGACAGCCTGCCGAGAATGCAGTGTGTTGGAAGGGAATATGATGATAGACCACGTGTATATGCTCATAGAGGTGTCTCCGAAATATTCCATTGCACAGGGGATGTGGATATATCAAGGGAAAAAGCGCGATATACATCGCATAAAAGTATATACAGAATCAGGAAGCCGAAGACGTGAAGTTGGACCAGAATTTGGACTTGTTCCCAGAACTGTAGAAAAGAACTTGAGACAACCGCTTTGAGCGGTTCACATCAAGCCACCACCTCTGGTGGTGGTACATGACTCTCAGGATTTGAAATAAATTAATTATACAGTTTTCTTCTGGTTAACAAGTACTGCTATTGTCATGTTGAATACACGACTGTAACAATACTTGTCGTTGTTGAATCACTTATGAATGTCTCTATATGCGTAATATGAGTCAATCATTAATATACTCATATTTTATAGATGCATACACTTCTGTCCAATTAACTTACCATCGCCACGGCCAAAATCCAGGATGTGCCCAATAATCTTTTCGATTACTAACTCCTATCAACCTATCCTCCGAATCATAAACTAAAGTTGTAACACAAACATAAGAATAAGAATCAGTATAACTTGCACGTTCATCAAAATTATTATTATTCGAATTACGAACATAAAAATAAATACTATTATAACCTTGTCGTGTTTCATACAAAGGTCTTACTTTCTTTATACTATCATAATATATAGTCAAAATAAATTTGTATTCCGCTGCATCAGGAAGAGCCTCGCAGCTGTACCCATCTTTATAACCGTCGACCCACTCGAAATGCTCATGATATTTCCAGTCTGTGAAATATGCACTTTTTAGAAAATTACTAATACAAGTTACAGAAGAACTTAAATCAGATGTCAAATTATAGTCACTATTATAGGCTTTGACTGCCACATACGAATTATCAAGTTCAACTTTAGGCTCTCCCAAATCAAGTTCAAGCTGAATTGAAGGTTCTGTTACAGTTTTATAAAGGGGTGTATCTTCTGTAAATTCATTAGTTGCAGCTGTGTAAACATAGTACTCAGTTGCATTTTCAACAGGTTCCCAGGAAACTGTAAATAAAACTTTTGGAGTTTTACCAACATTTTTATAGGTTTTCTCCTTTAATCCCTCTACGTCAGCAGAATTCAATTCAACTTTTAAATTTTGAGGTACAGCAATTTCTGTAAGAGTAGGTGCTACAGGTTTAACACCACTGGAATTAGTATTTTCAGTTGTACTCTGTTCTTCCTGCTTGTTGTCTACAGAAGTTCCACTTTCTGAACCACTGCTGCACGAAGCAAAAATAAATGTACTTGCAATTAGAAATGCACCAAGGATTTTCTTCATAATCTTCTCCTAAAAATTATATTTAAAACGCTTTCAATGCGTTTTCTAAACCAGTTCTAAAATCTTGAGATTTTTCTATTTTTTTGATTTCTAAATACTGAGAGTTCCCGAACATCGCACAATAGTCATTCTTCATATAGGTAAAGTCTTTATCGCCTGAATAAAGAAAAAAAAGAACTCTCCTTTTTTGATTAAGTCTTTCACGTATAAAATTTTGAATATGTTCATCATCACTATTTATGGAATATCCCAAAATGCACAGTAAATCAGACTGCGTAAAAGCTTCCAAGGCAATTTTGTATTGTTCAATCTGCTTTAAGCTGATTACAGGCTTTACTCCGCTGGGGATAAAAAGAAAAGGCATTATTTCAGCTTCATCAGAAAAATCAGAAAGAAGTTTTATTTCTTTTGAGTTTATGTCTTCGAACCAATCAAGTTTTCCATGAAGATATGCAGTTTTTAATCCTGTGATTTTTTCAGCAAAATTTGTGTAATTTGTCGTAATGACAGAGCCTTCAAAATCATATTTAGCTTTTTTTTCTCTTATAGTTTCGTAATAAAGATTTTTATTATCACAATTTTTCCGAATTATTAAATTCTGCCATTCTTCCAAGTCTTTTTCCAAACACACTCTAAACTGCTTTTTATCATTAACACTTGAACACAAATAGTCTTTTTCAAAATCTTTATTATGGGCAGTTTTGTAAATAGATTTTAAAATACTCAGATAAGCAGAAAAATAAAGCTTTTCAACTTTAGAAACTTCTGTTTTATAAACTTCTGGCATTCTAAGATAATTGAAAAGCTCGTCAGAAAACGAGCAGAGTGTTATATTCCCAAAAAAAAGTTCTCTATCTTGCTCTGAAATATTACAGCTATTCGAAACACCGATAAAACTTTTATAAAGTTCTTTGAATTTACTTTGTATTTCTTTTTTCTCAGAATCGTTTTCTTTATTTCCTTTTCTGTAAGAAATATAATTTTCAATAATCTTTTTTACTTCATTAGAAAGATTATTTAATAAATCAACATGTTCAACAAAAGTCTGATAAAGAATGGTTGAACAGCGGGCGTCAATTATCGCTCCATTAGAGAAGTTTTCATGGAATTTTCCGGAAGAATTTATTTTTTCATACAGAGTCTTTATGTTTTTTGCAAGAACAATATCTTTTTTAAAATTTGCACCAGAAGGGAAGTCTAACTGATTTTTTCCTTCACAACCAGCTCCACATAAAAAAGCAACACTTTTCCCCATAGGACTTCCTAAAAATTCAAAACCGATTTTCGAGCGAAGCGATGAAAATCGGTTTTGAGTAATTTAGTCAATTACTCAAAAGGTATACCTTTTGAGTCCACGCTTTGCGCGATTTTTTTTAGAAAATTTTATGAGGGGTACTTTCACACACGTAAATCCACTCCGTTTTCTCTAGGTTCCCTTGTATTTTGCATCTATTTATTTTTGAACTTAAAAATTCGTTATTCAGATTCTTTGGTATACAGCCCCTGAAAAGAATTCGGCTTCTGGCATTTGACCGAATAGTGTGTTATACTTGTTCATATCTGCGAATCCACTTAAAAACGGGGGTTTTAAATGAAAGCAAAAACTTTAGGATGTCTTGTGGCTGCATTTTGTCTTGCAATGATTTTTTCAGTTTTAGGCTGCTCAACTTTTGATGGACTTATGAGCGACCTTGCCGCAGTTCCAACATCTTCATCGTCATCATCAGGCAAAACGAGTCAGCCCGCCAACGGCACTAAAACGACTAGCACGACGAAGGATGGAAAAACCGTAACCACAACCGTATCAGAGGACGGAAAGACAGTAACAACAACAATCGTAGAGGACATGTACAAGCGCAAGGATACAGACGAACCTAAGTACGTAACTTATTTTGCGCCAGGAAACATTGTCTATTCTGACGGTACCATGACTACAGAGTACTCCTTTGACAAATCAAAGACTCCTGTCGCAGTTATTTTTGATGCAAAAAACAGGCTTGGCGTTGCACTCACGATGACAAGTCTTGCATGGGCTGATGAAAATTCCTTGGGATACAAAATGAATTTTAAGACCAGCAGCACTTCTGGAGCCGACAACTGGAATGTAATAAAGGCTGCCGATCCTGCCGGAACAAACACTCCTGAAAAATGCGCAAAAAATTATCCGGCCTTCAACTACTGTGCAAATTATTCAGCGCCAGGATACAAGAGCGGTTGGTATCTTCCTTCAACTGCTGAACTCAAGATGCTCATGTACTATAAGTATAATGTAGAAAATGCACTTAAAAGAATACCGGGTGCAGAGCTGATAAATCCAAGCGCTTCAAAAAATGCAGCTGATTATTATTGGTCTTCAACACAGTGGGTGTTTAAGAGCAATGAAAATCTTGCAAATAATTATATAGCGGCGACAGCCTACAGCACCAACCTTTTTGCGAATGCAGACGATTCTACACACGGCACACCCAAAAGCTATATCTATAATTTTGTAAGACCCATACGTAAATTCTAAAGCCACGAATACCAAGAAGCCTAGCCCCGGGCGTAGGGGCCCGCGCAAGCGGGTTGCCAAGGGGGCCCTGACCCCGGCAATGGAGGCGAAAGCCGGAACCCCGAAGCACGGGAGACAAAAGGCATTTTTTGCCGTGTAGCGGCAAAAACAGTTTTAAGAGGCCTGTGCTCCAACATTCAAGGTGGACAAAGAATACTTTCTTCTATATACTATGTCCATGGCAAAGACTGTAGACGACAAAAAAATTATTTACACGATGGACCGCGTTTCTCGCGCGTACGGAACAAAGGTTGTTCTTAAAGACATAAGCATTTCATATTATTACGGTGCAAAGATTGGCGTTATTGGTGAAAACGGTGCCGGTAAATCTTCGCTATTTAAGATTTTTGCAGGAATAGACAAAGACTACACTGGTGAGACCCACCTTTCGGACGGTTATTCCATGGGCTACTTGGAACAGGAGCCTTATCTGGAAAACGGCAAGACCGTAAAAGAAATCGTTATGGAAGGCGTAAAACCCATTACGGATTTGCTTGCTGAATTTGACAAGGTGAACGAGGCCTTTGGAGACCCCGATGCAGATTTTGACAAGCTTTGTGCCCGTCAGGCAGAGCTTCAGGAAAAACTTGATGCCGCCGACGCATGGAATTTGGACGCAAATCTGGAGCTTGCAATGGATGCCCTCCGCTGCCCGCCGCCGGATCAGGTTGTAGACGTGCTTTCTGGTGGTGAACGCAGACGTGTTGCCTTGTGCCGCCTTCTTTTGCAGCAGCCGGACATTCTTCTTCTTGATGAACCTACAAACCACCTTGATGCAGAAACCGTTGCTTGGCTTGAACGCCACCTTCAGAACTATCCGGGAACAATTATTGCAATTACCCACGACCGCTACTTCTTGGACAATGTTGCAGGCTGGATTTTGGAAATGGACAGGGGAGAAGGCTATCCTTTCAAGGGAAATTATTCTGCATGGCTGGATGCAAAGCAGAAGCGCCTTGCCCTGGAAGAAAAGCAGGCATCCGTCCGCCAGAAGCAGATGGCGGAAGAGCTTGAGTGGATTCACGCTGGTGCAAAGGGTAGGCAGGCAAAGCATAAGGAACACATTACAAAGTATGAGCAGCTCTTGGCAGAAGAAAGCCAGAGGGTAAAGCTTAAGGAAAGCCAGATTTCCATTCCAGCAGGCCCCCGCCTTGGAAACGTTGTAATTGATGCGGAAAAGCTTACAAAGTCATTTGACGACCGCGTTCTTTTTGAAAACCTGGACTTCCACATTCCGGCCGGTGCAGTAGTTGGAATTGTTGGTCCAAACGGTGCTGGTAAGACAACTCTCTTTAAGATGCTTGCAACTGCCGCTGGACAGAAGGTTCTTCTTCCCGACGGTTCACTTGGAGAGGAAAAGCCTGATTCTGGAAACATAAAAGTTGGCGAAACAGTTAAGCTTGTTTACGTAGACCAGATGAGGAGCAAGCTTGATCCAAAGAAGACCGTCTGGGAAACTTTGAGCGACGGTTTGGATTTGGTAAAGCTTGGTGCTGTGGACGAAAAGGGCCGCCCTGTTAACGGTGCAGTCCGCGAGGTAAACAGCCGCGCCTACTGTTCTTGGTTCAATTTTAACGGGCCTGAGCAGAACAAAAAAGTGGAAGTGCTTTCTGGTGGAGAAAAGAACCGCCTTAACATGGGCATGATGTTCAAGGAAGCTGGCAATGTTCTTCTTTTGGACGAACCCACGAATGACTTGGACATTACAACAACCCGCTCACTTGAAGAAGCCATAAACGATTTTGCAGGAGTTGTGCTTGTAATCAGCCACGACCGCTATTTCCTGGACAGGGTTTGCACTCATATCCTTGCCTTTGAAAACAACAGCGAAGTCAAATGGTACGAGGGCAACTGGTCTGAATACGCAGAATGGAGACGGCAGCAGCTTGGAGAAGACGCAGACCGTCCTCACAAGACCGTTTACAGAAAGTTGGTGCGCTAAGTATGAGCAAGCTGGACGTAGGCCTTATAGCCCTGGATTTAGATGACACTCTTTTGGATAAAGACCGCAACATTTCCGACAAAAACGTGGAGGCGTTAAGGAAGGCAGCGGAACTTGGCATTTACGTTGTCCTCTGTTCTGGCCGCGCAGAAGACGCAATTCTTCCCTATGTGCGCCGCTTGGAGATTGCCGGTATGCAGGCAGGCCGCTACATAATTGCCATAAACGGATGCTCCGTCTTTGACCTTCACGAAAGAAAGCAAATCTACTGCCAGAAGGTTTCCTACGACATCCTTCACCATGCAAACGAGGAAGCCCAAAAGATGGGGCTTTTTAGCGAAGTCTATACTGCGGACACAATTTACTACCAAAAGCAAACCGAATGGACGGACATAGACGTAAAGCTTTGCGGACTCAAAGGAAAAGAAATAGAAGGCTATGACGCTTTCCTACAGCAGGGCTTTACAAAAATGCTTGTCCCCGGAGATCCAGACCAGCTTCAAGTTTTGCAGAAAAAGCTAAAGGCCGATTTTGGTGATAAGGCTGTTGTCTTTACAAGTAAGCCATATTTTCTTGAAATCTTGCCACCCAACTGCGGAAAGGGAGAAGCCATAAGCTGGCTTTCCGACCACATTGGCCTTGACAAGAACAGAACGATGGGCTTTGGCGACAGCATGAATGACGAAAGCATGATACGCCTTTGCAAGTACGGCGTCTGCATGAAAAACGGACTTGATTACATAAAGGGCATTGCCGACTTTACTACCGAATATGACAACAATTCCAGCGGAGTTGGAATGTTCATAGAAAAAAATGTTTTGTAAGGCAATCCTTTCCATACGAACATGCATTACGCAGGGAAGCCCGACTCTTTTTACTCCCCGCATGATTACAGAATTCCTTTGCAAAGAGAAAATTCAGCTGGCCGCAATAACGGACGTAAACACCTGCCTTAATGCGCCGGCATTTTCTATCTGCTGCAAGCGGCATGGAATCTTAGCCTTGTACGGAATGGAAGCCTGGTGCAGGGACAGAAAAGCCCTTGTTCTTTTTACAAGTCTTAACACCGCAATGGATTTTAACTACGCATGGTACCGAACGCTGCCCGCTGATTTGCCCCAGGATTTACATGGACAAGACCCCAGGCAATACTGCGTTGATGAAGACGACGGCATTCTTTCCGTAGAAAAAAAATACCTGCAAGTTGCATCCCCTGTTTCATTTAATGAACTTAAAAAGGAAGTCGAAAGCAAGGGTGGCCTCGTGTTTAAAAATGAAGCCCTGCCTGACAGATACAAACAGCCAATAGAAGAAATATTTCAGCTAAGGAAAAATTTTCTAGACTTTGACATAGGGGATTGCGGCCTCTTTTCTGCCAATGAATCAATCAACTTTCAAGCAATCCGCACAGGCTTTGAGAAGCTCCAAGGGTCTTGAGCAAAGAGTCAAGCCTTTTCCTGCTTTTTTGAACAGAGGCATTTATCTGTTTTTCAGCAGCATTATCTTCAAGCCCGTCACTTTGCACACATCCGTCTTTGGCAGGTCCGGCATTCCGTTTGCGGACAGCGCGGAGCAAAATGTTTTTGGGAGTATGCTCCATGTCTATAAATTCCAAAACCTGAACGCTGTAGCCTGCTTGTTCCAAAAGCTCCGCGCGTATTGCGTCTGTTGCAAGGGCTGCAAAGCGTTCGCGGAAGATTCCCCAGTGCTCAAGCGAAGCAAATGGATTGGAAGGCTCAACAAGAGATTTGTTTTTTTCCAGCTGTAAGTTAATTTCGTGCTGGCAGCAGGGAACGCTAAGAATGGCAAGGGCATTTTGCTTTACCGCAAAATTCAGCGCAAAGTCCGTGGCGGTGTCGCAAGCGTGAAGGGTTATGATAATATCCGGCTTGTTTTCGTAAGAAAAATCCGCAATGTTACCCACAAAAAATTTAAGTGAATCATAATTAAGTTCATCAGAAAGTTTTTGGCAATAAGCAATCACATCTTCCTTTAAGTCCAGGCCCGTAATCTGAACAGGAATATTTTCAATCTGCCAAAGATAATAATAGACTGCAAAAGTAAGGTATGATTTTCCGCAGCCAAAATCTGCAATGCGCAAAGGCCGTTCTCTGGAAAAATCTTTGCCGTAAAGTTTTTTTACGTCTGGAAGAATGTCCCGCACATATTCAAGAAAGCGGTTTATCTGCCTGAACTTTGCATACTTGGAAGCAATAACGCTGCCGTCTTTTGTCATAACGCCAAGGTGAACCAAAAAAGGAATGGGGTTTCCTTCCTTTAGAATATAATTTTTTGTACGGTTTCCAGAAGGGCGGTTTTCCATGCCCTGCAAATTTATGTTCTTCATTCCACTGGAAATATTGCGCACAGATTTTTTTACTTCTCCGCGGCGGTTGCAAAAAAAATTTATTTCCTGCGAGTCAGTCTTTTGAACAACGTTCCTAAAAGTTTTTCCCGCATGTTCATCTATAAAAGCATTCACGTCTTCTTCCGACATTGATTTTTGAAAGGCCTGTGTCTTTGTAAAAAATTCCGCGCTGTAGGGCAGCTTTGCCTTTTTTGCAGATGAAAGTCCAGCTTCTGCATTGCGGAAAATCCTAACCTTTATAAAATCCTTTCCAAGAACTTGCTCACAGTTTTCTGCCGGCTTAGAAAAAGTAACGCTAATAACCATGCTAAAAATATACAAACATTCCGCTTAAATTTCAATTGAGGTTTTTTCTAAATTTTCTGGACGGTAACTGTCACCGCTCTACCATCCACTCTTCCTCTAATTCGACCGAACAGGTCTTTCGCCACGGGCTTTGCGGGGTTCCGCCATCCGGCTCCATTGCCTTGCGGCAACGCTCCGCGCCCCTCCAATCCCGCGTAGGACTTGCCATCAAAAAATCCATCCATGAATTTTTTGATGGATTGCAGAATCGCTACGCAATTCTGCATGCTGCTAAGTCGCCCTCCCTGGCTTGATATTGCTTTGCAGAAAAATCCAAATTGAACGCAAAAAGCCCTTGACCTTTTGTTATTTCTATAGTAATATCTTAGAAATAAGTACGACGCTGGGTAGAGCAGTTGGCAGCTCGTCGGGCTCATAACCCGGAGGCCGTTGGTTCGAGTCCAACCCCAGCTAAAGAAAAATCTCTTGTTAGCGCAAGAGATTTTTTTATTTTAAATATGCAAATTTTTAACTTCCGGACTCGAAGTGCAGTGAGCGCGCCGCCAGGCGAAAAGGCTGCACGGATGCAGCCGTCAGCGAACGGAACCGGGCTGGAGGGAGCAAACAGGAAGTTTGCGACTGGAAGCCGAGTCCAACCCCAGCTAAAGAAAAATCTCTTGTTAACGCAAGAGATTTTTTTATTTTAAATACGCAAATTTTCAGAGCCTGGACTCGAAGTGTAGTGAGCGCGCCGCCAGGCGAAAAGGCTGCATGGATGCAGCCGACTGGAAGCCAAGTCCAACCCCAGCTAACCTATAACAAAGAAAATCTCCCCAAAATCAATCTGCCACGAGTTTAAAAATTAGGTATTGACACAATACTTAAATAAATGTAATATGAATTAAAAGTTAAGTATTGATTCAATACCTAAAAGGAGGCAAGAAATGAAAGCCAAAAAAAACGCGCAGGCTTTGTCGGAAGAGCAATTTCTAAAGCTCTATAATCCAGAAGATTACATAAGGCCTTCTGTTACAACGGATTTGCTTATACTTGGAATCAATAAGGATTATTCATCGCTCAAGGTTTTGCTTGTAAAAAGAAATGAACATCCGTATATTGGCCGCTGGGCTCTTCCCGGAGGATTCATTCAGAATGACGAAACGGCCCATAATGCCGCAAGCAGAATCCTGCAAAGCAAGACTCACCTAAGGGATGTTTATCTGGACCAGATTTATACCTTTACCAAACCCGACCGCGACCCGAGAACCCGGGTGATGAGTATTGCCTATATGTCCCTGGTTTCAGAGCCGGACGAAACTAGCTCAGATGATGAGGCTTGGTTCAACCTAAAGTTTACGGATCAATCCATTGAGCTTTCAAACAAAGAAAAGGGAATCTTCATTTCCTACACGCTCAAGAAGGAAAGCTTCCAGAACGGAATCGTAAGATACGAAAATTTTACGGCAGCCTTGGCGGGCAAAGAGGGACTTGCATTTGACCATATTGAAATTGTGATAGAAGGAATAAAGAAATTGCGGGAGCAGATCTTTTATGGCAACCAGGCATTTTGCCTTGTGGAAAAGACCTTTACCCTCCCGGAACTTCAGCTTGTTTTTGAGTTGATTCTTAACAGGCCCCTTTACAAAAAAAGTTTCAGGGATATGGTCAGCGAAAAGATTGTTCAAACCGGCAGCGAAAAAAAATCAAAAGTTGCCGGCGGTAGAAAAAGCAAGGAATATATGATGAAGGAGGTTTAGCTTATGGAAAATTTAAAAGCTTCAATTAAAAGGGAATTGTCTGGATGGAAAAAGTGGCAGGTTAGCTGGCTTTTTCTTGCAACCATAATAATTTTGGGAGTTTCAATTTACCAGAAGGACACATGGATTGGCATACTTGCATCTTGTTCCGGAGTAATATGCGTCATCTTTTGCGGAATGGGAAGAATATCAAATTATCTGTTCGGAACAATCAACACAATCCTCTATGCCTATAT